>Ga0210016_1005211_pt1 | contig 10905 bp, 10 predicted proteins | sample CryGeyCG2014_300_FD_185454 | JGI IMG/M metagenome (GOLD analysis project Ga0210016, IMG submission 185454) | Groundwater microbial communities from aquifer - Crystal Geyser CG02_land_8/20/14_3.00 (SPAdes) (version 2) | ecosystem: Environmental > Aquatic > Deep subsurface > Groundwater | place...
AAGGCAGGAACGTTGAGATGCCAGTATGCGACGAATATTGAATGGAATGTGGTTCACGGGTCCGATGCCCCGGAGACAGCAGCCTTTGAGATCAGCTATTTCTTTAATTCTTTGGAGATGTTTGAATATTGAAAAACCCTTCCCCCCTCAATCTTCCCCTCTCCCCCCAGAGGCTGTGTCATAATATGAAAAAACCGACTTTTTGAAGAGGGGGAGAGGCGGTCGGGTGGAAAAGATTTAGAGCGGTAACCTTTAACCGCTCGGATTAAGACGTGCCAACCATATGAAAACATTCGATTATTTACAAGCAACGATTTCCCATAATCTAAACAACCCGCATTCTAAAGCTTTGGAACCTGACTGCCTCTCCCCCTTTGCTTGCGATTACGACACAGGCTCCCGGGGGAGAAGGAGGGGGTGAGGGGATGGTGATTTGAGTTGAATGTTTCTTCAGACAAGATAGACCTTAAGAACTTGAGTCCTTCCGAACTCAATGAATTCCTCGGGTCTTTCGGAAAAGAACGCTATCGAAGTATCCAGATTCTGAGATGGCTTTACCAGAAGGGCGTCGAATCCTTCGATGAGATGACTAACCTCTCCAAAAGATTCCGCCACGAGTTGAGTCAGGCCAGCTTCATCTCTACCCTCCGCCCCCTGCACGTGGAACAGTCAAATGATGGAACCAAAAAATTTTTATTCCTACTTGAAGACGGAAACCGAATTGAAAGCGTCCTGATTCCTGATAAGACACGCCTCACCCTTTGCCTTTCCACCCAAGTGGGGTGTGCCTTCGGGTGTCAATTCTGCCTGACTGGGAAAATAGGATGGAAACGGAATCTAATGGTCTCGGAAATCCTCAATCAGATTCTGGCGGTCAGAAAGACCCTTCCTGAAAAAACATCCATTACAAACATCGTCTTGATGGGGATGGGAGAGCCTCTTGCCAATTATGACGATACATTAAAGGCGATTCACCTGATGCATCATCCCGATGCCTTTAAATTTTCGTCAAGGAGAACCACCCTTTCTACCGTAGGGCTTCTTCCCGAGTTGGAACGACTGGCGAAAGAAAAGATCTCATTTCGTCTGGCCATCTCCCTTAATGCCTCAGATGAAGAGACTCGAAGTTATTTGATGCCCGTCAATCGCCGTTACCCATTAAATGAGATCTTAGCATTATGCAAAAAATTTCCTCTTCGGCCAAGAACTCGAATTACCTTTGAATATGTGATGGTGGAAGGAATTAATGATTCTTCCCAGGATGCTAAAAGATTATTAAGGATATTGAGGGGCGTCCCCTCCAAGGTCAATCTCATCCCCCTCAATGAAGCCCCCGAAATCCCTTTTAAAAAGCCTTCGGAAGAGAAGGTGAAACAGTTTCAAGAAATTTTAATGGAGGGCGGACTTACGGCAATCGTCCGAACCAGCAAAGGATCAGAAATCTCAGCCGCCTGCGGCCAACTCCAAGGAAAGGTTAGGTAGGAAACGGTTTGGCTCCGCCCCAGAGGGGCTTCTCTCCGAGCCATGAGGCTCTCTGAGCCGGTGGCTGCCCAGGAGGGAAACCGTTCCCTACAGGAGTTAGGAGATAAACAATGATTGATTTTTCATCCTAATGGAATTAACATACCTTGGATAAGAAAAGGAGAAAGGATGTCAGAAAAATTGGTTGGGGTAATTGGCGGGTCAGGTCTCTATGAAATGGAAGGCCTCGAAAATGTACAAACGGTTCCTTTAACCACGCCTTTTGGTGACCCTTCGGATTCATTCATCATCGGCCATCTCGAAGGAGTGAAAGTTGTCTTCTTACCCCGACATGGGAAAGGCCATCGCATTCAGCCCTCTTCCCTTAACTTCAGGGCCAATATCTATGGGATGAAAATGCTGGGTGTCCAATGGATCATCGGTGTCAGTGCAGTAGGGTCTATGAAAGAATCTATTCACCCCGGGGATATGGTGATTCCAAACCAATTCATTGATCAGACGAAAGGTCGTCCGAACACCTTTTTCAGCGATGGGATCGTGGGTCACATCAGCTTTGCAGATCCGGTTTGTCCTGTTTTAAGCCAGATCCTTTTCGAGGCTGGAAAAAAGGTCGGTGCGACGGTTCATAAAGACGGAACCTACATATGTATTGAAGGCCCTCAATTTTCAACACGGGCCGAATCGAGGCTTTACCGAACGTGGGGTGTTGATATTATTGGGATGACCAACCTCCCTGAGGCGAAACTGGCTCGGGAAGCTGAGATCTGTTATTCCACCATCGCCTTTGCAACCGATTATGATTGCTGGCATAAGGAGGCAGGAGATGTTTCAATCGGTGAGGTCCTTAGAATTCTGGCCCAGAGCACAAAAATAGCAAAAAGTGCGATTCGACATGCGATCGAACATCTTCCAGAAAAAAGAGAATGTCTTTGTGCCAATGCTTTAAAATATGCCATGATCACCGGCAAAAAGTTTATCCCCGAAAAAACGAAAAAAGATTTAGAGCCGATCATCGGGAAATATATATCATGAGGATTAAACCCCCTCACCCCATCCCTCCCCCCCGATGAGACTGTGTCGTAATGGGGACAGGGGACAGAGAGCCAGCTTCGGGAGCTTTAGAATTGCGGTTATTTTAAGGTTATGGGCAACCATCCTGAACGTTGAAAGTGATGTTTGCATGGTAAACAAGCGTATGATTTTATTCACCAAAAGGTTACGCTCTAAAGCTCCCTCAGCCGCCCCTCTGTCCCCTGTCCAATTTGCAGACCGCCGAGGACTAGGCCTTTATTTCCTGCCTACTATTTATTATGACACAGTCTCCGAGGGGGAGAGGGGAGGGTGGGGGGAATGAAGTTTATCGTAGATCGAATGCTTGGAAGGTTAGCTAAGGAATTGAGGATGCTTGGTTACGATACCGTTTTTTACCGCGGAGACAATGCTTATCAAATGATAAAATTGGCTCGTGAGGAGGATCGGGTGATCTTGACTCGAAATACCAAACTCATTCCTAAGAGATCAGAGGATCGCCTCGTCAGGATCATGGAGGACAAAACTCCTCTCCAGTTGAAAGAGCTCATTCAAAAGAAAGTCATCTCATTGTACGAGGAAAACCTTTTTTCCAGGTGCCTCCTCTGTAACATTCTCCTCGATAAAATCCCACGGGAAGAGGCAAAAGGAAAAGTTCCAGATTTCATCTTCTATCAACAGAAAGAATTTTCCCGTTGTCCACGGTGTCTGAGAATCTATTGGCGAGGTTCACATCAGGAGAACATGCAAAAAAAGGTGAAAGAACTATTTGGTTGATTTGGTCTATCTGAACAAGAAAAACCAGAGATGCGCATTATCAGTGGAACATCAAGGGGGCGAAAATTAGTGACACCAAGAAACCATTTTCTTCGCCCCACCTCTGACCGGGTGAAGGAATCTCTCTTCAATATCCTCAGAGAGGAAATGGGAGGGAAGGTTGTTCTGGACCTCTTCGCAGGCACAGGAAATTTAGGGATCGAAGCTCTGAGTCGGGGGGCGAAGAAGGCCATTTTTGTTGAAAAGGGAAGACAGGCCTTACGACTCATTCAAAGAAATCTCACTCAATTCGGGTTAGAGGAACAGTCTGAAATCCTTCCCAAAGATGCAAACCGAGCGATTGGAATTCTCAAACAGAGAGGGGAATGCTTCGACCTGATCTTCATGGATCCTCCTTATGAGAAGGGATTGATCCAAAAAACCTTAATGCAATTGAACTTCCATCAGATTTATCACAAGGACTCCATCCTGGTCATCGAACATAACCGGCGGGAACCCCTTCCCTATATCATGGATGGATGGAATCTTATTCGCCAACGACGGATTGGAGACACCGTGATTTCTTTTTTAACCCCTCAGAGAGAACATCACACAACCGAGGTTAAAATAGAATCCTGAAGCCGTTTCTCCCTGCTCACAACAGGGCATTGCCAATATAGGGGGTGTGGAATGGAAAAAAAGAAGAAAGGAGAGGATAAAAATATGGGAAAAGTGGCTATCTATCCAGGTTCCTTTGACCCCATTACCTATGGTCATATCGATATCGTCGAGAGGTCACTTGAGATTTTTGACAAAGTGATCATTGCCATCGCAGAAAATGCAGATAAACGCTCCCTCTTCTCCGTTCAGGAACGTCTTCAGATGGTGAAAACCATCTTCAAAGATACACCCAATGTCCTCGCGGATAACTTCAAGGGACTTCTCGTCGATTATGTGGCGAAGACCAATGCTAAGGTCATTCTAAGGGGCCTCCGGGCAACCTCCGACTTCGAATATGAATTTCATATGGCTTCCATGAATCGAAGCCTCAACACCCATCTAGATACCCTCTTTATGATGACTAGTAAGGACTATTTTTTCGTCTCCTCCAGAACGATCAAAGAGGTTGCCAGATTAGGGGGTGGAGTTGAGGGATTGGTTCCCGACCTCGTCGTCAGGCGACTAAAAGAAAAGTTCAAGCTCCCTGTCAAAAAAAAGAAACAGATTAGTTGGGACGATTAAAAAGAAAGGGTTCCAGGTGTCTAGGGTTCAAGGGTTCCAGTATTAAAATTTTATTTAATCTTTCTTTTGAACACTTGGCCACTGGAACCCTGGAACCCTGGAATCCTCGACCCCTCCCTATGAAAAAATTGATCCTCTGTGATTTTGATGGGACGATCAGCGTTCGGGACATGGGCTATGTCCTGGTCAATCAATTTACCTTGGGAAATTGGGAAGCGATCGACCGGGATTTCCGCGAGGGAAAGATTGGCTCAAAAGGGGCTTACTCCCAAATTTCAAAAATCCTTAAGGGGGATGAGTCCGCCATTCTTCGTTTCGTTCAAGAGCATTCCGACATCGACCCTTCCTTCTCTATTTTTTACCGCTCTTGTCGTGAGAAGAACATCGATATTAAAATTGTCAGCGATGGTCTTGATTTCTATATCAAAAAGATTCTGGAAATTCACCACCTCTCAGAAATCCCCTTCTATGCCAACCGTACCCATTTCCGGGATGAGGGAAGCATAGACATTTCTTTTCCTCACTCCGAGGAAGAGTGTGGTCTTTGCGGGACCTGTAAAAAGAAGCTCATTCAAATGCACCGAAAAGAATATGATTCCATCTTTTTCATCGGAAATGGCCTTTCCGACAGGTGTGCGGCTCAAGAAGCAGATTTCGTCTTTGCTAAAGATTCCCTCTACACTTATTGTATCGAACAGGATATCACCTGCCATTTTTTTAAGGACTTTCGGGAGATTCTCGATGACTTGAAGAAGCAGATCCGTGGAATTATCTTTGACCTCGATGGAACATTGATCGAATCTTATGAGGCAATCTATCTTGGGCTGAAAGAGTGTCTTCAATATTTCGGGAAGGAGATCTTTCCTTTTCGCGATCTTAAAAAATATCTAAAGGCAGATTTAGAGGCGACACTTTCCCAATTCTTTACCCTTGAGGAGGTCTTAAAAGGTATCCCCATCATGAGAAAAAAATATGAGGAGATCTATCTGGATAAAACTCACTTTTTAAACGGGGCCCAAGAGGTTCTAAAAGCGCTCCATTCCGAGGGGGTTATTCTGGGTATTGCTTCAAACAAATTAGGTCGTTTTTCGAGAGGGGCTATCCTGCATTTGGGAGTGTCAGACTATTTTAAATCCATCATCGGCGCTGGAGATGTTTCAAGAAACAAGCCTTTTCCAGATATGATCCATACCGCTTTAAAGGAGATGAACCTTTCCCCAGAGGAGACGATCTTCGTCGGGGATACCCTCACGGATATTCAGACAGGAAAACAGGCAGGAGTTGATGTTTATGCCCTTCCTACTGGATTCTATACAAAAAAGGAACTCTCTCAAGAGAAACCAAGACGACTATTAAAAAACCTCCAAGAACTCGTCTGCGTTGTCCTACATTCCCTTTCATAAACCTATTTAATTTTTAACCGATAAAAAGGAAAGGATCGTTTATTCCAAAGGCAGAGAAGATTGCGCCGGAGGGTAAGTTTTTGTTGCAACGGGTAATGAGATAGGGTCATGAATATTTCTTCAAAACCTGTTGGGCAACTGTTAATCCGCCGAAGATCTCTCCCCCCAGTCCCCAATAGGGGAAATTCTCTTTTCCAACGAAGTAAATGTTTTTGGACATGCTCAAGGGAACCATTCCTTCCCTCCAATAAAAATTAGAAGTCGCCTCGTAAAGAAAGCTTGAATAAGACCACCTGGGAACATGATCACTGGCCCACTGGAAATCAACAAATTCGATGTAATCCTCAAGAAAAGGAAAGAGATGATATAGATGTTTCATGATTCCTTGCTGGTAATCGACCAGAAGGGTCTGTTCCCATTTTCTTACATCCATAAGGCTTTGGACGGTAAGGGCCCTCCTACCTTCCGGCGCCCTGGTCTCGTCTCCTTTCGGACTAAGGGAAAGGAATAGGACATTTCCATCATCGTAGGGCTTTTCAAGATCCAAAATGGAGATAAGTAGATCCTTCATTCCTACCGGAATAACTTTTTCGCGGATCCCTAAGAATAAAGGGATCATCACATATAAAGGTTTGATTTTGCTCCCCCACTTTAATAACTCCTTCCCTTTTTTACCCAGGAGGGATGAAATACGATGGAGGGGAGAATTAAAAATGAGAAATTGAGACTGAAATACCTTCGGGTCCTCTTCAAAGGATAGAGTGAACCCCTTTCCCCACACTCGATTTACCTTTTTCACTCTATCGATTTCTTCGATTCTCCCCCCAGATTGTAAAAATTGATTTAAAATTTCTTTTTCCAGTTTTTCTAAATCAAAATCTGGATTCAATTCATTCGCCTCATCGAATAAAATGTGAGCGGCTAAAGAGATAGGAAATCGATCTGAATAAAGATTCCCCCAAGAGATCAGTTGAAGTTGGATGAATTCTCTAAACTCTCTCGAAAATGGAAAGAGCTTCTGGTCTATTGTTTCGTTCGGGAAGAGCTTGAATGGAAAATATTTTTTGAGGAAAGAACGTTGTCGAAGGGGAAAAAATGGCGAAGAATTTTTCTTTTCATTCGCCTTTTGTGAAAGACGCTGGATTTGATCCAGTTCATCATAAAATTCTTCAATCTGAACCGCCTCTTTTGGAAATTCCCTCTTCCATTCATTCTGGGATAGGGAAAGCTGAGAGAAAATGTCAATCCTTGACTTAGGAAGGACCACTTGAAAGGGGGCTCTCTGCTTTGATTTGCCCGAAATGATCTTAGCCCGCTCCCTCTCTTCTTGTGTCCCTGCCAGTAAAGGAAGGTTCATTACCTGAGAGATTTTTTTTAAAAGGCTATGCCTTAACCGTTTTTCTGAAAAGTTTGAAAAGGGCACAAAACGGTATCCCTTTATGGCATAGGAGGGTTGGTATCCTTTTTCTCTCAGTAACAAGACGGGGTGGTTATTTTTTGACAACAAGGTCCCCGCCACCAAACCACCCAAGCCAGAACCTAATACGATCGCCTCTTGCTCATTTCTTGGCCGTTTCATCATAATCTCAACCTCTTCCTTTTGACATTGGCCAGCGGAAGCTTGCGGATGGTCTTGGTAATTGTTTGCGGATCATGATAATACTGGATAGGTTAAATGAGGGTGACGATACGATGTTGGAAAATGAAGGGTCAGACAAATTCGATTGCCTCTTGTTCCCTCTCTATCTTTCCCACCTCGCCGATGGTAAAGGCCTTCTCGCCTAAAGAATTAAGCCTGGCTAAGATATCCTCGACTTCTTTAGGTCTGACGATAAGAATCATTCCAATCCCGTTATTAAAAGTGCGAAGCATCTCCTCCTCAGAAATCTTCCCTGTTTCCTTCAAAAAGGGGAAGATAGAAGGAATCTCCCAGGTGCCTTTGTGGACAATCGCTTTACAGCCCTTTGGAATCACTCTCGGAAGATTCCCCGCAATCCCCCCGCCTGTGATATGAGCAATTCCACCAATATGGAAGTCTCGCATAAGGTTGAGGACTGTCTTGACATAAATGCGAGTCGGCCGGAGAAGCTCTTCACCCAATATTTCTCCAATTTCTTCGATTCGCTTTTCCAGGTCCATTTTATGTTGATCGAGAACCAATTTTCTTACCAGAGAGTATCCATTGCTGTGGAGACCACTGGAGGCGATCCCAATCAATTTGTCCCCAACAGTCACACTCGATCCATCAATCAATTGAGCATCCTCTACAATGCCTACGGCGAAACCAGCCAGGTCGTATTCCCCCTCTTTATAAAATCCTGGCATTTCAGCCGTCTCTCCGCCGATGAGGGAACATTCAGCTTCGATGCACCCTTTAACTATCCCTGAGACCACCTTCATCGATTTTTCGGTGTCCAGTTTAGGGGTGGCAAAATAATCCAAGAGGAAAAGAGGTTTTGCCCCACTGACCACAATATCATTTACACACATCGCTACCAAATCAATCCCGACGGTATCATGGCGATCCATCAAGAAGGCGATCTTCAGCTTGGTCCCTACCCCATCGGTAGAGGAAACGAGGATTGGTTTCTTATAACGTTCCAGATTGAGAGAGACGCACCCTGCAAAACCGCCAATTTTCGTCAATACCTCAGGTCGGAATGTCGATTCCACCATGGGTTTGATCGCTTGAACAAAGGCGTCTCCTTTTTCAATATCAACCCCTGAATCTTTGTAAGAGAACTTCTTCACCCTCTTCCTCTTCAAAAACCAAAATATGTTTTAGATTAATCGATATCCCCTAAAATGTCAACCCTGTGGAGTGGATTGACATGGGACATAAATTGAATAAACTCATTTGCATTCATTATCTGAAGTATTCCGTCGGAGGTTATTACTCCACAGGGAGTAATCCCTCAGTTACGAATGGTAAATCCTTACGGCAAATATGTAACTCAGGGCTTTAGCCCCGCCGGGCTGGAGAGCCCTCTGGGCCGGAAGCCTGATTCATCAGCCCTGAAGGGCTGAGTTACAGGTTACGGTAACAGTCGGTCGCCCCATAACTGAGGGATTACCACAGGGCAAATATTTTACTTGCAGATTTAGATAGACTTTGTTAATTTTACTTGGTTTTATTTATATTTCAGGTGACTGAATATGAAAGTTGAAGAGTTCGATTACCATCTTCCCATATCCTTGATCGCTCAATACCCTTCTCCCCAAAGGGGAGAGACTTCTTTAATGATCCTTCACCGTCAGACGAGCGTGATCGAGCACCGAGTCTTTGGAGATATTGCTAAATGCCTGAATTCTGCCGACCTCCTTGTCATGAATAATACTCGGGTTCTTCCGGCTCGACTCATTGGGAAAAAAGAGACCGGAGGAAGGATCGAGATGCTCCTCATCCCTTCATGGAATGGAACTAAAGGAGAATGGAGAGCCTTGATAAAGGGCTCAGGGAAGGTAAAAAGAGGGACTCGAATCCGATTTGAGCAGGGATTTGAGGGAGAAGTAGAAGAGGTGAAGGATGGAAAAGGAAAGGTGAACTTCTCCTATCAGGGTGAGGTAATAGATATCCTTCAAAGGATCGGCCACATTCCTCTCCCCCCTTACATCAAGCGTGGGGATGAACTATTGGACAGGGAGCGTTATCAGACCGTTTTTGGAGAGAGAGACGGATCGATTGCCGCACCGACTGCAGGTCTCCATTTCACCCATGCTTTCCTTCATTCGCTTAGGGAGAATGGAGTACGCACCACAACGATCACTCTCCATATTGGAATTGGAACCTTCGCCCCAGTAAAGGCCAGCGACATCGAAGACCATACCATGGAAACAGAATGGATAATGATACCAGAGGAAACGGCAAGAGAAATTGAGGATACGAAAGCCCGGGGTGGAAAGGTTATTGCTGTAGGAACGACCACGACACGTGCCCTTGAATCTTTTTCCAATGGAAATGGAGGGGTAAGAGCCGGTAAGGGAATGACCTCTTTATTTATCTATCCTCCCTATCGCTTTCGTGTCATAGATGGGTTAATCACCAACTTCCATCTGCCTAAATCGACGTTGATCATGTTGGCATCAGCCTTAGCAGGAAAAGACTTATTAATGAAAGCTTATCAAGAAGCCATTCGCAGAAAATACCGATTTTATAGTTATGGCGATGCGATGCTGATCCTCTGAAGGAATGGAATAATGGAAGACTGGAATAATGGAATATTGAGTTAACCATCGTTCCATTAATCCATCATTCCAATATTCCAATTGTGATTGTGATGGCTTTTCGTTTCGAGATAATCAAAAAGGATAGCTTTTCCCGGGCAAGAATAGGGAGGGTTGAAACAGACCATGGGTCTTTCAATACCCCTGTTTTTCTCCCTGTGGGAACACAAGGGACGGTCAAATCCCTCACCCCCGAAGAATTAGTGGAGATAGGTGTTGAAGTGATTTTGAGCAACACATACCATCTCTACCTCAGACCAGGGCATGAGACGATTGGTAAATTGGGAGGGCTTCACACTTTCATCCATTGGGCAAGGCCTATTTTAACCGATAGCGGCGGCTTCCAGATATTCAGCCTCGGAAGTCTTCGAAAAATTTCCGAAGAAGGGGTGATTTTTCAATCTCACCTGGATGGCTCTTCACACTTCCTCACACCGGAAAAGGTCATGGAAATTCAGAGAAGCCTAGGCTCTGATATCGCCATGGTTTTAGATGAATGTGTCCCCTACCCTTCTCCTTATGAATATGTGAAGACCTCGATGGAGCGAACGAGCCGTTGGGCAAAAAGATGCTTAGAAGTGAGACGAGAAAACGATCCTGCCCTTTTTGCCATTGTTCAGGGAGGAGTGCATCGAGATTTAAGGGAGAAGAGCGCTCAAACTTTGGTGGAAATGGGATTCCAGGGATATGCCATGGGTGGTCTTAGTGTGGGTGAACCAAAATCAATGATGTTGAATGTCCTGGAATGGACAACCCCGTTTTTGCCGGA
>Ga0210016_1005214_pt1 | contig 10903 bp, 7 predicted proteins | sample CryGeyCG2014_300_FD_185454 | JGI IMG/M metagenome (GOLD analysis project Ga0210016, IMG submission 185454) | Groundwater microbial communities from aquifer - Crystal Geyser CG02_land_8/20/14_3.00 (SPAdes) (version 2) | ecosystem: Environmental > Aquatic > Deep subsurface > Groundwater | place...
CGCTTCCGGGGACGGCAAGGATTTTGGATTTGTATCTTGATACTTCGGTTTCGGACGATTTGCGTTTGGAGGGTTTGGTGCGCGGTTTGGAGCGGACAATTCAGGGGCTGCGGAAGAAACGGGGCCTGAAAGTGGGGGAGAAAGCCGTATTAACTTACGCAACGGACGACGCGGAACTTAAAAAAGCGGTTGAGCTTTTCAACCGCGAAAAGACTTACGTGTCTAAAGTGAAGGAGGGCCCGGCCGAGGGGGAGTTCGAATTGGACGGCAAGAAGATCCGCTTAGCTGTGTCCAGATAATCTAGGCGAAATAATCAATCTTGATAGCCTTTCGGACTTTACTCATAGTCTCTTTTGCTATCTTCCTCGTTTTTTCCGTGCCTTCGCGCAATATATCCATCACTAATCCTGGATTTTGGGCTAAAGCCCTGCGTTTCGCCCTTATTGGCGACAGCAGATTCTCCAATACCGTTATCAATCGCTTCTTTATTTCTACGTCTCCCAGCCCGCCGAGTTTATATTGTTGTTTTAGTTTCTTCACCTCTACGGTATTTGGATCGAAAGCGTCTAAGTAGGCAAACACAACATTGCCCTTTACCTTACCTGGATCATGCGCGTGTACATGTCCCGGGTCGGTGTACATCATCATCACTTTTCTTGCGACTTCTTCCGCCGGATCGTCTAGAAATATCGCGTTGCCCAAAGATTTACTGGCCTTGGCATTTCCGTCGATGCCGACAAGTCGGGGAGTACTGGAAAGAATCGGTTGTATTTTGCGAAAAGTCTCTCCATATACGGAATTGAACTTAGCGACTATTTCATTCGCTTGTTCTATTACCGGTAACTGATCATTGCCCACTGGGATGATGTTGCTGCCGCAGAAGAGGATATCCGCGGCCTGGCTCACCGGATACGCCAGGAATCCGGCGGGGACATTTTCGCCGAATCCTTTTTGTTTCATCTCATCTTTTACTGTCGGGTTCCTCCTCAACCGCGCAAGAGTAACTAGGTTAAGGAAGAACACCGTCAATTCCGCGATTTCCGGTATTTGAGACTGGATAAAGAAAGTAGTCTTCTTGGGATCGAGCCCAACCGCCAAGTTATCTAGAGCAACCTCAAGCACGTTCTTGCGAACCTTCTCCGGGTTTTCGGCGTTATCCGTGAGCGCCTGGACGTCCGCTATCATATAAAAACAGCGGTCATATTGGTTTTGCAGCTTGATCCTGTTCTGTATCGAACCAATATAGTGACCAAGATGCAATTTCCCGGTTGGTCGGTCGCCGGTTAATACGATTTTTCCCTCTGCAGCAGGCTTCATACTATTAGGGTATAGGGTTTAGGGTTTTGGGTCTAGTGTCGGTAAGTTCGACGTTACCCTATACCCTAGTGGCTAAACCCTATCCTCTAGATTTCAATCACTACCGGCAGGATCATCGGGCGGCGGAAAGTCTTGGAATAAACCAGCTGGCCGATCTGATCGCGGAAAACCGCTTTCAGGTAATCCGGATCAATCGGCTGGTGGCGCGGGATACGGGTAATGATACTCTTTATTTTTTGGCGGACATCCTCCAGCAATTTTTGGCTGTCGATATCGCGGAGATAAACGAACCCGCGGGAGATAATGTCGGGGTTTTTGATAAGCCGGCCGCTTTTCCTGTCCATCGTAACGATTATCACCATCATTCCTTCTTGGGCGAGCATCAACCGATCACGCAGCACGACTTCACCGATGTTGCCGACTCCCAGACCGTCCACCATCACATAGTGCTCCGGCACCGTTTCATCGCTGATCACGAAAGAGTCTTTGGTTAACAGGCCAACTTGCCCATTGCTCATTAAGCGGATGTTTTCGCGCGCTACCCCGCCTCTCACCGCATTCTCGCCGTTTACGGCGCGCATATAGTAGTGGCCGTGTACCGGCATGAAGTAGTGGGGTTTCAGGAGCCGCGTTGCGAGAGTGAGGTCGTCCGAGGGGGCGTGGCCGGAGGCGTGGATGTCTATTAAGTTGGATGTGTAAATATTTGCGCCCTGGCGCGCCAGATTATCCTTTAAATTCTGCACGCTCCGTTCGTTGCCTGGGATGACCGATGAAGAGAAGATCATCGTGTCGCCGGGTTTGATGCGAATGTGTTTGTGCTCGCCGTTTATAATTTTCATCAAGCCTGCATTCGATTCACCCTGCGCGCCGGTCGTGATAATCAGGATTTTGTCATCCTTGCACTTGGAAATCTCCTCTGAAGCGATCAGAGCCCCCTTTTTAATCTTCATATACCCCAGATTTTGCGAAATTTGGATATTGTCCTTCATTGAGCGGCCAGTCACGGCGACTTTCTTGCCCAGCTTCTCGGCTATTTTTATCATTTCGCCTATACGCGTGAGCATTGATGAGAAAGTGGTCACGATTATCCGCCCGCGCGCGGCCTTGAAGAGCTCCTCCAAATTTTTTTCCACTGTGCGCTCTGACATGGTGTGGCCAGGCTCTTCGGCGTTGGTTGAATCGCAGAGAAATGTGTGCACGCCCATCTTGCCGATGCGCTCTATTTCTCCCAGGTTCAGGGGTTTGCCGTCCTCGGTGTAGTCAATGCGGAAGTCGCCGAAGTGGACGATATTGCCGATCGGAGTTTTGATGATGACGCCGATCGAGTCGGGGATAGTGTGTTCAATTTGGAAGAATTCAAATTCGAAATATTTTCCGGCTTTCACGGTATCGCCGGCGGCTACGCCTACCGTGTGCAGTTTCGGAGCGTTCATAAATTCTTCTTGCCGTTTCTCAATGATCGCTTTGGTCAGCTTCGCGGTATAAATCGGCGGGTTGCCGATCTTACCGATTAAATAGGGAATAGCGCCTATGTGGTCATAATGTCCGTGGGTGATAACCACTCCCTTAATATTTTCCTTGCGCGGTTCCAAATAACTCACGTTCGGGATGATGTAATCTATCCCCGGAGTTTCTTCCTCCGGGAACTGCAGTCCCATATCAACCACGACTATTTCATCGCGGTATTCAAAAAAGGTCATATTGCGGCCGATCTCTTCCAGGCCGCCAAGAGGGACGAGACGCAGGGTGTCGTCCGGGGTCGGCTTCGCCTTATTTTTTTGCGTTTGTTCCTCAAATTGCCCCTCTGGCCGCACGTGCGGAGACAGGCGAATGGTTGAAGTTCGCGGCATTGTTGTACCGCGCCTTTGGCGCGGTGTCATCATCATATTGTTTGTAGTTTGTTCTGTTTTATTTTTTCTTGTGCCGAGGGCGGGATTTGCCGCCCAAATTTTATTTGGGCGAGCCTCGCCCAACTTTTCTGAAGTTGGGCGGGAACCCCTCTAAAATCTTTTTAATGTTTCTTCTACCTGCACCGCTTTTCCAGTATTGTTCGCGATCTTTTGCTTCTTTTACATATGTCATATTTTCGGTATAAATAACTTTCCAAGGTCTAAGATACTTCGTCGCGGTAACTTTACCAGAATTGTGATATCTTAGTCTTTCTTCTAAATCGTTTGTGTGACCGACGTATGTTCTAGATAGTTTGTCGCTTAATAATATGTAAACTGTAAACATTCTGGTGCCCGAGGGGAGATTTGAACTCCCACAGCCTTGCGGCTACAGCGACCTGAACGCTGCGTGTCTGCCAGTTCCACCACCCGGGCTATCTCTTTTTAAGCCAAGCTTTTAGGGTGTCTATGCTTCTGGTTCGTTTCGGGTCAACTTTTTCCTTGGCCGCCAAAAGCGTTGCCGTCTCCTCTCCGAGATAAACTCCATTCCAGAAACGTTCGAATCTGTTTTTGCCGGAAAGTTTGACAACTAGCGTCCTGCCACTAAGTCCTTTGATGATTTTCTTAGTGAGATTGACTCTCTTTTTTATGATCGGCGGATCAGACGGATCTTCTATGAATATGGGGCGCAAAAGAGCCAGTCTGCTTTCATAACTGACTATCTCGTTGTGGTCCAGTTCCGGCAGCTCGTTTTCAAACGCGGGGACCTTCGCGGTTTCATTCAGTAGAACCTTCCAGATATGAGCGAGTGATTTAAGCTGGTGGGAAGTATACATTAAAGGAATCCCTTTGTCAATGAAGCGCATGATATTCGCGGCAGATTTTTTATAATTCTTTGGTTTTGGTATGGGGAGGGTTCTAGATATAACGCCGAATGATTCCAGCATCTCAACCAACTTAGTAAACATAATCGCTGTAGCTTCCCGCGAGGTGAGGCTGTCTCTGTTGATAACCGCGAGCGGCAGCTTGTGGGTTTCGGCTATTTTTTTAAGCTCGCCCCCGCCGGTTATAACCGCTACTTTTGCATTCTTAATTTTAAGCGCCGCTTTCAGGCTGCTTATAGTTTCCTCGGTGTCGCCGGAAAACGACACGAAAACATACAACGTGTTTTGCGCTTTGCGCTTTGCGCTTTGCGCTTCATCCTGTGGTAGGCCGTAGTCTTTCCATATGGTTATCTCGGATGTTATACCAAGCTCGGTTTTGAAAGTATCAATTATCTCGCCCGGCAGCCCCGATCCGCCCATGCCGCATATGATTAATCTATCTGGCCGTGAGCCCTTTAATTTCTCTAGATATTTAGTTTGATATATATCCATACTTATTAATTTTCAATTTTCAAGCACCAATTTTCAATGAATTTACAAATCTTCAATTTCCAATGACGAGACTGTCATTGTGTTTGAAATTTGAAAATTGCCCGCTTCGCTCTCGTGAAGGCGAGGCGAGGGACATTGATTGGAAATTGTAAATTGGTAACTGTAAATTATCTGAATACTCTCTTCGTTGTTACGTACCAACTTGTCGCGTCAGAGAATCTGTCGGAAGCGGTGGAGATTTTTTTCAAATCGTTGAATCCACCGAGGTTCGGGGTCGTTATATAAAGGTAATCAGGGGAATAGAGAAAAATCGCCGGCACGTCACTCGCGATGGCGTCGCTGATTTGCTTCAAAATTTTCATACGCTGCTTGGGATCGAAAGTGCGGCGGTAAGTCTCCAAAAGCGTGTCCGCATTTTTATTTTGATAAAAGGCCATGTTTTGGTCCGGGTAGAACCGCTGTGAGGAATGCCAGAAAGAGAACAAGTCCTCACTGGGCCTGGTGATGTTCCCGAAAAGGAGCAAAGAGTAATCCGAGTTTTTAAGGGTTTGCTCTTGGATATCTTTAATGGATTTGATATCCAGATTCACCTGCGCTCCCGCGGCCTCCCACTGTCCTTTGATAAGTTCGGCGGTACTTCTAAGAAACGGTTCGTCCGGGACGGTGAGTGTCAACTGCAGTTTTTGGACCAATGTCGGGTCGAAATTGGGCGAAGGGCTGAAGCTTAAACCAGTCGGTCCGTAAAGGATTTTCCCATATCCGTCCAAAACTTTGCTCAATATAGCCGCGCGGTCAGTGAGCCCCGAGAGCGCTTGCCGCACCTTTATGTCTTGCAACTCTTTCGGCGCGGTCGCGGGATTTATGAAAATCGCGTAGTAGCGGTAAGACGGGAGATCGTGCGTGTAGTAGCGCAGGGCAAGTTTCGAGAGCGCAGGATCATAGGTTGATATTCCGAATGCATCAATAGCGCCGCTATTGTATGCCCGGGTAAGTTCGTCGGTCGAGGAATAAAACTTGAAAGTAATCGTGCCTATTTTCGGCTTCTCGCCGAAGTAATCTTTGTTCGCCTTCAACGTGAGTGAGGTGATATTGCCGCGGTCGTCGCTCGTGTAGCCTTTCGCGATGTACGGGCCAGAACCGATCGGCCGCAGGCCGAAGAGCGAGTACTGCAGATTTTGCACCGGCACGCCGGCGAAAATATGTTTTGGGATTATGTCCAGATTTTTGAGGTGGTCGTCTTGGAAGAAAGCGTATGGGGACGTTAGCGAAAACTTAACTTCCAGTTCGCTTACGCGGCTTGCTTGCACTCCTTGGAAACTGCGGTAAAGGGGAGAGCGGCTCTCTGGATCTTGGATGGTTTGAACTGTGAAAATTATGTCGTCAGAGGTGAGTTTCACCCCGTCGCTCCAAAAAGCGTTTTCTTTCAGCCGCACTTCGTAGCTTTTATTGTCGGGTGAGGCTTTGACGCTGTCGGCTACGTCAGCCACGCTGGAAAAAACCAACTGCGATATGTCGCGGTCCGCTTCCGTCACAGGCACAACCGGGTTCACGAATGCCGGCTGGCCCACTACTCCCTCTCGCAGTTCGCCGCCCGCGTCGCCAACCATATAACTGTTTGCTTCAGCATAGAGAATAATTTTCGTGAGGCCGCCAACCGCGAGGACGGTAAGTGCGCCCCAAAGTACGAGACGTTCTAGGCTCGTCATAACCCGAACTGTCGCTATTAAGCGGTTCATAGATGTTTAGGGTATAGCCACTAGGGTTTAGGGTCATTTATATCTTACTAAACCCTATACCCCAAACCCTATACCCTATTTAAGGATTAGGCTCGCTATCGACAACCCCACAAAAATGACGGCAAGGACGATTGTCGCTATAAAAATGCCTTTTTCCAGCCCGCGGCGGGCCTGATATACGCCGCCCATGTCGCCGCCGCCGAAGAGCCCCGACAAACCCGACTCGCGCTCCTGTAGAAGTATTAACCCCACTATAATGACCGAAATCGCTATTTGAGCAATATTTATATAATTCATATTCGCACCCTAAACCCTATACCCTAAACCCTAATTACAGTACGTGGACCACGAAATTCACTGCGGTCATGATGAGCGTAGCATAGGTAAGCGAGGTAAGTCCACCGAAATTAACCGCCGGCATTGCCACTTCCAATATATACAATGTAATTCCGTTAACGACGAGCGTCGCGAGTCCGAGCGTGATGACGATGATCGGGGATAAAACCAGTTTCAGGACCGGTCGGATTAAAAAGTTGATGAGGGTGAGCACAAACGCCGCGATTAACAACCCTTGGACGGTGAGCGGCACCTGCGCGCCGGGCACGTATGTCCCTATTAGGTAAAGACCAGCGATGTTCGCAACCATCGCCACTATAGCTTTGGAGATCATTTTTCGAGGGTATAGGGTTTAGCGACTAGGGTCTAGGGTAGTAACTAGTTTATTTAACATCTTCATTACCTCGCTAAGCAAGTTTTCTGCCCCTTCAACTTTAAATCCGCTCGTAAAACCTAGCCTTTTTGCGATTATGATTTGCGTTTCTAATTCTGCGCCCGAACCGAATGCTACTTTTATAAATTGTATGTATTCTTGGCGGTGTCGCCTTGAATATCCTTCTGCAATGTTAGACGGTATTGAAACGGCTGCCCGGCGCATTTGGCTAGTTAGGCCATATAACTCTGATCTCGGGAAATTATCTGTTAGCCGATAAATTTCTAAGATAAGATCGATACTCTTTTGCCAAACAGTGAGTTCTTTATATGAATTAAGCATAGTTTTTATAAGTCGTACCCTATACCCTAAACCCTAGTCGCTAATCCCTAGTGATTACCCTAAACTCTATACCCTAGTCGCTAATCCCTAGTGATTACCCTATACCCTAAACCCTAGTGGCTATACCCTAGTTCAGTAGCTTCAAGAAGCTTACGCCGGTCATCTCCGCCGGCTTCTGGATGCCCATTATTTCCAGAATTGTGGGCGCGACATCCGATAAGACCCCGATACTTTCGCGCTCGGACGTCGCTATATCAAACTCATCACGCGGCCGCTCCCATTCGCGGGCGATCAAATACACCGGCACCGGGCTTGTGTCGTGCTTGGTTTCGGCGGCGCCGGTCCGCGGATCAAGCAACCGTTCGGCGTTTCCGTGATCGGAGGTTGCGATAAGTATCCCGTTTACGGCGTAGATTGCTTTTATAAGCTCCGAGAGCTGCGCGTCCACTGTCTTCACGGCCTTCACCGTCGCGTCAAAATTTCCGGTATGCGCGATGATGTCCGGATTGGCGTAATTAATAAGGATAAAGTCATATGCGTTCTCGCTTATCCCTGAAACCGCCCGGGCGGTTATCTCGCGAGCCATCATTTCTGGAAAATCATCCGCCCTTGCGACGCTTCGGGAGGGGATAAGTACGCGGTACTCGTTCTTAAACGGCGGCTCGCGATAGCCGTTGAAGAAATAAGTAACGTGGGCGTATTTGTCGCTCTCGGCGAGCCGCAATTGCACCCTGCCGTTATCCGAAAGCACTTTGCCAAGAGGATCCGTAACTTTCTCTGGCTGGAAGACAACCGGCAGATTAAATTTCTCACTGTATTGGGTAAGAGTGGTCATGAGAAGGCCGGAGATTTTGGCTTTGATGAACGTTTCCACGATCTGCCTGATGCTGTCCTCGCGGAAATTAAAGAAAATAATACTGTCGTCTGCGGTGACTTTACCGTCCTCGATGAACAGCGCCGGTTCAACGAAGGTATCAGTTAAGTCTTTGGCATAAAACTCCTGTATGTATTCCACCGGATTTTTGCCGGGCAGCCGCGGCGCGTTCACCGCGCCGGTTATGGTGTCGTACGCTTTTTGCGTGCGATCCCAGTGCAGGTCGCGGTCCATCCCCCAAAACCTGCCGCCGATGCTCGCTATCCGAAGGCCCGCCTTCGCGGTGCCGTAGCCCGCTGCCTCCTTCGCCGGAGTGGCTACGGAGGCCGAGTCGGCTGGGCGAAGGCCCGGGTTTTCGGAAATTAATTTTTTGAGCATGGACGCGTTGCACTTGGGGGATCCGTCCACGCCGTCCGTGAATAAATGTAGATTGAGGTGGTCGGCCGGCACCGCCTCCTGCCGCGCGAGACGCACCAGCGCCTGCAGATGTTCAAAAGAAGCGTGAACGTTGTTTTCAGTTAATAGCCCGATCAAGTGCAGGCGCGAATTTTTTTCTTTGGCGTGCTTGATCGCGGCATGCAAAACTTCATTTTTGGCGAAGCTGCCGTTCCTTATCGCCAGACTTATTCGCGGGAAGTGCTGGTAGATAACTTTCCCGGCGCCCAAAGTGAGGTGCCCGACCTCGGAATTTCCTTCCTCGCCCCAGGGGAGCCCGACCGCGATGCCGGAGGCCTGCAACGTCCCGGAAGGGAAGTTGTGTTTAATCCAGTCCACTGTCTGCAGGTTCGCGACATAAATCGGATTGGAAGCGTCCTTTCGCCCCAGCCCCCATCCGTCCAATATCACCATTACAACCGTCCTTCTCGCCATCGCCTTATTTTACTTTCATCCTAAGCCTTTCGCGAATCATCCTGAAATTGATAGTATCGATTTGTTGAGGGTGTGGATAACTTTAGTTGTGTATGTTATATACTAATATTGCAGTGTGAACTGCCCCCGCCTATGGGACATTAGGATCGTATTTATGCCTCCCGGTTAACGCCGGGAGTGCTTTTGTTTATGGGATATATTCTAACCGATCTCTTAATGGATCGGCTGGTATAAAAAGATCCGAGTTAACACGGAGTTCTTCGCTCGCGAAATTTCTACAACAAATAGTAATTACTTTCTTTTTCTTGGACTTAATATGCTGTAGAAGATAGTGGAAATCGCTATCGCCAGACCATAAAAACACAGTATCGTACTTTGTTATTTTAGTGAGCATATCCATCGTCATTTCGACATCAAAATTACACTTATTCATTCTCCCTAGGAACTTACCCTCCTCATCAAAGTTATCTATTTCTTTGACGTCCTTAGTTCTTGTTTTAAAACCCACTTTCCGGGCTTTATCAATCCGATATATTGACTGACGATATTTAACATTGAGAGGATTCTCCGGCGGCAGGTTAAGATGTTGTTTAGCGAGTTACCTATTCAATTATAACTCTTAAATCGATCGCGGCTGTAGGAAAATTATTTTCATATCTAGTGCCGTACCGCACTGCCGTGCGGAAACTCCTGGGTTTTCTTAGCAGCAAACCTCTTCGCAGTAAGCATATCGGAGCAATAGGTATAAATTACCGCAGCGAACAAGAGGGAATCCGGAACTGCGGGAGCGAAGCGACTAAATTCCGGAGGGTTCCCCCGACCTGCCTGCTGGTAGGCAGGAGTGAGCGAAATTAACGCAACACCTGGCGTACTTAGCAGGCATACTTAGTATTAGTATACTATAATACTGATCAGTATTATAGTATACTACTCTATCGCGAAGACAGCGGGCGGAAAAGGTTCTCTGTATGGCCAGTTTGACACCATTGCCGAATACTCGGTATTCTTTTACCGAATTAGCCGGTTCGGCATCTACCCTATACCCTAAACCCTATTGGCTAAACCCTCGCTTTATCTCTATGCCCTATACCCTAGTGGCTAAACCCTAAACCCTAATGACCAACATTGCCGATCACGCCCGCAACATCGCCTTTGCCGTTTTCCGGGTGGCCGAACTTGTTGAGCAAAAGAAACTTAGAGCCGCCTTGGAATCGGCAGCGATTGATTTGGTCTCGCAATGCGGCGACCTGCCTTACCTGCCCTATGTGCCCAAAGGCGTCCGTTTGCCTTATCTCCCATATATTGAGAAATTAAGCGAACTGGTTCGTCTTGCCGAAATGGTTTGCGAGATAAAACCAGTTAATTCCCAGGTTCTTCAAAGAGAACTTCAAAACCTTTATTCTATGATTGCCGAATCAATCGGCAAGGGAGGGGACATAAATCTTGAGGATATATTTACCCCGTTAGAGATAGCCCGCCCCAAAGGCCCTTCGGGCGCGTCAGCGCGGGTGAGATCTCTGACGGGGTTTGAGAAAGGAGATCCTTCGCCTGCGGTTCAAGATGACAAACCCAAACTTAGACCAATTCAGTTCGAGCTACTCAAAAATGTTTCCATACCCGAGGCCACAGTTAATTTCGAGGATGCGCCAACTCGGCAATCGGCAATCCTGGAATTTGTAAAGCGATTGCCGAATGGTTGCCGAATGAAGGATTTGATGGCTAAGTTCTCTAGCGTGAGCGAGCGAACTTTAAGAAATGATCTCCAAATCTTGGTCGCCGAGGGTAAAATC
>Ga0210016_1005218_pt1 | contig 10901 bp, 7 predicted proteins | sample CryGeyCG2014_300_FD_185454 | JGI IMG/M metagenome (GOLD analysis project Ga0210016, IMG submission 185454) | Groundwater microbial communities from aquifer - Crystal Geyser CG02_land_8/20/14_3.00 (SPAdes) (version 2) | ecosystem: Environmental > Aquatic > Deep subsurface > Groundwater | place...
AATATCTTCCTAAAAAAGTATCTAACAAATGGTTAGATTTTAGTTTTGGCAAACCTCGATATATTTTTAGTAAAAAAGCCGCTGAGGAATCTTTAACAAAACCTATCTGGAATTTTCTCGGTCGGGGCGGAAAAAGATGGCGACCGGTTTTGTTTTTATTAATTACCGAGGCTATTGGCGGCGATATTAAAAAAGTTAAGGATTTTGTGGTAATTCCGGAACTCATTCATAATGGGTGTTTAGCCGAAAATACTTATATACTAAAAAATCCCGGTGAAGAAGTAAAAATCACTGATATAAAAAATGGAGACCGCGTTTATACGTTAAGTCCGGATGGCGCGTTAGATAAGAGTAGGGTTATCGGACTGAAGTTTAATGGCATAAAAAAAGTTTATAAATTAAAAACGAGAAATCGAGAAATTGAGGCTTCTGAGAATCATCCATTTCTGGTGATCACTAAAGAGCAGCCTCAAAGATGTAAGGTTACGCCTTCGGGTAGAGCAAAAATTGATACAAAATTAGGGCGTGATGATATAAAAAAAATAAATGTTTTTTTAAAGAGAAGGTTAAGGGTTTTATATAATAGTTTATATCCAAATCAACCCCAGCTATTAGAAAAAGAGGAGCTCGAATTTATCTTCAGTTTCTTGGGATTAAAACTTGAAAAGTCTGACTATGTAATGAAACAAACAAAATTTGAGTCCCCTAAAGTCAAACTTAGCTGGAAAGCATTAAAAGATATAAAAGAAGGGAATTGGGTAGTAATTTTAAATAAAATTCCTGATAAGGGAAAACCACTAGAATTGCCTCAACCTCCGAAAAATCCTTTTAAAGATAAAACAAAAATACCTGAATTTACTAATAAAGAATTTTGTCAATTAGTTGGATATGTATTAGGAGATGGCTCAATTTCCATAGATAAAAAATCCTCTCGTTTAACTTTGTGCCCCTCTAACGATGAAGAAGAGATTTTGTCCTATTCTTCTTTATTTTCTAGGGTTTTTTCATATAAATTAAGAACATATAAAACAAATCAATATCGTTATCTCTCTTGTTGCTCTTTCAAGGTCTGCTGGTTACTTGACCAATTGGGTTTACATAAAAAAGCAACTAAGAAAGTAGTTCCAGATTGGATATTTAGTTTGCCCCAAAAGCAAAAGTTAGCGTTTGTGAAAGGATATTTAGATTCCGATGGCTGGGTAGGAAAAAATGGCACAGCTTATTTTTCTAGTTCCAATAAAACTTTAATCAAAAAATTAAAATTATTGTTAGATAGTTTAGGATTTACTACCAGTCATATTTTTTACAAAAGAAATAAAAACCTCTGGAAAATTTCAAAGAAAAAATACTCGAATCAATGGTCTATTTCTCTATCTAATCCAAATCTTGTTTTAAAAAAAATCGGAACCGAAAAAAGCTTTTATAAAAAAAGGTTAGAAAAAAGGAGAAAAGGAAAAACCTGTAGATTTTTAAGAGCTTTCTCGGAACTTCCAATAGATTTTCCTCATTTTCGAGTTGATAGAGTAGTTGGTATTGAATCTGGAGGTAAAAGACCAGTTTATGATTTAATGATTGAAAACTCCCACAATTTTATAGCTAATAATATGGTTGTTCATAATAGTATTATCATTGATGACGTCGAAGACCAGGGAGAATTAAGGAGAGGAAAACCTTGTTTGCATAAAATCTTTGGTGTTGACATTGCTTTAAATGCCGGAAATTTTATTTACTTTTTACCCTTATTGGCTTTAGTAAAAAACCGGAAGAAATTTAAACCAGAGATTTTAGTTAGAGCTTACGAAACTTATGTTCAAGAAATGATAAATTTAGGCTTTGGTCAGGGAACTGATATTTTTTGGCATAAAGGAAGAGTAAAGAAAATAACCGAAAAAGAATACCTCCAAATGTGTGCCTTTAAAACTGGTTGTCTTTCCAGAATGGCGGCAAAAATGGCGGTTGTCCTTTCCGGGGGTCAGAATGAACTGGCTGAAAAATTGGGCCAGGTGGCAGAAGCCATGGGTGTGGCTTTTCAAATTCAAGACGATATCTTAGACATTACTCTCTCAGGTTCAGAAAGAAAATGGTTTGGTAAATCTTTTGGGAATGATATCAAAGAGGGAAAAAGAACTTTGATGATAATCCAGACTTTAAAAAAAGCGAATATAAAAGATAAAAAAAGATTAATTGAGCTCTTAGATAAACACACCGATGATTTAAAAGAAAGAAAAGAAGCCATAGAAATAATTCAAAAATACCAAAGCCTTGAATATGCCCAAAAAGTTGCTAGAAAAATTATGACCGCAGCTTGGCTAAAAGCCGATAGGATGTTAGAGCCCTCTCCGGCCAAAAAAAGATTAAAAGAATTTATTAATTATTTAATTGAGAGAAAAATATGACAAAATTAGGTAAAGTTGAATTTTATATTGGAGAGAAAATAAAAAAAGAGGGTGCGATTTTGTCAGTTCTTATCGACCCCTGTGATTATTCTTCTCCTAAAAAAGCTGTCGAAACGGCTCTCTCGGCTGTTTTAGCTGGAGCAGACCTCATCACCGTTGGCGGGAGTGTTGGCGCCCAAGGCCAACTTTTAGATGAAGTTTTAAAAGGAATCAAAGAAAAATCGTCTCTCCCGATAGTTCTTTTCCCCGGCAATATTGCCACTATTTCTCCTTTTGCCGATGCCATATTTTTTATGTCTTTATTAAATTCTCGAAATCCCTATTGGATTTCCGGAGTCCAGACCCTTTCAGCTCCTCTGGTTAAACAATTAAAAATTGAACCTCTGCCAATGGGTTATATCCTGGTCGAGCCCGGCGGAACAGCGGGCTGGGTCGGCGATGCTAATTTGGTTCCCAGAAATAAAGTAAAAATCGCCGCAGCTTTAGCTCTGGCTGGTCAATTTTCGGGTAAAAGAATTATTTTTACTGACGCCGGTTCAGCAGCCTTTGCCCCAGTACCAACTGAAATGGTAGCTACTGTGCGTAAAATGATTGATATTCCCTATTTAGTTGGTGGCGGTATTAGAACGCCGGAGCAAGCCGGGAAAATAGTAAAAGCCGGTGCCGACTGGATTCAAATTGGTACCGCGGTAGAAAAAACTAAGGACGCAAAAAAAATAATTAGCCAATTTGTAAAGGAAATTAAACAAAAGGGTAGATTAAAACTATGTCATCATCAATCGTTATAATCATCGGTTATTTTTTGGGTTCTATCCCTTTTGGCTACCTAATCACTAAACTTTCAACCGGAAAGAATGTTTTAAAAGTTGGCTGGAGAAAAACTAGTGGCTCAAATGTTTTTAGAAATATCGGTTTTTGGCAAGGATTATTAACTGGAATCTTTGATGTGGGCAAGGGATCTTTAGCAGTTTGGTTAGCTCAGAATTCAGGCCTTTCTCTTCAAACTCAGGCTCTGGTCGGAGTGGCGGCTGTTACCGGGCATAATTATAGCTGCTTTTTGAAATTGGCTGGGGGGAGAGGAATTGGAACTTTTATTGGCGCCTTTTTAATCTTGTCTCCAAAAATTTTAGGATTTTCTATAATTCCCTTTGCCTTTTTAGCCTTAATTTGGAATGCCTCGATTGGTACTATTTTATTTTTATTAACTGCCCTAATTTTAGCAACAGTTTTTAATCAATTTCAAATTTTAACTTTTGTTTTAATCTCTCTTTTCCCAATTTTTATTAAAAGATTAAGCCCAATTGGAGAGTTATCCCTAAATCCTCCTAAGTTTTCTGAAAAATTTGGGAGGGTAAAGAAAAAAGAATTAATTAGAAATCGGTTAATTTTTGATAATGATGAGTTTTGTTTAGATTTAAGGATTAAAAGAATAATAAAAAGATTGACAAAGAAACAAACTCTTGATAAGTTATAGGTAGTCCGTCGGAAACGGACACTTTTATTAAATCAACGAATTTACGAATCAGTACGAATTTACGAATTCGTATGCCGAGCCTAAGCGAGGCGGAAGAAGAGATTTATCTCTTCGCCCATTCGTAAAAAATTCAGATATTCGCTGATAGTTTATGGAAATAAAAGATTTCATTTCAGCCATAGCCCAGATTGCCGAAGAAAAAGGAATTCCCCAAGAGAAAGTTTTGGAAACTATTGAACAGGCCTGGGCCGCTGCTTATAAAAAGGACTACGGGAAAAAGGGGCAAGTAATTCGAGCTAAAATTGATTTAAAATCAGGTCAAATTAAATTTTGGCAGGTAAAATTGGTTGTTACGAAATCAATGATTTATTCTGAAACCGAGCTTTCACAAATGGAAGCGAAGGTGGAGAAGAAGACGAAGTCTTCTTCGACTGAAGAATTAGAAAAAATAAAGAAAAAAGAAAATGAAGAGGAACCCTCTTTCGCTAAAGCTACGGAGGGCAAGGAAAAAGTTCGTTTTAATCCAGAAAGACATATTATGGCCGATGAGGCTAAGAAAATAGATCCAAAAATCAAACCGGGAGAAGAATTGCTAATTTCTCTAAAAACTCAAGAAGATTACGGTCGAATTGCCGCCCAGACAGCCAAACAGGTTATTTTACAAAGAATAAGAGAAGCTGAAAAAGAAAGTATTTTGGCAGAATATAAGGGAAAAGAGGGCCAAATTATCTCGGGAATTGTCCAAAGGGTGGAAGCCCGCAATGTTTTTTTAGACATCGGCAAGAGTCTGGGAATCCTAATAAAAGAAGAGCAAGTTCCTGGAGAATTTTATCGACCCGGCCAGAGATTGAAGGTTTATGTTTTGAAAGTTGAAGAAACGCCAAAAGGTCCTTTAATTTTTTTATCCAGGAGTTATCCCAAATTAGTCTCTAAACTTTTTGAATTGGAGGTTCCGGAGATCTCGGCCGGTCAGGTTGAAATAAAATCAATAGCCAGAGAAGCCGGATCCAGAACAAAAATTGCTGTTTTCTCAAATGTAAAAGAAATTGATCCGATCGGGGCATCGGTCGGTCAAAGAGGAACCAGAGTTCAGGTGGTAATTAATGAATTGGGAGGAGAAAAAATTGATATTATTGAATATTCTGAAGAACCAGAAAAATATATTGCTAATTCTTTATCTCCGGCTAAAGTTTTAGAGGTAAAAATAATGCCAAAAAACAAAGCCCTGGTTATTGTTCCGGAAGACCAACTTTCTTTGGCTATTGGTAAAAATGGCCAAAATGTTAGATTAGCCGCCAAATTAACTGGCTGGAAAATAGATGTCAGGGCACCTGCTCCGGAGGAGCGAGGCTCGCCCTCTGGGCGACCGGAAAAAGTTGAAAAAAAAGTTGAAAAAGAAAAATAATTTTGGTATAATTAACGAATGTACTAATCCTTTACGAATATACCAATAAATGAACTTAATTTTAAAAGTATTCGGAAATTCGTATTGATTCGTAAATTCGTTGATAGTATATGAATCTTATCCCTACAGTTATTGAAAAAACCCAATCTGGAGAGCGTGCCTACGATATTTACTCTCGGCTTTTAAGAGAAAGAATCATATTTTTAGGAGGACCAATTATTGACCCAATCGCCAATTCGGTTATTGCCCAACTTCTCTTTTTAGCGTCTCAGGATCCGAAAAAAGACATCCAGCTTTATATTAATTCACCGGGCGGAGTTTTAACTTCAGCTTTGGCGATTTATGATACGATGCAATATGTAAAATGTTCAGTTTCCACTGTTTGTATAGGGTCAGCTGCTTCGGGTGCCGCAGTTTTATTGGCAGCCGGAACTAAAGGAAAAAGATATTCCTTACCCAATGGCCAGATTTTGCTTCACCAGGTGGCAGTTTCGGGAGTAAGTGGAGAGGCAATTGAGGTGGAAATTGCGGCAAAACAAATTATTAAATTAAAAGAAAAAGTAAATAAAATTTTAGCCAAACACACTGGTCAGCCCTTGGAAAGAATTGAAAAAGATACCGACCGCGATTTTTATCTCTCCTCGGAGGAGGCGAAAGAATACGGCTTGATAGATGAGGTTATAAAACCGAAGGAATAGTCGACGAAGCTAAAGCTTCATCTCCATCTTCGCTTACCTGAGCGTAGCGAAAGGTGGAAAAGAACAGAATGTTCTTTGATCCTTCGGAAGCTCGATAAATGAAAAAGTTCTGAACTTCAAAAAAATTTTGGTTTACCCCCACACCAAAATTTTGGTGGTGGGGGTTAATATTTTTAGCCCTAATCTTGATAGGGCCTTTTATTTCTCACCCCGCACCTATTTTGCGTTCCGATTAGTATCTTAATTAGAATTAATAACTAAAATAGGTTAAACCTTTGCGGCACACGGTGGGCGAATAGCCCAGTCCGCCGAAGGCGGACCTCACTATTCGTGAGGAGTGTGCCGTCAATGAATTCCTTGACAAAATAGGTGCGGGGTTGACCAATTTAAAAATATTTTCTATTATTAAATTAGAAAATAATCTTGAATTTTTGATTTATTCAATATGCTGAATAACCAAATTTTCAAATTAAAATATGCCAGAAGTTATTTCACTAATAGTGGCTATAGTTTGCCTATTTTTGGGTTCTATCCTGGGATACTATGCCAGGCAATCAATTGCCAGAAGAGACTGGAAAACAATCGAAGCCAAAATCCAAAAGAGAATCCAAAAAGCCAAGGAAGAGGTTTCTCAAATCTTAGAGAAAGCTAAAAAAGAAAGAGATGAAAAAAGAGGAGAACTTTTAAAAACCGAAGAAATTTTATTGAGAAGGGAGAGTATTTTGGATAAAAAAATCTCCGATTTTGAAATAGAACAAAAGGAATTTCGAGAAAAAGTTGAAAAACTAAAACGGATAAAAGGGGATTTAGAAAATTTAAAAGTGGAGGCCTTGAAAAATTTAGAAAAAATCGCCGGGATGAATAAAGAAAAAGCTGAAGCTGAATTATTTGCCAATTTAGAAAAAGAATACCAAAAAGAAATTTTAGAAAAAATGAGAAAGTTGGAAGCAGAAGGTGAAGACCGTTTTGAAAAACGAGCCAAAGAAATTTTGGCTACTTCTATCCAAAAATATGCCCTTTCTCAAGCACAAGAAATTACCACCTCTACCATCTCTCTTCCAAATGAAGAAATTAAAGGAAGAATTATTGGCAAAGAAGGAAGGAATATTAGAACTTTAGAAAAACTAACCGGGGTAGAAATAGTAGTTGATGAAACTCCGGAAACAGTGGTCATCTCCGGTTTTAATCCAATTAGAAGAGAAATTGCCAAGGTTTCTTTAGAAAAATTAATCAAAGATGGCAGAATTCAACCAGTCAGAATTGAAGAAAAAGTTGAAGAGGCAAAAAAAGAAATAAATTTAAAAATAAAAGAAGCTGGAGAGGCAGCAGTTTTTGAACTAGGCCTGGTGGGAATGGATCCAAGATTAATTCAATTACTGGGCAGATTAAAATTCCGGACTTCGTACGGCCAAAATGTTTTACTCCACTCAATCGAGGTGGCTTATTTGGCTGAGGCCTTAGCTGAGGAAATTGGAGCCAATTCTTTAATTTGTAAAAAAGCCGGGTTATTTCATGATATTGGGAAAGCGGTTGACCAGCAGATTGAGGGTTCCCATGCAAATATCGGAATTAAGATTTTGGAGAAGTTTGGCGAAGATCCGGAAGTCATTACGGCAATGAAATCTCATCACGAAGAATATCCTTATGAAAGTATAGAGGCGATTTTGGTCCAGGTGGCTGACCAAATTTCGGGGGCCAGACCGGGAGCCAGAAAAGATACTTTAGAAAATTATTTAAAAAGATTGCAAGATTTGGAAAATATCGCCACTTCCTTTCCCGGTGTGGAAAAGGCCTGGGCTTTGCAAGCGGGTAGGGAAATCAGGATTTTTGTCAAACCGGAAGAGATTGGTGATTTAGCAGCAAAAAAATTAGCCAAGGATATCGCAAATCAAATCCAAGAGGAATTAAGATATCCCGGAGAAATTAAAGTCAATGTAATTAGAGAAACGAGGGTTATTGAATACGCCAAGTAAAAATTTCAAATTGTAAATTGCAAAACGGCTTTAGAAAAGCCGTTTTTTATTTGCTTTGTCATCCGAAGCTTTAGCGAAGGATGGAGCGGGATACGGGAGTCGCACCCGTCTTTTCACCTTGGAAGGGTGACGTTGAACTGCTCAACTAATCCCGCAGTCGGGGTGCTGGGAATTGAACCCAGTCTTTATCCTCCCAAAGGACACGTACTACCGGTATACGACACCCCGTATTTAAAAGTATAACCATTTGTTTTTTTTAGTCAATTACCGAACTTCCATTTATGGAAGTGAAGGTGAAGATGAAAACTTTGTTTTCATCGCCTGCTTGTTATATAATTAATTAATGAATTTCAAGGGAATCTGGGCTCAACTTAATATCGTTGCTCAATGTCGAAAATACGGATTATCTGTCTGGCAATGTCCTCAATTTCTTTTTTTGATAATGGGATTAGTTATCACCATCTCAACTTTAACTGCTTACGCAATCGGAACCAGGTACATTGAAGAGCCAAGAATGGTTGCCTTAATAGTTCTTTTAACTACGGCAATTTTATTCATCATCGCGGTGATTATTACTGATAGCTTTGAAAGATTGGCTGAGGCAAATCGAATGAAATCAGAATTTGTCAGTATTGTCTCCCATCAATTAAGATCTCCCCTTTCTAATTTGAGATGGGCCTTAGAACTATTAATGTCAGGAAAAATAGGTAAAATTGAAGAAAAACAACTCGAATATTTCACAATCCTCAAAGAAAACTCAAACCGGATGAAAGAATTAATTGAAGATTTGTTAATTGTTTCAAGGATCGAAACGGCAAAACTACTAATAAAGAAAATGGAATTTTCTTTAGAGGATTTAGTAAAAGAATTAATTAAAGAGCTTACGCCTTTTGCCCTGGCTTCTAATGTAGAAATTAAATTTCTAAACAAAGAAGATTTACCAAAAGTTTTCGCCGACCCGTCCCAAATTCGCTTAGTCATTGAAAACCTTTTAGATAACGCCATTCGCTATATTAAGGGAATAGGTGTTGTGGAAATCAAAATTGAAAGCCAAGAGAAAAATATCTATTTTGAAATCAAAGACAATGGTGTTGGTATTCCCAAAGAAGAGCAAAAATATATTTTTCAAAAATTTTTTAGGTCAGAAAATGTTCTTAAATATCAAACCCAGGGTTCAGGTTTGGGTTTATACATTTCCAAAGCCATTATCGAAAAGTTAGGAGGAGAAATTGGATTTAAAAGCCAGGGAGGCATTGGGTCGACCTTCTGGTTTACTTTACCACTAACATAATGCAAATCTACGAATGATATGCTAATCTACGGACTGCTAATATATTCGCAGTTCGCATAATTAGCATAAAATTCGCAAATTAGCATTATAGTTTTATGTCAAAGAAAATTTTATTTATTGAAGACGAATCGGCTCTCCAGAAAACTTTTGGCGAAATTTTGAAACAAGAAGGTTATGAAATGATTTCAGCCATAGACGGAGAAATAGGACTAAGATTAGCTAATCCGCCAGCTGGCGGAAAAAAACCAGATTTAATCTTACTGGACTTAATTTTGCCCAAGATGCATGGATTTGAGGTTTTAAAGAAATTAAAGGAAGATGAAGAAACTAAAGATATTCCGGTTATTGTCTTAACAAACTTAGAAAGAATAGAAGATGTAGATAAAGCCCTGGAATTGGGAGCAACAACCTATTTGGTTAAAGCCAAATATTCCTTGGAGGAAATAGTTGAGAAAATAAAAAAAGCCCTAGAATAATCAACGAATGTACGAATCTTTTACGAATGGGCGAAGAGATAAATCTCTTCTTCCGCCTCGCTTAGGCTCGGCATACGAATTCGTAAACTCGTACCGATTCGTAAATTCGCTGATAGGATATGAAAGTGGAGCCACAACAATTAAAAGCGTTTTTGCTTGATGCCGGTTTGGTAACCCAAATCCAGTTTGATGAGGCCCAAAAGAAAGCCGAAAAAACCAAACAAAAGGTCGGCGATGTTTTAGTTTCCCAAGGTCTCATTACCCAAGAGGAATTAATTAAGTTAGAGGCCTATATTTTAGGAATTCCTTTTGTCAATCTGGAAAAAGAGCTCGTCTCGCCAGAGGTTTTGAAAATCATACCCGAGCCAATTGCTCGTTCTCACAACATTGTTACCTTTAGGAAAAAGGGTCAAGATCTGGAAGTAGCAATGTTAGATCCGGAAGATTTGAGAATGATTGAATTTATTAAGAAAACAACTAATTTAAGAATTCTACCCAGGTTGACTGATCCTGAATCAATTAAAAATGTGTTACGTCAATATCAAAAAACTTTAGAAGTCGAGTTTGGTGAAATTATTAAAAAAGAAATCGGTGTAATAAAACCAATTAAAGAAGAATTAGTTGAGGAAAAAGCTGAACTCCAAAAAATAGCTGAGGAATTACCAATCATTAGAATTGTTGAGACCCTCTTGAAACATGCCATTTTACAAAGAGCTTCAGACATTCATATTGAACCAACCGAAAAAGAAGTTTTAGTTCGTTATCGAATCGATGGAATTTTAAGAGATGCCATGACTTTGCCAAAAATTGCCGCCTCGGGAATTGTCGCCAGGGTAAAAGTTCTTTCTAATTTAAAATTGGATGAACATAGACTCCCCCAGGATGGTCGTTTTAAAATAGAAACCGAAGATTATAGATATTCTATCCGAGTCTCAGTTTTACCAGTTTTTAATGGAGAAAAAATCGTCATGCGGCTTTTATCAGAAACTGCCAAAGCCTTTACTTTAGAGCAATTAGGTTTAAGAAATGAAGCTTTAGAAAGAGTTCAGGATAATTTAAGGAAACCGGTCGGAATGATTTTGGTGACCGGTCCCACTGGTTGTGGAAAAACAACGACTCTATATTCAATGATGGAAATTTTGAATGATCCGGGAGTGAATATCTCAACTATTGAGGACCCCGTCGAAT
>Ga0210016_1005221_pt1 | contig 10895 bp, 8 predicted proteins | sample CryGeyCG2014_300_FD_185454 | JGI IMG/M metagenome (GOLD analysis project Ga0210016, IMG submission 185454) | Groundwater microbial communities from aquifer - Crystal Geyser CG02_land_8/20/14_3.00 (SPAdes) (version 2) | ecosystem: Environmental > Aquatic > Deep subsurface > Groundwater | place...
ATTTTGCCTTTTCCTTTTTCGAGGTTTATTTTTCCCCGAATCTTTGTATTTGGCGCTTCCGGAGGGACTTTTTATATGAGGCATCGATACTATTTTATTTAGATTTTTGATGAGGCAATTCGAGGTCTTGACACTGACAATGATATTATGATAATATTATAATGCACAAATAATTATATTATGAATAAATGTGAAAAAGAGTATGAGAAATAATAGTAAATATTTATTAGAGAAAATTGCAAGTATGTATTATGTTGAAAATATGAACCAAAATGAGATAGCTGAAAATTTTGGTATATCACGTTCTAATGTTAGCCGATTACTGAAGAAAGCAAGGGAAGAAAAAGTAGTTGATATAAGAATAAACTATATAATCCAAAAAGAAGAAAATAATTTTTTAGAAATTACACTAAAAAAAAGATTTGGTCTGCTAGAGGTTATTATAGTAGATTCCCTTCCTTCTCATCAAGAAACAAAGGAGATTGTTGCAGAAGCAGCAGCAGAGTATTTTGATATACGAGTGAGCCCTGATGATATCATTGGGGTTACCGCGGGGACAACACTTGAATTAATGGCAAGAAAAGTATCAGTAAAGAAAAAAAATTTATCAGTAGTTAGCCTAGCTGGTTCTGTTGATCATCGATATGTACCATTTCTCTCTCAAGAGATTCAACGACGTATCATTAACAATGTAGGAGGTCATTCTTATATGATCAATGCTCCTATAGTAATGTCTTCAAAAACACTAGTAGATAAAATATTTGTGGAATCTGGGGTTAGGGAAACTACAAAGATGTTCAATAAGATCAGAAGAGCATTTCTTGGAATAGGAGTTATAAATTTGCAACATCCCTTCTTAGGGATGTTTTCAGATAGAGAATTTACTTTCATACAGAATGAAGCGGTTGGAAATATAGGTACTCTTTTTTTTAATATAAAGGGCGAAATAGTTTGCAGTAATATAACGGAGAAAACCGTAGGTATTCGTAAAGATGAACTGATGGACATTCCAAATAGAATAGGTATTGCATCTGGCAAAAACAAAGCAGAAGCTATTCTGGGAAGTATCAGATCAAAGTTAATAAATATATTAATAACAGAGTATGACATTGGTGAAATTCTTTTAGATTCAAAATCCTCTTGAAAACATTAGATGTATAACCTGGTTGACGAGTTTTGACTTTAGTTACGTTACGAGTATATGAGGAGGGAGGTGAAGTCTTGGGTAAAAGATCTGAAAATAAGTCAGGCATAAATCCCAATATTTAGCGGGAAAAATTAAATAGGAGGTGTTTTTTATGAGAAGGGTGTTATTTTTATTGTTTGTTGCTATATTGATTATATCGTCACTAAGTTTTGGAGCACAAGGAGCTCAAAAAGAAGTTACAGTTCTAACACCATACCTTGCCTCAGTTACAACTAACGCAATGATAAGAGCATTCGAGGAATTTGCTAAGAAAGAAGGTTGGAAAGTAACTATAATTGATACAAAAGGTGATTTTGGTTCGCTTGCAAACAGGTGGGAAGATGTTATAGCACAAAAAGTTGATGCTATAGTTATGGGAATGGGTGATCCGAATCAACTCAAAAAACAGATAAGAATGGCAAATGAAGCAGGCATACCTATATTTGGTGGAGATGCGGATTACATTGAGGGTATGGTCTGTAATGTAACGTCTAACAACTATGTCTTGTCAGCACAGATTACTTCTTATTTATTCAACAGTCTTGAAGGAAAAGGAAATGTGGTAAAATTCTACCATTCGGCTCATCCGGGTGTCAGAAAAAGGGAAATTATTTTTGATGCTATCGCAGCTTCAAATCCTGGAATAAAAGTTATTGCTGAGCATTTTGTTCAGGTTCCTGGACCAATTGAAGATGCAAAAAAGGCAATGGAAAGCATACTTCTTGCCCATCCCAAAAAGGGTGAAATAGATGCTGTATGGGCAGCTTGGGATGAACCAGCCATAGGTGCAGCTCTTGCAATTATCGAAGCAGGGAGACAAGATGAAATAATTGTTACTGGGATCGATGGGAATGAGCAGGCACTTGAGATGATAAAGAAAGATTCTCCAATAAAGGCTACGGTAAAGCAAGACTTCATTGAAATGGCAAGGATATTGGTTGAACAGATCAAAAAAGTTTTTGCTGGTAGGGAAATTTCAGAAAAAATAATATATGCCCCCAGTCCTCTTATAACAAAAAGTAATATTAATGACTATTTGCAATAAGTAAGGAATTTGTACTATTTAAATAAAACAGTTTGGAGTGATACTGCACCCTGTTGGGTGCAGTATCTTTTTAAAAGGAAAATAGATTCAGATGAAAAGAAATGATAAAATTATTCTTGAAATGCGGTCTATTTCAAAAAGTTTTCCTGGAGTAAAAGCTCTTGACAATGTATCCTTTATGCTAAAAAAAGGAGAGATAATTGGACTTGTTGGAGAAAATGGAGCTGGCAAATCAACTTTGGTAAAAATACTCGCAGGGATATATAGACCTAACCGGGGACAGATTTTCATTAATAGTTCCGAAGTTTATTTGAATTTCCCTTGGGAGGTAAGGAAATATGGATTAGCTTTTGTGCATCAACAGCTAAATATAGTGCCTTTCTTTAATGTAGTAGATAATGCATACTTGGGTAGATGGGTAACTAAGCGACTAGGAGTCTATGATAAAACTGCTATGAAAAAACACGTTTTGGAAATTTGTAAATCTTTCAATCTCTCACTGGATACGACTATACCAATCAAGGATCTAAGTACATCTAAACAATGGATAGTGCAGATTATAAGAGCTTTTGTAGAAAGACCATATATATTAGTTATGGATGAATCTACCGCAGCTTTATCGGCTGAAGAAGCTCAATTTCTCTTTAAAACTGTCAAAAAAATAAACAATCAAGGTACTGCAATAATTTACGTATCTCACAGATTAAATGAGATATTTAAACTCTGTGATAGAATTATAGTCCTGAGAAATGGCAGGAAAGTATATGACGGCCTTAAAGAAGAAACATCTCCCACACAAATTGTAACGAAAATGGTTGGCAAAGAAAGAAAAGAATCGAATTTTTCTATATCAAAAATATATAATAATATAATATTAAATGTTGAGAATCTCAGTACACCAAATAAGTTAAAGGGTGTCACTTTTAATGTTCGTGAAGGTGAAATTCTTGGTGTATATGGTCTTCAAGGTTCGGGAAGAACAGAAATTGCAGAAATATTATTTGGTATAAAAACAGAATATGAAGGTACACTAACTTTGAATGGTAAGCCTTTCAAACCTAACAACCCTTCAACTGCAGTTTCGACTGGTGTGGCATTAGTTCCTGAAGATCGTATGAAACAAGGCTTGATTTTAAAACATTCTATCTTAGATAACCTTGCACTTCCGAACCTCTCACAATATGTTGCGGAATTTGGTTATTTCAAAGAGCAAAAGTTCCAATTCGATGCTATTAAAATGATGAAAAAACTCAAAGTAAAATATCGTAAAATAAAAGATAGTGTTGAACTATTAAGTGGAGGGAATCAGCAGAAAATTGTTTTATCTAAATGGCTGATGAAGAATTTTATTCTACTTATATTTGACGAGCCTACCGCTGGTGTTGATGTGGGCGCACGTCGCCAACTCTACAATTTGATACATAATCTTGCCACAAAAGGGCATGGTATTATTGTTATATCATCAGATATCGAGGAAATGGTTGAGATTAATCCAAATAGGGTCATGGTAATAAGGGAAGGAATAGTTGCTGGTTTTCTACAAAATGAGCAAATAGATCAAGAAAAAATTTTGAATCTATGTTATGGAGGATGATTATGAAGCTCCTGTTTAAGAAGTATGGAACACTTTTGGCACTTTTTGGAATCATAGTACTATTTAGTTCTTTGAGAATGAATGTCTTTTTTACTGCAAGAAATTTCATAAATATAACACAACAGATTTCAATCCTTATGATGGTAGCTATTGGTGCTACATATATATTAGTGATTTCAGAGTTTGACCTATCTTTTGCAAGCATTGTATCTTTTGGGGGAGTCTTTGTTGCTGGTCTAATGGTATCTGGCATGGCACCTTGGCTTTCAATATTTTTATCACTAAGTTTATGTCTGGGATTTGGATTACTCAATGGATTGCTGGTAGCAGGATTAAACTTACCATCTTTTGTGACAACATTGGCTACTGGTACGCTCTTAGGAGGGATAACTTTTTGGTACAGTAAAGGTACCATCATTTTCTCAGGAATCCCAGAAAAATTCTTAACTATAGGACAATACTCAATTGTAGGAATACCTATATCAAGCTTAATAATGTTTGTGCTTATTCTCTTTTCATGGTATTTGTTGTCCAAAACTATACTTGGACGCACATCTTATGCTGTAGGAGGAAATGAAATTGCTGCATACTATTCAGGAATAAAAGTTACCAAGGTGAAAATCATTGTGTTTGTAATAGCAGCCTTGCATAGCGGTTTGGCCGGAGTAGTGTTGACTTCGAAACTTGGTTCTGCCCATCCTACAGCAGGAGGTGGATATTTGTTGCAGTCTTATGCAGCTGCATTTATCGGTACAACATTATTTAAAGAAGGAGAAGCAAATATTTGGGGTACGTTCGTGGGAGCTTTAATAATAGGGATTCTTGCGAATGGACTCACAATACTTAATGTTCCTTATTTCTTGCAAGATATATTTACAGGAATGATTATTATATCCGCACTAATTTTGAGAATGTCAAGAAAATAGAAAGTGGTATAGATTATGCAGATTATTCCTTATATAATTCCTGGGTTCCCTACTTTAAGAGATTCTTTAAAGAATATTAATACATTGATAGAATATTCAAATATTCCTTATATAGAAATTGGCATACCATCAAATAACCCTTATATGGACGGTCCAATAATAAAAAATTGTCATAAGGTTATTCGGGAAAATAAATTCACTATTCAAAATTTTATTTATTTCCTTACTAAAAGATATCCAGGTAATGCAGCAAGAAAATTAATCCTAATGGCATATTTAGAAGATATTGATAGTTTTGGAATACAAAAATTTAAAAAGGGAATTGAAACATGCGAAATTGCTGCTTGTATAATTATTGGTGATTATATTAAAGTCATAGATTTCGCAAATTACTTAAAAATACCAGCTATACCAATAGTAAGTTCTAGTTATGATGAAAATATACTGAATCTCTTTATGAAAACTAAACCGCCTTTTTTGTATTTCAAAGTTAGTTCCGGTAAAACAGGAAAGGCAAGATTTTTTTCAAAAAGTATTCTAAGTGATTCTCTTCAGAATATTAAGAAGAAGTGGCCTACGATGAGAATATTTGCTGGTTTTGGCATAGAACATGTTTTACATGCTAAGTTAATGAAGGAAATTGGTTTCGATGGTATAATCGTTGGCAGTATTCTACTTAATATGATTGTTAAAGGACAATCTATATACAGTTTTATATATAAGGTAGGGGAAATATAGATGAGTATTATGACATATGATATAGGAACAAGTTCAGTTAAAGTTTCTATATTCTCGAATGAAGGCATACTTCTTTCTTCTGTTTCAAGTCCTCTTTATACAAAAGTCGAAGGAAGAAGTATTACACAAGATCCTCATGAATGGTGGAATAAATTCTTGAATTGCGCAAAAAAATGCTTAATGAAGGCTAAAAGCAGTATAGATACTTTAACAATTATAGGTACAGGACAAATGGAAGATACAATTTTAATTGATAACAATGAAAGACCTTTGAAAAGTGCCATTCTATATAGCGACTCTAATATAGGAGATTATGAATTACCCAAAGATTTAAAAAATATACTTCAAAAGGAAATACCGAATCAACTGGATGATTATATGCCTTTAACGAAATTATTTTTTCTTTATGATACCTCACCGGAACTTCTTGCAAGGACTAAGCATATAATCTTAGGCGCAAAGGATTTCATCAATTTCAAACTGACCGGAATTTCATGTACAGATCCAACAAATGCAACAACTACAGGATTATTTGATATGTATAATGGACAATGGTCAAGTACTGTTTTGGAATATTTCGATGGAAAATTGCCAAAAATTTATTTCCCTTCTGAACAGATAGGTATCGTAAAGAAAGATATTTTATCAGTTTTAGGGCTTAAACATCCCACTATTGTACTTAATGGTATTGGGGATGTGGGAGCGGTTACTTTGGGAGCAGGAATTTTTGAAGTTGGTGATAGTTATTCATACCTCGGCACAACAGGATGGATTGCAACTCTGTCAAACCAAGTTTCACAAAATCGTGAGTTATTTTCCTTGGCCAGCATCTGCAGAGGAGAATGGATCATCGTTGGTCCGTTATTAAATGCAGGAAATGTCTATGAATGGGCTATGAAAATGTTCTTAGGAACGAAAGATCATGAAAAGGCCAAAGTAGCTTTTACACATTATAAGATGACGAATGTACAGGTTTGGCCCTATCTTAATGGAGAACGAAGTCCTTACAAAAATAACAAAGTTCGATCAATTGTTACTAGGATATCTCAAGGAACAACTCGCGAAGAGCTTTTTACTGCATATGTACGTAGTATAGCTTTTGCTTTGAGGCATGTATTTGATTCCATGGAAAGTGTTAGTTTAAGTTTAACTATGAAGGTAACAGGGGGTATGGTACGCTCTCAAAGCTGGTGCGAATTATTATCAAATGTCTTATGTAAGGAGATTAAAGTGATAAAAAATGAAATTTCAGTGGCGCAAAAAGGTCTTTACTATCTCTACCTTCTCGATAAAGGCTCTGAGATGCCGTCTGTTGAGATTGAAAAATCTTATTATCCTTCAAATTGCCAACCATTTGAGCTTCTTTATAAAGAATATAAATTTTATGCCAACCGTATGTTACAGAATAAAGAATGTTTTCCCATATACCTTGCCCAATGAAGATTTATGCACATATCACAAACCAGTAAATCATTAAATGAGGCCACAGGTATAACTTTTCATAATAAACTCTATCATTTTATAATTCTTTCTTCGGATAATACAAATGTTGCAAGGGCATTAAGATAATTGGAGTATAGAGATTCATTCGCGAATATTAATAATATATTTTTTGACAAAATTTTTATCTAATATGTAACATGATAAGGGAAAATCCTTTGGTGCGGCCAGGCTTAAGTCGTGGTATTTAATATGTTATACAATGATACCAAGGCAAGCTTTCCAAACCCTGTCGGTTCTTCCTGATAAGGGAGTATAATAAACAACTGATACAAAGGGAGGATATCGAATAATCAGCAGGGACTTGGTTAATCCAATACTGCCAGTGAAACCGCGTAATACCAAAAGAAGGAAGGAGACTATATATTATCGTTCTTATCTAAGGACACATTAACTATACTCAGGAGTGGACCATTAATAGAAACGATATTGGTAAGAATAACTCAAATAGCCAAAGAAAGACAAAAGGAGGTATTTATACCTCAATAATAAAGATTTGATCCCGATAATCGGTATATGTCATGGGAATGTCATGGGGGAATGTCATGGGGACGGTTCTTTTGACAATATAACGTGACAGGGAACACTTGCGATACCTTAATGATTCGGTAACTTTTTCTACCTTTTCGTAAGTGATTTAATACCCACCAGTCCCTAATATCTTCTTAGATAAATTAGGAAGAAGTGTAGAATTTTAGAAAAGTTAAGGGGGGCCCTTAAGTAAAATTTAATTCTACCTATTATCTCATCTGTCATTTTTATCTTTTTTCTGGAGCTGGTATCATATTTGGTCTTTTCTACGATATCTGCGATTAATTCCTCTTTGTTAGAGTTTCCTTTAGAATCTGTAAGCTGGGTCTTTTTCGTTTCATAGCCTTTTATATATTTTCTTATGGTCCTTCTGTTTATACCTAATCTCTCTTTCTATCTGTTTCTGTGATTTTCCTTCTCGGTAATGTGATATTATTATTTTTAGTTTCTCTATCAATTTAATCATCCCTCCTTTTCCCCCCTATGTAATTCTTTCTTCTTACATAGAAAATATTATTTCAAAGTGGTGTACTTTTAGATTAACATAAATAGAGGGATAACACTGCAAAAAAACTCTACGCTATAATTTCAGGCTTTTTGCGGTGTTTTCCCTCTGCAAGCGCCCTCGGTGTCGCACCTATAATCTATTAGGATAGTTTTTAGTATTTTTTATACTGCTCTACCTGTGCGTGTACGCACGCAGACAGGTAAAAAATATTAAAAATGTAGAAGAGTAGTGATCAGGAACAAAAGATAAGCTATGCGATGATTAGGAATAGAAGTTTAGCCCTACGATAAAAAGTATCTAATTTAGCCCGCCTTTATATTTTTAACCAGGCTAAAAAAGCTTTTAGTCGGTTAAAAATATAATGCTTTTTTTGCTATACATAACAAAGCTTTATCGGATAAGATAAACCCTCATATATTTCTTTTTAGAATGTCCGATAGAGTCTTGTTATGTAGGTGGAGGCTTTCAATTACACTCCTTAGCAAAAAAAGCTCTTGGCGGGCGGTCGTGGGGATGAGATGACCAGTAAGCCTGGTCTATTTCAATCATTTTCCTAATGGTTATTATATTCTAGGTGGAAGAGTATATCAAAATGGTGAAAACCACCATTTCATATAACGGTTCCAGCATATACGATGTTGCCGAAGGCAATGTCCCGAAGGGAAAGGACAAAGCCCGTAGCTTATATGCTGTGTTATATGCCTGTCGCATTTTATTCCATACCTCTGCTTTTCCAACCTGTATAAATAAACTCTGAAATTACTTTAGCAATATTTACAGCTAAGATAGCATGTCGATCAGTAGCTTTATAATGCTTTGTTTCCGGCCTTCCATGAGCATCGCCCATCACATTTCTTAGATTGGATAGCCCACTCACGATGGAAATAATTCCTGATAGTGTCTGTTTAAAACAATCCTCCTGATACATAGCGGGATCCATTTTTAATACCTTGTATACTTCTTTGTATAGTTTTATTAAATTTCCATCAAACTTATATGGAATTCTACTTTCCTCCAAAATATAAAGACAAATGCTTTCAACCAAGGTTCGGGCGTTTGTAATTGCACCATCATAGTCATGCTTCATTATCTTCTCTTCACATTTTTCTATCTGTTCTTTGATATATTCAACCCCAACTTCCTTAAGTCCTTTACACGAGATGATTTCATGTTCTGGTTCGAGATCCATATCAACATAAAACTGTATATTGGTAATTTCTAGTGAATATGCTTTTGGAGGATATATTTCAAGTACTGCATCAAGAATTGCTTTCTGGTCATCCTTACTCAGGTTACTTAGTTGTTCGTGATTTTTAATTGGGGAGTATATTTCAAATGTGCTAAGTGTAGAAAATAAATAGCTTCCATAAGTAGAAGACTCGTCAATTCTTGAAGTGGAATATTGTAAGAATTCCGCCAAATCGGATCTTCCTTGATATCGAAGTATTTTTCTAACCTTTTCAATACTGCTATTTGCCATTTTCTTCAACCTCATCTATTATAGATGCTATGTTGCATAACGGTTCCAGCATATACGCGATGTTGCCGAAAGCAATGTCCCGAAGGGAAAGGACGAAGCCCGTAGCGTATATGCTGTGTTATATTAAGTCTTTTGCTCACTTTTAGAAAAATGGAATTACTCGACATTTCTAAAGAAAGTTTACTCAATACTCGAATCCAAAAATAAACTATCTTCATCTAAAATTTCTTTATCACCCTGTTCATTATAAGCATAATCTCTTGATTTGTTAACGGAATTTTCCTATCTCTGCCAGGGAATAGTTCGTCATAGGTTTCTATCAGAAGTTTAACACGCGGTATGGTATCAATTATTGGTGGCATATCTTTCGCCAAAGGCGGAAATATTATTTCCCTAAATCTATCGGTATTGTGACTAATTTTTACTTCCTTAAGAGCCTCTTCAGCTTTACTGATTATAGTTTCCCCTCTATTCATTATATTTTTGTAATGCTTATCAAAATTTACTGCTTCCAAAACAGAGGAAGGTTGTAATAATTTTGTTCCTTGATAAAAAAGTGTAATTCCAAATAAATCATCTTTATAATCTTTTATTTTTGACTTAAATTTTTCAATCTCATTATCGACTGTTCCATATTTATTGTATAACTCTTTTATTTTGGAAATTATCCATTGGTCATTTACATCATCATTAAATGTTTCAACTTCCATAACTTCTCCCCAATATGGCTCTTCAGAAATTTCTTTTGTTGGTAACATCTTTCCTTTGTATAGAACTATATCTTTGTATATTTTCCACTCGAGAGAATCATTGTTTAATTGTTTAGACAACAATAGATTAATATCCTTATCGTACTTTCTCCATTCTTTAGCTCCCGTTGGAATACCAATAAAAACATGAGTTGTTAAATCTGTTTTTAAACAAAATATTGTATGCTTCAAAGAATTATCAATATAAATATGATGGATGCCCCAAAATTCAGGTCCTGAAACTATTAGGTGTTTTTTTCTTGACCATTTTAATATTTCGGGAACATCTTTCATTCGTCTAATTATATCAGATGGTGTAATAGGTATTTTCCTATCCATAAATTTTATCCTTACAAAGCAATTTAAATTATTTCAGCTAATGGTTTCAGCATAAAAGAACTCCGTTGAAGGCGATTAGGGGCGGAGATGCTGCGTACCGCTTTTTATCCACTAGTAGGCGATGTCGCCTAACGATTAAAATAACAGGAACACTTCGTTTATGCCTGACTCTAGGTGAAGTTTCGAAAATTAACCACTAATTTTCTTTGTGGTATATCTTTATAGATTATTATGCTTATCATAAACTTTTTTTATTAATTCTACAAATAACAATTTTATATACAGGTAAGTCTACGCCT
>Ga0210016_1005234_pt1 | contig 10872 bp, 8 predicted proteins | sample CryGeyCG2014_300_FD_185454 | JGI IMG/M metagenome (GOLD analysis project Ga0210016, IMG submission 185454) | Groundwater microbial communities from aquifer - Crystal Geyser CG02_land_8/20/14_3.00 (SPAdes) (version 2) | ecosystem: Environmental > Aquatic > Deep subsurface > Groundwater | place...
GCGCACCAGATACCGGATGTTCTCGCCTACTGTGTTGCGATGGCCGAGATAGTGATAGCGGCTCAATAGGCAGTTGAACAACCGCAGGTCTGCCGATTCGGGCTCGACGATGCTCACGGTCAGAGGCATTAGATCGCGCAACGCGCAACGGATCGAATCGGTTGCATGAGCCACAAGGGGTGGGTTGCGGTTGCGCAACCCGTTGGATGAAGGGCCCCGTCGCTTCGGCAGTTGGATGAGCCCGGCACGTTCAAGCTTCAGCAGTAGTGTGCGGGCCGCCATATCCTTGAATCGGCCCTGTCCATTGCGCCAGTCCCAGCGCCGGCAAAGCTCCTCGCTGATCCTCGTTCGGTGCCAGTCCCCGTGTTTCACCAGGAGAGATCGAATCAGCCCGATGTCTTCGGCGTGTAATTCCCGTCCTTGAATGACCATGGCTTCTGTCATGGTTTGCAGACTACAGCATTCCGCCGCCGGAGTCCAGCAGAAAAAATAATTTTATTTTTTTGCTTGCATTCGGGGGGGGGGATATACTACTTGCCAGTCAATTGTGGCTCCATGGTGGGGCTACCTGAGTAGTTACATTACGGGATATAATAGCAAGATGGATAAGAGATCCAGATCAACCACAACTGACTAAAGAGGCCAAAGATAATACAGAAAGACAAGATACCGAACCCAATGACAGCTCTGTCATAAAAAAAACCATCGCTTGGCCCGGCAGAATGTTTAAAGCTACAAAAAAATTATTTCAGCCGACAAAGAATGAAGAGACGCAAAAAGAATATATAAAAGAAGCGGTTACTTGGACAGAAAAAAGCAATGAAAGTGTCAGATCAAAAAACTGGAGTGAGGTGATTAGAACATCATCGGCCGCTATCATAATTGATCCCACTTACCCCGTAGCCTACGTAAACAGATCATGGGCGTATTTAGAAAAAGGATTCCTTAATGAAGCGTTTGCAGATTGTCAAAAAGCATTGGAACTCGACGGCGTAAATACGGCCGCGCATAATAATATGGGCTTATTCTACTTACGCACAGGGCAACCAGATAAAGCAAAAAGTGACTTTGAAACTGCCTGTAATGGTGGTTTAGAAGTAGGTTGCAATAATTTTAAGATTATTACCGGATACAGGCCGTCGGAGAAGTTTGAATTTTTTCTTAATAAGGCAAAAGAAGCTTTTAACAAACAAGATTGGGATGGGGTCATAAAATACACATCCGAAATAGTAACATCTGAATCACAAAAGGAAATCGTGTTAGCTGTCCGTGCAGGGGCTTACGCCTACAAAGGATTACTTAAAGAAGCTTTAGATGATTGCGACGAAGCTATCAAAATTAATCCTGATTCTGCCTTGCCATATAACAATAAAGCATTTGTCCTTGAGCTAATGGGCAAACATAAAGAGGCGCTTCTAAATTATGAGTTTGCCTGCAATTTAAAAATGCCTCTTGGTTGTGATAATGTAAAAAGATTAACATCCTCCATGAAAAAACAATAGGTAAGAGTATTAAGAGTATGAGGTGGCAGGTGTTTCTTCCTATAAATAACTATCCACCTGTGGGTGAGCAATTTTTTTAAAGAGTCATTTCAACGGAAGCGTTACGTAAGGCGAAGGAAATTGTCCGAAGTCTTGCTGCTTTTCAAAGCCACCAACAAAGGCATACGCCGGTCGATTTACAGCCGCCGGTGCTGCAACTAGTTAAGTGTAGAAAAGGAGGATAAAGATGATAAAGATTGGTGGTAACAAATTTGAGAAAGTTTTTATTCCTTTGGTGTTAGAGGACAGATACTTCCTGGTTGAAGAACAGGACGGAAATGATGTCTGGTCCGTCATCACATTGAGCGAAGGGAAACCTATCGTGGAAATATTGCGAAACAAGCCCCAAGAAAATCCGATCACCGTTTCCGATACCAACCCTACAGGAATTATTGCTGTGGCTGATCCAAAGAGGGGACAATTCATTTACAAATTGCGCCCAGGCTCAAAGAATAGTTCGATTTTTGGCAAAATAAATGGCAAGGAAACAGAAATCAAGATCACTGATCGTGAAATCAGAATAGGAACGAATGTGTTTCAGAACAATATGATAACAGGATTTGCCGTAGGCATCAGCGTAGATAAGAACGGCGGCATAGCCTTGGGCTCGGCTCTACCACCTGAGCTCCAGAAACTCATAAGCACTTAACCATTTAATTCCACCGGACGCTTGTTCTTCACGCCGGTGATTTTTTCGTTCGCAGGAAGGAATGACAGATGGCTAATTCACGAGTCCAGCTTGAAGCCGAAGATTGGGTCCGCCGGGAATGGATGCAGAATCAATTTGGCAAAGTCTTTACCAGAGAACGGCTGCAGCTTGATGCAGGCGGACAATTTGACTTTGACGCTGTATCTCTTGACAAACAAATTGCGGCGGTGATTTCCACAAATGGCGGCAGGACTGCGTCAGGAAGGGCCGCCATGCCGAAACTGGCCAAGATCCGATCTGATATGCTGTTCCTGCTGATGGCACCTGTTCAAAGACGCTTCGTTGTGATGACCGATCGCGAGATGTATGAATTGTGTGATAACGAACGATGCAAAGGGCGACTTCCGAAAGACATCGAACTATATCATTCACAAGTGCCACCAGAACTAGAATTGAGACTCAAAGAGGCCCGACGTGTCGCAGCCGAAGAGGTAACACCGAAATGAAGCCGCTACGAACACGAGTGTGGAGGTTATCGTTAACCCTCGACGTGTTGTCATTTTTTTCGTAAATCTTCAGGATGTTTAATTGACCAACCTTACTGCGAAGGTAACGAGAGAGATGCATGCAAGAACAGGATGAATTTTTCGATTCCGGACGAGGAGACCAAATTGATGAAGCAGATTGAAGAGTGCTATCAAATTCTGAAAGATCCAAACGGTTACGTGGAAAGATTCAAGGCGGAAAGCGGCAGGAAGGTTGTCGGGACCTTCTGCTCCTACGCGCCGGAGGAAATCATCCTCGCCTCCGGGGCGCACCCCTTTAGGCTCTTCGGTTCGGGGGATAAGATCCGGCTGGCCGAGGCCCATTTGCAGTCCTACTGCTGCTCGCTGGTCCGGGGCGCGCTGGAGGACGCCCTCGGCGGTCGTCTCGCGTTCCTCGATGGCGTCGTTTTTCCCCACACCTGCGACTCGATCCAGCGCCTCTCCGACATCTGGCGGCTGAACGTCCCCGCCTGCTTCCATCTCGACCTGGTCTTGCCGGTCAAGCTGGATACGGAAGGCGCCCGGCAATACATGATCGATGTGCTGAGGCGGTTCCGCGGGGAACTGGGGGAGAAGTTAGGCGTGACGATCTCCGACGAAGAGCTCCGGGCCGCGATCCGGACCTGCAACCGGATCCGCGCCGCCCTCACACGGATCTATAATCTGAAGAGTGAGCGGCCGGAGATCCTCAAGGGGAGCGATCTCTATGCCATGACCAGAGCCGCGATGATCATGGAACGGACCCGGGCGGCGTCCCTTCTGGAGGAGGTTGCGGAGGAGTTGGCGAAAAAGGGCACGGGGCAGGCAGTCGCAGGATTAGCGCAAAAAGGAACTGCCGTTTCAGGCCCGGCGCCCAAGCGGATCGTCCTGTCCGGCGGCGTCTGCAACCACCCCGACATCTACACGATCATCGAGGAGGCGGGTGGCGCGGTCGTCGGGGACGACCTCTGCACCGGTTCCCGCTATTTCAGCGGACTCATTGACGAGAACGCCGATCCCGTGACGGCCATCGCCGACCGTTACCTGGAGCGGGTTGTCTGTCCGGCGAAGCACCGGGGCCTTACCGACCGGGCGGACTACCTCGTCCGCCTCACCCGGGAGAGGCAGGCGCAGGGGGTGATCTTCTTTCTGCTGAAGTTCTGCGACCCCCACGCCTTCGATTACCCTTATCTCAAGGAGGCGCTGGACCGGGAAGGGGTACCGAGCCTGCTCCTTGAGGTCGAGGACCGGCTCCCGGCCGACGGGCAGCTCCGGACGCGGTTCGAGGCGTTTGTCGAGATGATCCAATGAATTTAAATGATCGAAATGGGTTTCATGCAGCGCGATTGAAACATTTTTCGGGTGCCCTGCCGTCGCAGTGCAGCGAAAGCAGAAGTAGGGTGCGTTAGGCGAAAGCCGTAACGCACCAATAAATGAGCGGTGCGTCAAGACGCACCCTACACTCTGGATTCCCGCTTTCGCGGGAATGACAAAAAATAGCAAGATCCGACTTCTTACGAAGTCGTCAATGAGTCAGGAGAAAACGATGGCGGAAAAAGACGAGGCGAAGGAAAAGCGGAAGATCAAGACGGTCGCAAAGATGAAGGAGATCATGACGGCCTACTATATCGATGCGAAAACCGCAGGGCAGACGGGGAAAAAGGTCGCCTGGATCACCAGCGGCGGTCCGGTGGAGCCGCTGATCGCAATGGACGTGATCCCCGTCTATCCGGAGAACCACGGGGCGATGGTCGGGGCGAGCAAGATGGGGGCGGATCTCTGCGGGAAGGCGGAGGCGATGGGTTATTCGAGCGACCTCTGTTCCTATGCCCGCGCCGATATCGCCTGCGCCCCGATCAACGGCGGGCCGATCGGCGGCCTCCCGCGGCCTGACATGCTCGTCTGCTGCAACAACATCTGCGGGACCGTCATGAAATGGTACGAGGTGCAGGCCCGGTTTTTCAAGGTTCCGCTCTTCATCCTCGACACCCCCGTCTGCCATACCGGTTTTTCCGCGGAGGCGAAGCGCTACGTCAAGGGGCAGATCAACGAGTACATTGCATTCCTGGAGAAGGCCTGCGGGAAGAGGTTCGATTATGACCGGATCAAGGAGGTTGGGCGCCTCTCCGTCCAGGGACAGCGGCTCTGGCAGGAGATCCTCGACACGGCGATGAACCGGCCCGCGCCGATCAGCGCCTTCGATGCCTTCTTCCACCTCGCCCTGATCGTGACACTCCGCGGGACGCAGCAGACCGTGGACTATTACAAGATGCTGCTGGCCGAGATGCGTGAGCGCGTCGCCGCGGGGATCGGCGCCGTTCCGCGCGAGAAATACCGGCTCCTCTGGGACAACCTCCCCGTCTGGTACCGGACGAAGTGGCTCTCCGAGAAGTTCGCCTCCCAGGACGCATGCCTCGTGGCGGACACCTACACTTCGGCCTGGTGCGGCGCCCTCCGGTACGTCGATGAAAACGATTTTCTCGGGACGATGGCCGAGTGCCACACCCGGATCTACCTCAACATCGGCGTGGACGAGATGGCCCGGCAGGTGATGGAAATGGCCGACAAATACGACGTGGACGGCATCGTGATGCACTCTAACCGGAGCTGCAAGCCTTACTCCTTCGGGCAGTACGACATCCAGCGGATCATCCGGGAGCAGAAGGGGCTGCCGACACTCATGATCGAAGCGGACATGGTCGATGAGCGGAACTTCTCCGAGGGCCAGATCGAAACCCGGATCGACGCCTTCATCGAGGTGCTGAAGGGGAAGAATTAGGCTATGGGTTAAAAGAGCCCGGTTTGACGGTATCGGGCGCATACGATTGGAGGAGATGAAACGATGAAGATCAAGGTTGTGGATGAATTTATTGCACTGGCCTCGCTGAACAGTCCTTCCCGCAGGGAGGGTCGGGTCGCCGGATATCTGGTCGCAAGGCTCCGGGAATTAGGCGTTGATGCGACCGTGGATAACTCGGCCGCCCGTTCGGGGAGCGACACAGGCAATCTCATTGCCCGGATTCCGGGCAGCGCCGCCGGACCCACCATCCTGCTCTGTGCCCACATGGACACGGTCGGCCCCACGGAGGGAATGGTCCCGGTGGTCCGGGACGGCGTGGTTTACAGCAACGGCGAGACGGTTCTCGGGGCGGACGACAAAGCGGGGATTGCGATCATCCTGGCCGCCCTGTCGGGGCTAAAGGCGGACGCGATCCCCCACGGCCCGATCGAGATCCTGTTCACCGTTCAGGAGGAGGTGGGGCTCTTCGGCGCCAAATATCTGCAAGCGGATCTGAAGGCGGACTTCGGCTACATCCTCGACGGGGACGGGCCGGTGGGCAATATCATCAACCGGGCGCCTTCCAAGGTGGACCTCGATTTTGTTCTGGAAGGAAAGGCCGCCCATGCAGGGCGTCCCGATACCGGGATCAACGCCATCGTTGCCGCCTCCTCGGCCATTGCCCGACTCCGCACCGGCCGCATCGATGCTGAGACCACTTCGAACGTCGGCGTCATCAGCGGGGGCAAAGCGCGGAACATCGTTCCCGATCGCGCGGATGTGGCTATCGAGGTCCGGAGCACCGATTTGGAGAAGTTAGAGCGGGAAGTCCAGGCGGTCCTCGATGCCTTTAACGAAGCGGCGGCCGCCTCCGGCGCCCGCCTGACGGTACGGCGGGAGACCTCCTTTGAAACCTTCACCATTCCGGAAACCCACCCGGTTGTGACCAACGCCTTTCGTGCGGCGCGCTCCCTGGGCATCGCACCCCGTCTCTGGACCTCCGGCGGCGGCATGGACGCCAACGTCTTCAACTTGCGAGGATTGGTCTGCGTGGGTCTGGGACTCGGCGCCGCGGATCCCCATACGCCGAAGGAACAGATCCCCGTCGCCCAGCTCGAAGCGGGTGTCATGTTCATTAAAGCCCTGCTCATGGAAGCGGTTGCCGCAGCCTGAGACGCATTACCGTGACCTTCATATCCGGGCCATGCCCTTATGGGGGTCACGGTTACGCGATGACGCCTCGATCCCGATTGATGTAGTTCAACAACCCGCCAGCCAGAATGAGTTCCACCTGCCGCTTGGTGAATCCATGGGTGAGCTGGAAGGTTTTGTTCCTGGTCAGATTCTTGACCTCCAATGTCTTTCCTGCCCGTAGTGCCTCACGGATGCCGGAAATCTCCAGCTCATCGCCCAGCTCCAGGTTCTCCCATTCGCCCAAGTCGGCGAAGGTCAGAGGCATGATGCCCAAATTGATCAGGTTGGTGTAGTGAATACGGGCGTAGGATTTGGCAAGGATGGCCTTGACGCCCAGGTACAGGGGCGCCATCGCGGCGTGGTCCCGGCTTGAGCCTTGGCCGTAGTTGAGACCGCCGACCACGAATCCTCCTCCCCACTCTTTCGCCCGCCGGACAAAGGCCGGATCCACCGCAGTGAACATGTATTCAGAAATGGCCGGGACGTTGGAACGCAGGGAGAGAATGTGGGCTCCGGCCGGCAGGATATGGTCAGTGGTGATATGATCTCCGACCTTGATCAGTACGCGGTGTCGCAGAGTATCCTGGACCGGTTGAGCGACTGGCACCGGCTTGATGTTGGGGCCGCAGACGATCTTCACGGATTCCGGATCCGTTGCCGGGGCCAGGATCATGTTGTCGTTCACGAGGTAGTGTCTGGGAGACTCAATGACAATGGGGACGCCCAATGTGCGAGGGTCGGTGATGACTCCGTATAGAGCTGTGGCTGCGCAGGTTTCAGGGCTTGCCAGATAAACCTGAGCGTCCGGCGTACCACTGCGACCCGGAAAATTGCGATTGAAGGAGCGCAGCGATACGGCGCCCGTTGCCGGCGCCTGGCCTTGACCGCAGCACGGTCCGCAAGACGCCTCGAGGAGACGGGCCCCGGCGGCGATGAGGTCGGCCAACGCGCCATTTTGGGCGATCATCGTGTACACCTGCTTGGTCCCCGGGGTTATGGTCAGCGTGAGATTAGGGTGTATGGTCCTGCCCTTGAGAACGGCGGCGACCAACATCAGATCCTCGTATGAAGAGTTGGTACAAGAACCGATGCACACCTGATTTACAGTGATGCCTTCCACTTCCTGCACTTTGACAACGTTTCCCGGACTGTGGGGTTTGGCGATGAGTGGCTCTAACTCGCTGAGGTTGATCTCCATCTCCTCATCATAAGCCGCGTCGCCATCCGCAGACAAGGGTTTCCAGCTCTGAACTCGATCCTGGGCTTCCAGAAAGGCCTTCGTTCGTTGATCACTGGGGAAGAGGGAACTGGTTGCCCCCAGTTCCGCTCCCATGTTGCATATCGTTCCCCGCTGCGTCACGCTCAACGTTGCTACGCCGGGACCGTAGTACTCGAGGACCTTACCCACGCCGCCTTTCACCGTGAGGCGACGCAGCATCTCCAGAATAACGTCTTTGGCCGCGACCCAGTGCCCCAGTTTACCGGACAGTTTCACGCCCAACACTTTGGGCATGGCAATGTAGAGCCGTCCACCGCCGGTCGCGGCTATCGCATCCAGCCCCCCTATGCCGATGGCAAGGGAACCCATGCCGCCGGCGGTGGAGGTGTGGCTGTCCGTACCCACCATCGTTTTGCCCGGCGCAGCAAAACGCTCGAGATGCACCTGGTGGCAGATGCCGTTGCCTGCCCGGGAGAAAAGCGCCCCGTACTTGGCGGATACGGACTGCAGGTAGCGATGATCGTCGGCGTTGCGGAAATCGGCCTGTAGCATATTGTGGTCCGTATAATTGACCCATAGTTCGGTCCGGCCGCCGGGCAAGCCCATGGCCTCGAATTGCCGCCAGCCAAGTACCTGCAGGTCGTGGGTCAGCGTTTGGTCAACGGAAATAGCGATCTCCCGCCCCGGAATCATTTCTCCTTCAACCAGATGCTCCGTGATGATTTTACAAGTGAGATTCTGTCCCATGAACGGTATTCCTCTATTTTTTTGGATCCTCCCCCATGGCGATCTGATCGTAGTGGATTTCCAGATCCATAAGGGATTCGGATTCCACGAGGGATTGCCGTTCCTGCCAGGTGCAGATCATGCCCTGAACCCTCGTCTGGGCGCCATCCTCTTTCAACGCCGCCATCGCCTGTCCGACGGCTTTGATGGCGGCTCGTAACGCCGTGTTGGCGCAGAGCATGATCTTGAATCCCATCTGGCCCAGTTCGGCGGCCGAGAAGAGAGGCGTCTTTCCTCCCTCCACCAGATTGAGCAGCATGGGCTTTCCCTTGAAGGCGTCCGCTACCGCGCGAACCTCTTCGTCGGTCTGCGGCGCCTCGACAAAACCGATGTCGGCGCCCGCCGCAAAGTACCGGTGGACGCGTTCGATGGCCGCCTCCAGACCTTCACTCGCCCGGGCGTCGGTTCGGGCAATGATCAGAAAATGCGGATCACCCCTGGCATCGACGGCGGCGCTCAGACGGCCGACCATCTCCCCAACTGCCGCCATACGTTTCCCCCGAAAGTGGCCGCACCGCTTGGGGAACATCTGGTCCTCCAGCGTGATGGCCGCGGCACCCGCATATTCCAGCTCCCGGACGGTTCTTTGAACATTCAAATAGCCGCCGAAACCGGTATCCGCATCCACGATCAGCGGGATGCTCGTGCGCTCGCACATGGGTTTGATTGTCCGCAGCAATTCGTCCACGGTCAAAAGTCCGACGTCGCCAAGGCCCAGATGGGCGTTGGAAATCCCCGCTCCCGTGGCAAAGATGGCCTCGAACCCGGCCCGCTCCGCTATCCTGGCGGTCAACGCATCATACGTGCCCGGCACCACGACGACGCCGGGACGTTCAACGAGTTCAGCCAACTTCTGTCTCTTATCCATTCAACACCTCCGGAATATATTTTCGAAAAACCATGACCGGACTGATTCACGGCGTGAACCGGCCTGCACCGGCATTTTGCTTCCTATCCTTCACTGTCATCGGCGACTCGCCCTTTTTTGCGGGTCAGCAGATCCACAGCCACAATGGCCGCGGTCAGCAGCAGAAATACGAGGCTGATCGGTTTGGTCAGGAAGATCAGCCCGCCGTTGGACGATATCATGAGGGCCTGGCGGAGCGACTGCTCCAGCCGCTCACCCAAGACCATTCCCAGCACCAAGGCGACCGGCGTGAATCCTGACCAGCGCATGAAAAATCCAATGACGCCGAAGAGCAGGACCAGGACCACGTCTGTCAAAGACGAGTTGATGGAAAAGGCTCCGACCGAGGCGAAGACCAGAATGATCGGCATCAGAAACTTCAACGGGACATCCAGAATTTTTATAAAGACTCCTACGGCCGGCAGATTCATGACGATCAGGATGACGTTGGCAATATAGAGGGAGGCAATGACCGTCCACATGAGCGGCGCCTGATCGATCATCATTTGCGGACCAGGTTTCAATCCATACATCGTCAGCACGGTCAGCAGAACGGCAGTCGTTCCGGAATGGGGGATCCCAAGCGTCAACAGGGGGATCAGCGCGCCGCCGGTGGAGGCGTTGTTCGCCGATTCGCAGGCGGTTATTCCCTCCAGCGCCCCCTTGCCGAATTGTTCAGGATGCTTGGATAGACGCTTCTCGAAACTATAGGACAGAAACGAACCGAGAACAGAGCCTGCGGCCAGCAGGCCGGTCAGGAATCCTGTCAGGGAACCCCTGAAAATGGGGCCCAAACCCGCCCGCCACTCCTTGCGATTGGGAATCCAGCGACCCGCTCCGATCCGTTCGAGGGTGGCTTCAGCTTTTCCGTAGGTGGAAACCGCGTACCACAGCACTTCGCCAACGCCGAACACACCGATGATCACGACCACGTTATCGATGCCATCCAGCAGTTCGGGCACCCCCATGGTGAGTCGTCCTATGCCCGTCTGGAGGTCGGTTCCTATGGAGGCCAAGATGAGCCCCAAGATCAAGGCGGTTATTCCGCGAAGCATGGACTCGCTGATCAATGTCGCGGCGAGGATCAACGCAAAGAACATGACCGAGAAATTCTCTGCAGGCCCGAATTGCAGGGCGAGATTCGCCAGGGGCAGGGCCACGATCATTAAACCCACAATGGACAGCGTGCCGCCGATGAATGATCCGACCTGGCAGAGCACCATTGCCACCCCGCCCCGCCCCTGTTTGGCCAGGGGGTAACCATCCACGGCGG
>Ga0210016_1005241_pt1 | contig 10863 bp, 12 predicted proteins | sample CryGeyCG2014_300_FD_185454 | JGI IMG/M metagenome (GOLD analysis project Ga0210016, IMG submission 185454) | Groundwater microbial communities from aquifer - Crystal Geyser CG02_land_8/20/14_3.00 (SPAdes) (version 2) | ecosystem: Environmental > Aquatic > Deep subsurface > Groundwater | place...
AAGAAATTAAATACATTCGAATAAAACTCTCGATATTACCGTGAAGTATACAGAAAAACCGAGAAAATGCGAGTTTTTATTTCGTTGCAATATTTCGAAAAATCTCTATACTCCTTTCCATGTAGTATTTTAGTATCAATCGTATGCGAATCGGAATAGACTGTCGTGCCTATGGTCCATCGGGTGGATATATAGGAAAATATATGGAGAGTTTCGTTTCCTATCTTATGGAAAATGAAGATACGAACGAATATGTACTCTTTTTTAGCGACCGATGAGCATGAGAATTTACGTCCGAATCTCCTCGTTTTCGTACTATAAAAACCTCTGTGAAACCGGGGAGTTCCAGTGAACAGATATTTTTCCCATATGAACTCTCCAAGGAAAAACTCGATCTGATGCTTTTTCCGTCTCCGAATATTCCGCTCTTTTATTTCGGGAAAAGTGTTATCATTCTCTCGGATCTCGTGTCCTATTTTTACCCAGGAAAACATCTGAAAAAAAGCTGGTTGCGTCATTGGTACCATTTCATTCTCCGCAAGAGCATACAAAAAGCCGGTTCTATTATCGTTTTTAGCGAGATATTAAAACGTGATATTATCGAGATATTCGATACCCATGAAGAGAAGATTCACCTTATTCCACCGATGAATTTTCCTATTAAATGAGGAGAGGAAAACGAGGCGAAGCAATTCCTTATGAAGGAAAATATCAGCGATAAATATATCCTCTCTGTCGGAGAACTCCGAGAATACAAGAATATTCCGAGGCTTTTGCAGGCGTATAGTTTCTTGCTCAAAGAAAATGAGACTTCCAAGTCTTCTCAAAAGACGAGTTTTTCAGAAGCCTCTATTGATTTAGTGCTTGTAGGGAAAGAAGATCCTACCTACCATGAGATACGTTCGACTCTCATTGCTCTCGGGCTCCAGAATCGAGTACATATCTATAATGTTCTCGATGAAGAAAAGATTGGATTTCTCTATAAAAATGCTTCACTCTACGTTCTCTCTTCGCTCTACGAAGGTTCGGAACAATCCATTCTCACACCTCTTGCTTTCAATCTTCCTATAATTTCTTCTCTACTCCCAGCGATTACTAAGATTCTTGGGAAAGATGATGCGGTATTTTTCCGACCAATGAGTATTATAGAAATACAAGAAGCTTTGAAAAAAATACTGTCCGATGCAACTTCAAGGAAAAATACAAAAGATATGTCGCTCTATTCTACACCATCTATAAGTAGACAAATACTGAATGTTTTTTCGCTCCATAAAAAAGATTTATCTTCTTCTGAAACTTAAAACCAATATAAATATACCTGCAATATTAATTAATAAGTACTTCATTTTTCAAGATGAAAATACCTATTATCGCCCTATAAAAATTCGGTTTCTGATGGACTTTTTGTTTTTACAAAAAAATTTTGCATTTCCATATTTTTTCCATATACTGCATCGGCTTTCTCACTCAAGGGAACAATATGCATCCATAGCTCAACTGGATAGAGTAGCGGTCTTCGAAGCCGTTGGTTGTAGGTTCGACTCCTACTGGGTGCACCATAATAATTTTGCTCACTATACGAGAAATCTCTCATCCGAACTTGGTTCCCACATCACCTGTAGGAGTCGAATAGGAGGGTAAAATCGTGAAACGATTTTAAGAAGACAACGATTTGTCTTCTGACCCGTAGCCGTCTCCGGCGTCTGAGGAACTACTCCTACTGGGTGCACCATATTAGACACGCTCATTAAATTGCGAATCTTTCGTTCATATCTCCGGTTCTCGTTCATCGTACTTACCTCGTACGCCTCACTACGATCCTCGATCTTCACAAAACATTCATCAATTTTCTAAGCATGCTGGGAAATTTTTTCTCTGTATTTTACACAATTAGACAACCTCAAAGAAAAGAAACTTTTTTTACACCCGCCCGGGTGGTGGAATGGTAGACACGTACGCTTGAGGTGCGTATGCCGAAAGGTGTGTGGGTTCAAGTCCCATCTCGGGCACCAAAAAACATAAACCCTCTTCCGAAAGGAGGAGGGATTATTTTTTTGTTTTCGTGATATTGAAATAAATGTATTATTTATACATAGATGATAATCGGAATAATCACCGGATTTCTTTCCATCTTCTGAAGGAGGAATATCTCCATGTCGCGACGGATGATTTTGATGAGATCTTTCTCTTCTATATCGGGAACATCTTTAAGTGTATCTTCGTAGGAAGCACGGGCTTTTTTAATAATAGTTTTGTGCGCCTCGCGGACTTCGTCGAGAAATACGAAACCTCGAGTTTCGAGCTTCAAATGCCCGAGAAGCGTTTTGGTTTTCTCGTCCGCCTTGAAAATAATCACCACAGTTCCAGCCTTCCCCATCTGGGAACGTATCTCGGTAATATACGTCGTCGGAACGCGAACGTTTTTCTCACGAGCGAGAGTTTTCTCGTTTCTTGGTTTGAACGGAGGCTTAGCATTCTTCCTCTCTTGCATGTTCGCAGGATGTTTTTGTGGATTTTCCACAGGATTCATCGGGCTGTTCTGTGGTTTTTTTACAGTTTGGATATCGGAATCGAGATCTATGAAAAAATTGTTCATATTATTAAATAAGAGTAAGAAATTATTTGATGTAATAGAGGTATTTCTGAGCATCTATCTGAATCTTCGTTGTATCCCAATTATACGGTTTTATGGAATCGGTTCAGAAAGAAGTTCCCACGAATGCATCCGATCCGAACACGTACGATTTGAGGAAATTATACTTTTGTTGGAGGTAAATATTTTTTTTTGCCAAAGTAGCGAAATCTTCATTGTGAAATACGTAGAATGCAAATGATTCTGCGAAATCCTCGTATTTATTAGAGAGTGCATATCCAGAAATAAAATCAGCAAGTTTTTGTCCTCTTTTTTTGGTATTGAAAGAATCCCATGAAATACTATAAAAAACATCCGATGGATCGGAAAGGAAACCTTTTTTCAGATACAATATATCAACAATATGACCGAGTTCGTGAACAAAAACCTTGAGTTGTTCAGAATCGCTCGGAATAGCTGTAGAAAGAATCAGTTTATTTCCCATAACCTGTCATCGTGGTTCCTGTCTCTCACTATCCAGAACGAGATTGAGCGGAGTAACTTTTGATCCGAAATAAGAAGAACGGATAACTTTCTTAAGACGATTTACTATATCGTTGTCGATTTTCACATATTCTGGGTTGAATGCGATAGTAATAGAATTACTTTGTATATTCTTCTTCGGGACATTATTTTTCGGGATTATCGTCGATTGTTCTGAGATAGAAGAAACTGGAATTTCCTGATTCATTATCGATGCACTGTCAAAAGTTGTTTCATAAAATGGCCCTGATACAATGGTGTATCCAAGGAAAAGAGAAAAAAAGAGTATAGTATAAAAGGAAAATTTGAGAAAATCGATACGAGTGAAACGCATTGGAAATAACGATGGATGGGGGAAAATAAAATTTGAGGAATGTTTCTTTGTTATCCGCCGATTCCGTAGATGAGATTGACGATGGCATTCACGAGAGGAAACGAGAGAAGCATAACGATAAAACCAATTACGGAAAACTGGAGTGCTGTTTTCGCTTTTTTTACTTTTTCACCGTCTCCGAGAGCAGTTACATACAAAATAGCTGCAAATACTATTCCTCAAACGGAAAGAATGGAACCCGCAACGATAAGTTGATTGGTAATTTTTACGATTTTGTCTTTCACTCCCGTTTCGATTTTATAATTGCTCGCAACGATAGAACCTTGTGGAGCGCAGTCCGTAAGGGCTCATTGAACGGTTCATCCATTCTTTATACCATCGTACGAACATACTGCAAATACGCCCGAAAAGGAAAAAATAGTGAAATATCCAAGAATGAGAGAGAAAAATATTTTTTTCATAAGAGGTGAAGTTATTTTAAAAAGAGAAGCCAGTGACAATTTTGACAGCAATATACGCAAGCGGCATGACTGCGAGACCTATAACTGCATAAGTAAGAGCTGTCCATGCTTTCTTGAAATCCTCTTCTTTTCCTTGTGCTGTAAAAAGCATATATCCAATATAGAGAAATACAGAAACACTCACAATTCCGAGAAGTCCTATCATATAAATCTGGATATTTTTGAGAAAATTATCTTTAAATGTAACATTCGTATTACTATTGGCACTATTATTACCACCATTCACCTGAAGGAGTGATTGAATAGAAGAAGCAGAACCCTGAGAACCTACAGCGGATGAAGAACTCGATCCGTTGGAACTAGCAGAAGAATCGAAAGAGATAGTGGCAGTATTTATTCCGTCGAATGTTTCACATTCTCCAACAGCATTACAAGCTGCTCAAGCATATGAAAAATGTCCGAAAAAAACGATTGCCATGATGATTTTGAAAAAACTTTTCATAGAACTTTTCATAAAGAGTAAGGATTATTAGAGTCTCAGACTATTGACGATATCAACGATTGTATACGCTACAACAGAAAGGAGAACTCCGACAAGAGCATAGATAATCGTGTGTTTCGCGTGCTTTGCTTTTTCATCGTTTCCAATAGAGGTGAGAAACTGAATCCCTCACCAAGAGAGCGCGAGAATCGCCAAAAGTCCCACATATTTTATAGCTTCTTTGATGATTTTTACTATTGGCATCGTCGCATCTGAAGAACTTTCGAATGGAAGCCCCATCTTGTCTGGTACAGGGAGACTATTATCTCCATTGGAGGAAGATGAGATTTGCACATAATCACTGAGTGCAGCATCTGCTATAGAAAAAGAGAAAACAAAGGAAAATATAAGTATTGTAAGTATTTTCCTAAAATAGGAAAGAACGATAATATTTGTATGAAAACTACGAACCGGAGCGAACCGTACAAATGTACGAAGAACGAGGAAGCGTACATTTTGAATACAAAGATTGAAGTTATTTCCTATTTTAACTACGCGATGAGCCATGAAACGAGTCGGATAATAGAATAAGAAAAAAGTGCTACTACTACTGCCATGATATTGAGCATAATGATGGTCTTCCCTTTTGCGGCACGATCAGATGTTCCTGTCGTAGATATCATAAGTCCTCCAACGACGATGGAGAGAACCGCTATAGTCGTAGTTCCAATGAGAAGATATTTTCCGATATTTGCGAGAAGAAGCTTGAGATTTGCTCTTGTTCCTCCGGTATATTTTTTCTCTGAAGGACTCAGGCTATTGGGGTCAAGAGTGAAATTCGGACTCGTCATGCTATTCGGATCATCTACTGATTTTTCTGCTGCGGTTGATGTAGAATTTCATGTTGTTGTGTTAAGTGTATTTTGTACATTCATTGCTGTTTCTAGTTTTTGAACACAGTCCGCTCAGCATTTTCCATCAGGAGTAACAGTATTCAATGGAATATTGTTTGTTTTAGCCCATTGATCTAATGTAGGATTTCCGGTAGTTTCATTATTATAATAATGAATTGTATCAGATGGTGGTGCGTTGGATATTGGCTGTATGCCTGTTGGTGGAGTATATTGAGTTATTGGCGCCACAGTTCAGACAGTATTATTAACTATATCCGAAGTAGTTTGATTTAAAGAAGGAGTATAGGTGTTAGGAATAGGAGAATTACTAGCAGGAGCACTATTGCTGTTAGAAAGATCAATAGTATTATTGTTGATAGTATAATCGATAGATGTATCTCAAAAAACTATTCCGAATCCACCAAAAAAATATGTTCCGAGGATTAGGAGGCTTACGATTTTCTTTTTCATAGCTTTCGACCGAAAGAAATAATAACACGCATATAGTATACATTTTTCAGAAAAAATCCAAAACAATTGCAAAGAAAAAGAAAAAGATATAATAACCAGGTCACTAACCCTTTCTCTTATGAATATTCTCATTTCTGTTCTTGCAAATGCAGCAATCCTTTTTGGGATTGCATATTTTCTCCCCTATAATATAGAGACCGACACAGGAATCGTCGTGACGGGAAGTTGGCAACTTTATATCGCCGGAGGAATTATCCTCGGACTCCTCAATGTTATCGTGCGTCCAATCCTGAAGCTCATCGGTTTCCCTTTTATGATTCTTACTTTCGGGCTTTTCATTCTTGTAATCAATGGGGTAATCCTTAAACTTCTCGAAAAAGCCATTCAAGCGATTGGTAACTTCTGAGTATATGAAATTCATGGTATCGCAATTTTCGCAATTGCGGTTGCAATTTTTACTGTTTTCAATACAATCGCGAACACTTTAACCAAAAAATAAGATTTTAACTCTCCGTTCTATGCTTAAAATATTCTTCATTATTCAAATCGTCGTAAGTATTCTTCTTGTTATCCTTATTCTTGTGCAAGCAAAATGAAATGGTCTTTCTATTGCACCAGGATCGAATGATTTCGGTAAATTCGAAAAACGTGGAGCAGAAAAAACTCTACACATTGCAACTATTATTCTCGGAACAGTATTTATTCTCAATGCCACTATCTATTTCTTTTTTTCATAAAAAGAACATGGAATAATTTACAAGTCCTATATTCCAGACTTTTTTAAAAAGTTTTTGTAATAATCCTCTCTCGACCATGTCGATATATCAAACTATCAAGAAATATTTTCTGTTTCTTTCTGTTTTTTTTGTTTTTGCAATAAGTGCACATCTTATTTTTCTCTACTTCGTAGAAGATTCTATCAGAAGTCCCGAAGAATGAGGAACGGTAAATATTGGATTTATCGGAGCAGTACCGAATCTCAATCCTGCAACCTACGGTACTGACCCAGTTGGAGACTATCTTCTCCGTTTTCTTTCGCGATCACTTCTGCATTTTAATGTGGAAACAAAGCAAATGGAAGGAGATTTGGCGAACTGTAATCTTGGGAAAAACTTTTCAGAAATTAAATGTTATATAAAAAACGATACCGTTTGGAGTAATGGAACTCCGGTAACCAAAGCGGATATCCTTGCAACATATGACATGCTCCAAAATGGAGCCGTGAATAAAACCGCCAAAAAACTTTTGGAAGGAATTACTATAGAAGATCAAGGAGAATATATCAGATTTTCAGGAAAAGCTGATGTTCTTGTTCTTGATATGCTTCTCTATCCGATTATAGAAAAAGAAGTAGTAAACAAGATAAAAAATAAGAATTATTCCATTAGTGATAATCTTTCAGCTGGACCGTATATTTTTGAAAAACATGAAAGTGATACAAAAACAAACAGTGAAAAAATTTCTTTCATAAGAAATGAACAAAATAAGAATGATCGGATTTATATCGGGCGATATGTTTTTCGTTTTTTTCATGATAAAAACGAGCTCATGACAAACAAAGATAGTCTCAATATAATTTTTCCGAATAACACGATCGATTCATTTTCTTCAGCTCGACTCAATGAATATCGTTTTATACTCCCTGAGTATATTTCTCTTTTCCTTAATGTCGACAAGATTGATTCCGAGCTTCGTAGTCTTATTCTTTGATCGTTCGCAACGATTAAATTCGCATCTCTCAATGATCAGACGGGGAAAATCCTAAAAAATTCGTTCTTTACGGATGAATCTATTCTCCCAACCAATTTTGATCTGGCAAAAATCGGAACTATTATGAATAGTATGGGTTATTATAAAAAGACTGATCTTGCAACAGAGCTTGCGAAAGTCAAAACGGAAGTTAAAGAAACACCAAACGAGGAGATTGCTTCGTATTTTACCAGTCCAAGCAACAAGAAATATCTTGCAACGACCAATACAGATTTTCTCCTTTCTGGAAATACTTCCGAGGAAGTAACGGGAGTATTTATAAATAATTATCAACTCAAGAATTTTTCTTCAAAAGAAAAAAAATTCTACTACCGTGCAAAAACTGATATAGGAACACTTAAAAATGGTATAAATACTTATGCTCTTGCCTTTGTGATAGATGGAAAAAAGATAGAAAAAGAAACTATTACTATTTTTCTTGCAACAACTGAGGAAGAAGCACAAGCAAAAGAAAAAGAATACGAAGCGAAAGTTCAGGAAGAAAAAATAAAAGCGTTAAGTTTAGAACAAAAGAAAACAGAAGAAAATAAAACCATTGCGGTGAAAATAGCTCCTCTTGATCCTCTTTATTATTATGACAAAAACCTCAAGAAATTTTCTTTGCAATTCGTTTTCACAAAACAAACTTCATATATGGAAGCTCTCGCAATGGAGATTGCAAATCATATAAAAACTCTCTGAATCGATGTACAAGTTACTGCACTTTCAACCGAAGATCTGCAACCGTTAATTTTAGAAGGAAAAAAACAATATTCCATGATTCTGACTGGAATAAATGTCTGACTTTTCGATTATAATATCTTCCCATTCCTTCATTCTTGACAGGCGGAAAAAGGATTTAATTTTGCGAAACTTAAGAATATTACTCTTGATATTCTTCTTGAAAGACTGAAGTCCAGTCAACTCAATTCTGATTCTCTCCGATTCATCCAATCTCAGATCCTGGAAATTCTCAAGAAAGAAAATGTTTTTGTCCCTCTCTACTCTCCTTATAATTCACTCTTCATTGATCAAAATCTCAAGCAAATAAAAATAGTTCCCGTTCTTCCCTATTCATCCTCTCTTTTTGATATCGGAGAAAATATGTATTTAAAGGAAAAAATTATTATAAAATATAAAGAAAAGAGTATTCAAGGAATAATAGATTGGCTTAAAAAATCCTCTCCTTTTGGAAATCAATAAATTTTATTTCGATATCTTCACAAGTAAAAATCCTCCATCATGGAAACTCCTGTACAACCGATTCACTCCTCAGAAGAAAATCATACTACGGATGAGATTTATGCACATGAAACGACTGATTCAACTCTTCCGAATGATGGTTATAATGTATCAAGGGATTATGTCCTCAAAAATTCTATCGTAGGACCTGCATGGGAACTTGTTATGAATACTTCTTTCTTGAAGAAATTCAATTTCTTTCCGTCGCTCCTTTCCACTATCTACCTCGGTTTGATTATCTTGTATCAACTCGCCTTTACGTACGTTTATATTTTTCAACTTAAAGACCAGTTTTTCGGCATCATCATACAATGGGTACATACAGCCTATTTTTGGCAATTCATCGGAGGTCTTATTATTGGAGTTATTATATATATCCTTATTACACCGATTGCGGAATGAGGACTTATTTCCCTGATAGCTAAAAGACAGGAGGAAACTTCAGAATCACCGAATGTTAAAGGGCGGATAGGGTTCGGTGTTTCACGTGGACTTATGAATTTTCTCCCAATTTTCGAGATGACGAATTTACTTTCCATCTTCAAACTTCTTTCTATTATAACATTCTATATCTTTCTTCTGAGAGTATTTGGAAGGGAATATTTTATGAATATCACAATTTTCATGGCTGTTTATCTCGGTTTTGCTTTTCTTGTAAATATCCTTTTTTCCTATGCACGATTTTTTATAATATTTGAAAATAAAAAGGCATTGGAAGCGATGAGTCTCTCGGTTCATATGGCACTCACGAATCTGGAAATAACCTTTCATCTTTATTTTACGCTTCTTCTCGTCTACATCCGAACATTCCTTACATCCATTATATTCGTCGTCTTCCCTCTTCTTATATCTTGGCTTTTTACCTACATTACCGTTTCTTTTCTCCAAAATATTATCATAACTATTCTCGTTTGTATCTTTATCCTACTTTTGGTATTCATATCCCATCTCAACTCGGTATTGGAGATATTCGTAGAAACTATCTGGTACAATGCTTATCGGGAAAACAAGAAAAATTTCAATGCACTAGAAAGTGATCATCATACAGAAAAAAGTCATCATTAGGATGACTTTTTTTAAGAAAAATTTGACTTTCCTATTAAAAAGTATAACCTCCCCCCTAGGTATATTTCTTTTCTAAAAAACTATGATTGAACCATATAAGCAGAAACTCCTCACGAATCTCAAGAAGACCCGAGGACTTATCGAAACGATTGAAAAAATGGTGGAAAGCGACCGCTACTGTATGGACATCGCCCAACAAATCAACGCATCGCTCGGACTTATGAGAAGCGCTAAAGATCTGATCCTCCAGAGTCACTTAAACTCCTGTGCTTCCCATAAACTTACTTCTTCCTATGTTCAGGAAAAAGAACAATTCATACAGGAGTTAATGGATGTGTTTCATATTTCCCATAAAAAATAATTTTATGAAAAAACTCATTATAGATGTTGCCGGAATGCACTGTAAATCCTGCGAACTCCTCCTCGAACGTTCCATACAGGATATAAAAAACGTCGAGAAAGTGCAGGCAAGTCAATCCCGAGGAACTGTCGAGGTTTCTTACGATGCAAATAAACCAGATGAAGAAGCAATTACATCCATCATCGAGGAAAGTGGGTATACACTCGGAAAAGAAGTAAAACTTTCCTGGTTTCATTCTAACCCGAGGAAATACATAGAAACTCTTCTTATCGCACTTTTTCTTTATATCATATATATGGTGGCAAAGATGAGTGGATTTTCCTTTGGAGGTTTCGGAGATTTCACTTCACCCACACTCGGGGTAGCCTTCCTTATCGGAGTTACCGCTGGAGTATCCAGTTGTATGGCTTTGGTCGGGGGACTCATTCTCGGAGTAAGCTCGAAATGGAATGAAGAACATATCCAAGCTTCAAAATGGCATCGCTTCGAGCCACACCTGTATTTTAATATCGGACGTATTGTCGGATTCGGAATCCTCGGATGACTCCTTTGACTCTTTGGTTCGTTTATATCGCTCTCGTCATTCACGATTGGGGTACTCACCATTGCGACCGGACTCATTATGCTCCTTCTTGGGATCAATCTTTCAGACCTTTCTCCGAGACTCTCTCGAATATCCATTACCCTCCCG
>Ga0210016_1005249_pt1 | contig 10849 bp, 9 predicted proteins | sample CryGeyCG2014_300_FD_185454 | JGI IMG/M metagenome (GOLD analysis project Ga0210016, IMG submission 185454) | Groundwater microbial communities from aquifer - Crystal Geyser CG02_land_8/20/14_3.00 (SPAdes) (version 2) | ecosystem: Environmental > Aquatic > Deep subsurface > Groundwater | place...
CTGACTTCAAACGCCATCATAAAATAGACGACTCCCGCTATAACAGGGACCGCTATATTGATTAGAAAAACCGGAAACATCAGATAATTATCTCCTCAAAATTATTTTGTGAAATTAAAAGGTTGCAAATTTTGGAAAAAACCGGACTGTTCAAAAAATTTGAAATTTTCTCCCAATCAAACTTTGAGAAATTTTTATATGCCTCTTCATCAACATCTATATTCCAACCAGCACAACAAACGGCACAGTTAGGCAGGCACGAATAACGGAAATTTTCGGGAATTATAATATTTAACGCTGAAATTTGCATAAATTATTTGCTGTAAGATTCTATTAAATTTGACGACATAAATCAATAGGCAAGCGACACACCGAGCGAAAAACTCCATCTGTCGCCGGAATCGTTCGTTCTTTTGGCATACTCAACCGTAATGGGCAACAGATACCCCGCCAAAAAAGTATAAAAACGAACGCCGCTGCCGACGCTGTTTTTAATTTCGTCAATTGTAACACTTTGATATTCTTCCGTATTATTAAAACCAAAACCATTATCGGTAAAGAAAAATGTGTTTATTGATTTCAGAAAAAAATCGGATATGGGCCAGATATTTTCAAGTGTTAAAATCGGAAATCTGTATTCAAGGGTCGCCGCAATGAGACGGTTATAAATATGAAAATCATCCGCGTGAGAAAAACCGCGAAGCGGCAGACGAAAATATCTTTTATTTGAGCCCTCGCTTGCAACAAAAAGGTTGCCCAAAACAACCGTACTTTCGGAAAAAACAGGAAAATACTTTTCGTACCTCAATACATATTCTTTATATTTTATATCGCCCTCGTATTCCAAAAACGCTTTTCTGAAAAGTAATTGGAAATCTGAGCCGAATCGTGCATACAGATACTTTCCGGTTATAGTATCTCTTTCATACGCAACGGAATATCTGTTTGTCCTGTAGTCAGCGAGTAATTCGTCAAGTGTTTTGTCTGTCTCCGTAAATTTTTTTGTCGAGACCGCCATTGAGATGCTGTTAAACCTGTCCAGCGGATATACTACGCCTATAGACTGAGTGTTTTCCTTGTCTCTGTATATATCTTCGGAATTAACCACAAATTCGGAGTTATCACCGGCAGAAGAAAATATAAACTGAGGACGCCATTTCAAGTAGGAATACCCGACGCTATACTGCAAATCCCCGCTACCTGATGAATACAGAAGTTGACTGGATATCTGGTGGTTTCCGAAAAGATCCGATGCCTGCCAGTATGTCGCAAGAAAAAGTCCAAACTCCGAGTGATACATAACAAACGGCACCAGAACATCAAGCGAGGGCTTAAAACGATACGGGAATATAGGTGATGCCAAATACTTGTTTTCCGTTGACGATTCAACAGAAAATTCTTCCTGCTTATTTTCCTGTAACTTATTTTCAAACGAGGAAATATCGGCGAGATAAATATCTTTTCTGAAATTTCTGTAATATTCAAATACTATACTTTGACCGTTGGGAGTCGGGCAGGGATTAGAAACACCTGTTAGTAAATCGGTGCATTTCCTGATTCCGGAACCATCAACGGCAACCGAATAAATGTTAACAGGAGAACCTACTTTTTCATCGGATACAAAAAATATTCGTTCACCGTCAGCAGAAAAAACCGGCTCTGTCTCATTGCCCGGAAAATTCGTAAGACGAATCTTTTTTTGTGTCTTAAGTTCAAACAAAAAAACATCGCTCTGATATGTTGCCGAATCCTCCTGTGAAAATGCAATAAAATTACCGTCGGGACTATAGGAAGGCACTGACTGATTTTCCATGTCATCAGTTATTTTTTTCACCGAGTTATCCTCAAAATTGAATTCATAAATATCGTTATATGCCCTTTCCATTCCGATAAAAATTATTTTTTTACCGTCGGGAGAAAAGAATGGCGACTTTACTGTAAATATATCAAGCGGAAGTTTGGAAGGTTTTTCGTTTTTAATATCGTAAATAAAAATATAGTCTTTCTGTGTTTTTTCTCCGGCAAACGCCAGAATGTTTCCGTCCGGAGAAAAAGAGATTTTTCCATTGTGTATCACATCTATTTGAGAACTGTTGCCTTCGGCAATAATTTTTTTCTTTTTAGTTTCAAGCGACATAACAACGATTTTATTTACCCCATCATCGTCGGTAATGTACGCCATTGATTTCCCGTCACAAGATACCGCAGGATTCGTATTAAAATCCGGAATATTGTCGCCGTTATCCTCCGTCAGTTTTAATCCGTAATCCTTTGCTTCCTTGAAACCGATTATTTTATCATCATATTTTTCGTAAAGCCACTCTTCCCACTTTTTCATAAATAGACCGGGCGAGATATTTAATGTGTCGGTAAAAGCAGCAGATGTATCAAGTTTATCGCGCAAGACCTTAAGAATTTTCTGCGGTTTGTCGGGACCGTATTCATCAACCAAAAAATGATATGACGTCTCGGAAAGTTTATATGCGGGCGTTATCTGGTGCGGTTTCAGATGATTAAAAGTGCTTAAATTTTTCAGCGATATAACATTTTTATTTGAAACCATATCCCTGATAACCATTTCCCTCGTCGTAGCATCTATATCGCCCGTATTATATTCAGCCATTCCCTCCATCATCCATAAAGGAATAAAAATTCCCCGCGACAAACGCAACGCTTTAAGCAAAGGAGACTCTTCATAAAGAACGGTGAACTGTATCACATGAGTGAACTCATGCGGAATTACATTTCTTAACCATCTTATTGAGCCGTCGTTATATACGATAAACCGGTTTTTGAATACCTCCGTTACTCCGCCAGTTCCTTCGCCGACATCAACGATATTTGTTTGTTCAAATTCATTGTGATTCCTGTAAATAAAAAACGGGATTTTTTTTGAAGGACGGTATTCATAAAAACGGGTCGTATTGTTGAATGCGTCTTCCAAGATTTCCGAAATAATCGGCAAAAGTTCTTTACATTCCGGATAATGATATATTTTGAAATGCTCCGTCTCAATGTATTCCCATTTTTTTACATCGGTTATGACTTTGTTTTCACAATAAAGGCAATTAAAAATTAAAAATGTAAAATTAAAAATTGATGTGAATAGTAAAATACTTTTTCTCATTTTATTGAAAGATATTTCTTTGCGTCAAGATTATTCGGTTCAATTGATAAAACTTTTTGGAAACAATTTTTTGCTTCCGGTTTTCTGTTCATATTAAGATATGTTTTACCCAAACCCAAAAGTGCCGCGGAGGAATTTGGCTTTTTTTCAATCACTTTTTTATAATATGTTTCCGCGGATATAAAATCTTTTTTTATTGAGTATGTTTCTGCAATTTTTATCAAAATTTCCGGTGAAAGGACAGGATTTACCGTCTCCGCAAATTTGAATTTTTCCAATGCCTCGTCATACATATCCCTTGCTTTGTAAGACAATGCAAGATTTATCAGCGTCGTCTGATTTTTAGGCTCAATTGACATCGCTGCCGCATACTGTTCGGAAGCAAATTCATATCTGTTCAGACGAAAAAAAAGATTGCCATAACGCAAACGCATATAAAAATCCTGCGGACGGTTTCTCAAAAATTTTTCGTAATAATTAAACGCCTTGTCCGTTAGATTAAGTTCGTCATACATAATTGCAAGATAGAAAAATACTCTTATATCCACGGCGCCTAATTTAAGGGCTTTCTGCATAAGGTTGACCGCTTCAGGATAATAATCTCTGCCTTTCTGATAGAGGGCGATTCCGCTTTCAATATAAGAAAAAATATCTTCCGGATTTTCTTCAATTCGTGCACGGGCATTAATTATAATTTTGTTGAGTTTTTCAACGGGCAAGTATTGTGTGGAACTTTTAAGAAATTTCTCTTTTTTGTAGAAAGTCAAAAAAACGGAAGAAGCAATTATCAAAAACACAAAAAGATACAATAGAAATTTTTTCATTGTTCGCTACAATCACCCCAAATTCCCGACCCTAAATAGTCGGCTACAAGTTGGGGGCTACATTTATCTGTTTGATTCGTTTTCCTCTATCAAGTCCGCAAATTTAATTTTTGTCTCCTGTGAATTGAGAAAACCTTTTACTTCCTGTTCTTCCTGCTGTTTTTCATATTGTTTAATAGACAACTCTATTCGCTTTTTTGATTTGTCCACTTTGACAATAATGCCTTTAACATTCTCACCGACGGTAAGCACATCCGACGGCTTATCAATCCGGGTTTTGGAAATTTCAGAAACATGGATAAACCCGTGGATATTCTGTTCAAGTTGCGCAACACAACCGAAATCCATCAGTTTTATTATATGCCCCTGTACTACTTTTCCTATTTCATACTTATCAAAGGGGTTCTCAAAAATCGCTTTGTAACTTAGAGAAACTTTTTTTTTATCTTTATTGGAATCAATTACAATTGCCTCAATTTCCTGTCCGGTATCAAAAACATCTTTCGGATGGGCTATTCTTTCCGTCCATGAAATATCGGAAACATGAATTAGTCCTTCCACACCGTCTTCAAGCATAACAAAAGCGCCGAACGAAGTAAGCGATGTTATTTTACCTTTCGCCCTCATTCCCGGTTTGTAATTTTCTTCAACATCGTCCCACGGATTTTTTTGGAGTTGTTTTAATCCGAGCGCAATTTTGTTTTCCTTGGGGTCAAATTTTAATACCACAACTTCCAGTTCTTCGCCGATTTTGTATAAGTCGGAAAGATTTTCAATCCGTTTATACGAAACATCGTTAATATGAAGAAGTCCGTCAATACCGCCGAGGTCCACAAAAATCCCAAAAGCGGTAATAGTTGCAATTTTACCTTTTATGATGTCGCCTTCTTTAATTGAAGAAAGCACTTTTTGTTTTTCAAGTTCATTTTTTTCCTTTTCTATGATTTTATTTGATACGACGACATTTTTGCTTTTTCTGTCAAACTCGGTGATTTTTACATCAATAGTCATCCCGACCGGTTTTGAAGAACATTTTTTTGATAGTTGGGAAGAAGGCATAAATGCAATGATACCTTCCGCATCCACCTCATAGCCGCCTTTTATTTTTTTGGTTATTTTACCTTGAATTATTTTTTTTGTCTTAAAATTTTCATCGGCATTTTTCCACACCATAATATCTCTTGCCTTTCTGTAAGAAATAACCGGAGAGCCGTCCCGCGAATCCAGACGACTTATAAATATATCTATCTCCGAGCCGATTTTCGGCAATGTTTGAAAATCACTGACATTCACAAAACCTTCTCTCTTTAATCCCAAATCCACGACAACTTGCCCGTTCATAACGGCAATAACCTTTGACTTCACAATCTGTCCCGGTTTCAATTCCTGAATATCCGGCATCTTATCCATCATTTCTTCCATACCGCTTCCCTATCCTCCTTTTTTATCTTTCTAATTACTTCTTTTATAATCCAATCCGGCGTTGAAGCACCCGCGACAATTCCGACATATTCCACATCTTTTAACCATTTGTTTTTTAAATCTCGGGCCGTTTCTATGTGATAAGTTTTTTTTTGGATTTTTTTTGAAATAGAGGCAAGTCGTTTTGTATTGGCAGAATTTTTCCCTCCTATAATTACAACAACATCACATTTTTTTGCCATTTTCATTGCTTCTTTCTGCCTGTTTATGGCATCTGGACAAATAGTGTTGAATATTTTAAACTCGTTTGAATAACTCAAAAGTCCCGATGCAATTTTTATAAAGTTTTCCGGTGATTGTGTTGTTTGTGTAATGATGCCTATTTTCGGAAAAAATTTTAGTTTTTTTATATCTTCATTTGTATTCAATATAACGGTATTTTTCGGTAAATATGAAAATATATATTTTATTTCCGGATGCTCCGGATTTCCTATTATAATAATTTTATAGCCCTCTTTTGCAAGTTTTTCGGCATAATTTTTTGACCTCGTGACAAACGGACAAGTGGCATCCAATATCTTTATTCCTTTCGCTTTTGCTTCATCAAAAATATTTTTCGGAACGCCGTGGGCGCGGATTATTATGCTTCCGGTTTTTATATCCGACAATTTCTGAACAACTTTTACACCTTTGTTTTCAAGTTCCCCGACCACCTGCGGGTTATGAATTATTGGCCCGATAGTGTAGACACTGCCGGATTTTTTTGAAACGCCCAAAGCGATATTTACAGCACGACGGACGCCGAAACAAAAACCCGAATTCTTAGCGATTAATATCTTCATTTTTCAACTTTTCTATTTCCGACATGATCTTTTTTGTAATTGAGCCGTAATTTTCTGTAGTTTCAAATCTCATTGGAACGCCAAATTTAATTTTCAATTTTTTAAAACTTGAAAGTTTGTCGGAATTTATTATGGCAACTGGAACAACCGGCGAATTAGTTGCAGCCGACAGCATCGCCGCACCGTTTTTAAGTTTTCTCACTTTTCCCGGTTTATATCGTGTGCCTTCGGGAAAAATTAAAAGAATATTTCCCGACTGTAAAATCTTTAATGCATTTTTTAATGCTCCGGCATCGGCGACTTCCCTGTCAACCGGAAACGCATTCGCTTTTTTTATAAGCCAGCCGAAAACAGGAATCCTAAAAAGTTCCTTTTTTGCGATATAATATATTTTTTTCTTTATGCAACTTCCCACAAGGGGTGGGTCGGCATAACTTTGATGGTTCGCTGCTAAAATATACGAACTGTTTTTAGGTAAATTTTCTAAACCGGTTATTTCCCGACGATAAATAACCGTAAAAACAACCCGCGATATCAACCAACCTATCCAGTAAATCATTCCCGAATTCCACTTAATATGTTTTCCGCTACTTGTTTTAATGTCATGCCGGTTGAGTCAATAACGATAGCATCTTTTGCTTTCTTAAGCGGGCTAATCCCCCTGTGTCTGTCGCGATAGTCCCTTCTTTTTATCGCTTCGGCAATTTTTTTTAACGAAACCTTTTTGCCTTTTGCTTTAAGTTCTTTCCAACGTCTTACTGCCCGTTCCTTTGGTTTCGCATCAAGATAAAACTTTTTTTCTGCATCGGGAAAAACGGCTGTTCCTATATCTCTTCCCTCCATAACAACCCCGCCGTTTCTGCCAAGAAGCCGCTGCTTATCTCTTAAAATTTTCCTTACACCCTGAATTGCTGCGATAGTATTTGTGTTCTTTGTGACAAATTCTTCGCGGATTTTTTCGGAAACATTTTTACCGTCTACAAAAATTTTCAGTTTATCATCCGACTGAACAAGTTTAATATCAGTTTTTCTTGACATTTCAATGATTTTTTTTTCATCACGAAAATCAATTTTATTTGCCAGTGATTTCCATGTAATAGCACGATACATAGCACCCGTATCAATATAAAGATAGCCAAGTTCTTTCGCGACAATTTTCGCTATCGCTGATTTCCCCGCACCGGCTGGACCATCAATCGCTATAACAGATTTTTTTTTCATTGTTTTATCAAAAATTTCTTTCCAATTCATTATCTATTCGCATCAGTGTCCTGAAATGTGTCCATGTTAATTGGCTACGCGCTGAGTAGCTTTTTTCGTTTCCTTTAGATTCTGCAAGTAGTGCGCCCAATTTATCAGCGATAGTGTCCTCAAAGTAAGGGTTTAATTCACTATTAACGATGTCTTTAAAATTAGCCCCGAGGTTAATTTGAAAATCACCGCAAAACAAGGTATAATCCTTGAAGGAGGACACATTGGAAAATATATCTATGAAAAAAGAACGAATGAAACTGACACCGGAACAACTGTTCAACATTTATCAGGAATGCGCGGGCGCAGGCGCTCCTGTAAAAGCAATTCTTCAACGGCACGGAATGAATCCGTGGGACTTGGTTGCAATCCGCAAGAAGGTGCGGGAGGCATCGCTGGAAGCATTGTCACACAGCGGAACCAGAGGACGCAGGAAATCCATCGTACCGCTGGAGGACTTCCAGAGACAATCAAAAGAACTTCAAGACACAAAAGATGCGCTGTCTGCCGTCGGGTACGAGTTCTCATTGCTAAAAAAAAGAGTGAACTCGGTCTGAAAGGTCCGCTCGTCGGACATTTCGCAAAGGAGATTAAAATCGCCGTGATAAATACAATCAGAGAATCTATTGACTCGGGTCTAACTCAGAAAACCGCCTGCGATATTTTCGGAATAGTTCCCCGCAAATTCAGAAGATGGGCTGCTCCAAAACCTGAAAGCAATCGGGTTGCTTGGAATAAAATTCTTCCGTCTGAAAAAGATGCCATTTTGCAGGCCGCTTGGAAACCGGAACTCCTCGGCAAACCAGTAAGTCATATTTTTGTTTATGGACACGACTCCGACAAATTCCATGTTTCTTTGCCAACTTGTTACCGCGTCCTCAACAGCGAACATTTAGTCAGAAAAATCGCCAGACACCGCAGAAAATCTTCTTATATCTCGGCACATTCGCTTCTTGATGAAGGTTTCTCTCTGCTCTGTTACGACGCTACAAGATTCGTTACCGACAGCGGAGTTGCCGTCTGGGCTATTCCGGTTATTCTAATACCTGTCAGATTTTTGCTTCATATCGGCTATTCGCTGAACAGTGTCTCGTCGGCTGACCTTATCAAAACCGTTGATGAGGCATATCTGCAAATCCCGGAAAATGTGTTATCTTCTCTTATCGCTTTTTCCGACAGGGGCTCTGCAATGAAATCAGTCAGAACAAAACGGCACATTAAAAACCTGCTGGGTCTTACTGTTCATTTCGGAAGACCTCACACCCCCGACGATGAACCATGGATTGAGTCGCTCAACAGAACATTAAAATATCACCGCGATTGTCCGAGCGGCTTCCCGATGGTCGATGATGTCGTTAACTGGTTCAAACGATTCCCGGACATCTACAACAATGACCCGCACAGTTCCCTGTCATATGTCACACCAACTCAGGCACTGCTCGGCAAAAAGGAGGTGATTTTAGCACAGAGAAAATCCAACTTGTTGCAGGCGCGTAAATTGAGATTATTCAATTACAAAGCCGCTAATTCAAAGAACTTGACATCTTGTGCAATGGTTGATACAATAGTAATTGGTACCTCAACTTGAGGTCAATTTCGCTGAAAAACCCCGTTTGTAGCAAAAATAAGTCCTTACATTTTAACATATCTACTGCAATATCTATTCTATTTTCAATTTCTTCTTTAGAATACTTTTTACACATATTATTTTTGTATTTTTTCCAATATCTCAAAAATCCGGGAATGAAATATTTACGCAATCCCTATCTAAAATTTCTGTATTTCAACGGATTAATACTTCTTCAAAACCTTCCAGTAACCGCCTTTGTCAGCACCAATACGTTTCAATAATTTTTTTTCTTTAAGTTTTTCTATATCTCTCTTAACAGTTTTCTCGCTAACTTGAAGTATTTCAGATAAATTTTTTGTTGATATTTTATTATTCTTTGAAATATATTTAAAAATTACCTTTGTTCTTTTTTCTGGGACATTTTCTGGGACATTTTCTGGGACCCTTTCAGTGACCTTTGTCTTTTTTTCAATTTCTGTTCTAAAAAAGACAATCATAAATCCTGTTTTAAGAATCTTGAACTCTACCTTAACATTTTGGGCTTTACATTCTTGATATATTCTTTTTAAACCTGAACCCCATTTTTCAATATCTCTGGATTTATACAAAACATCAGCAATTAATGGATTACGCAAGACAGATTGTTCTTCTTTATAAATGTAATCTTCGGGAGTAAGACCTTCCGGGAAAGTGCCTGGATTGTAAATTTCCACGCGATCCTTAAAAATAGCAACCTTATTGCTTTCGGGCGCCCAGTAATCTCTATGACAAAGTGAATTAACCAATGCTTCTGTAATCGCTCTGAGTGGAACTTCCGGTATTTCATCTCTTGTTCTATCTTTTAAAACAGCACGCCAGTCAATATGTCCTTTTATATATTCTTCCGATTGTTCAATGAGGTTAAAAATATTTCCTTTGAATTGTTTAATGTCAAGAAATGTTATTTTCTCTTTACTTGCAAAAACTGCTGCCTGAACTTCAATAGGATTGCTTTTGCAAAATAAAATTTCAGCAGCTTTTAACAATTTACCATTCTTTAAAAGATTTAATTTTTTTAGAGTGGTTTTTACATTAATATACTGAAAATTAATTCTTTTAGCATTATTGGCTCTCAATATATAGTTTCTCAATATTTTTACATCTATATCTCTAATGGTCTTATCGGAAGTCTCCATTTCCCACAATATTTTATTTCGTAAGAACAATTTCTCTAATTCTTTTGCACTTATTTGTCTGTTTTCATCTCCAACTCGCATATATGCTCTACCATATGCAAAATATGGAATATTTTTGCCATAAAATTGAACTCTAACACATTTTTTATTGTTAATTTTGATTTGATTTATTTTAGGATATATTTTAGGTTCAATATGTTCGGAAATAGTTATTGAAATACCCCTTATTGTTTTTTCACTAATATCCTGTCCGATAATACTTCCATCATTTTTAATACCAAAATATATTTCACCTTTTTGATGTTTATTCAGTATTGCGACTATTGAAATAACAGCTTCTTTAAGTTCTGATGTTGATTTTTTTAATTCTATAGTTTCTGATTCTTTGAATTTCATTGTTTTATTTTTTTGAATAAATTCCAAAACTCCGGAAAAGAAATGTTTACACAGTCCTTATCTAAAATTTCTGTATCACCATCAGCGACAAGAGAGACGATTGCTAATGACATCGCAATCCGGTGGTCTTTGTATGAACCAACTTTTGCGCCTTTTAATTTTGTCGGGCCTTTTATTATCAGTCCATCTTCAAGTTCCTGTATATCAGCACCCATTTTTATTAGTTCCGACGACATCGCTTT
>Ga0210016_1005253_pt1 | contig 10847 bp, 10 predicted proteins | sample CryGeyCG2014_300_FD_185454 | JGI IMG/M metagenome (GOLD analysis project Ga0210016, IMG submission 185454) | Groundwater microbial communities from aquifer - Crystal Geyser CG02_land_8/20/14_3.00 (SPAdes) (version 2) | ecosystem: Environmental > Aquatic > Deep subsurface > Groundwater | place...
GCTCTGCGCCCCGGCGATGCTCACCCCTATCGGGCGTCCGCGCACCACCATCACCTTGATCAGGCCCTTGGTCGCGCCCTCGGCCTGGGCGCGGTCGTTGTCGGCAAAGGCGTGGCGCAGCACCGTCAGCGCCGCCCCATGCGCCGCCCGCGCCTCGGCCTCGGTCAGGCCCACCTGCGCCAGTTCGGGGTCACTGTAGGTAACCCAGGGAATATGGCGGGTGACAGCCTTCGAGGGCAGGCCAAGCAGCATGGATCGCACCACCACCCCGGCATGATAGCTGGCGACATGGGTGAATTGCAGCCCGCCCGCGGCATCGCCCACGGCATAGACCCGGCGATTGCTCGAGCGCAGATCGGCCCCGACCGTCACCCCGCGCCGGCTGAAGGCTACCCCTGCCGCATCCAGGTTCAGCCGCTCCAGCGCCACCACCCGCCCGACCGCCATCAAGAGATGCGAGCCGGTGATGGTGCGCCCGTCGCCCAGCACCACCTCGATCGCGCCCGGCCCACCCGCCAGCCGCACCACCGGCGCGCCCTCGATGATCGCCACCCCTTCGGCGCGCAGCGCATCAAGCACCACCGCCGCCAGTTCGGGGTCGTCGCGCCCCAGCGCCTTGGCACCCTCGATCACCGTCACCTCGCACCCCAGCCGACGATGCGCCTGCGCCATCTCGATCCCGATCGGCCCGCCGCCGATCACGATCAGGTGGCGGGGTTGCTCGCGCAGCGCGAAGATGGTCTCGTTGGTGAAGTAGGGAACCGCGTCCACCCCCGGAATCGGCGGCACAAACGGGCGCGAGCCGGTGGCCACGACAAAGCGCCGCGCCCGGATGGTGAAACCGCCCGCCTCCAGCTCGGTCGGCGATATGAACTTGCCATAATCCCGGATCACCCGCACCCCAAGGCCCTCGAAGCGCTGCTGGCTGTCCGTCGGCGCAATGCTGGCGATCACCCGCGCCACGTGATCCTTGACCGCCCCGAAATCGACCTCAGGCTTGACCGGGGTCACCCCGAACGGCCCGCCGGTGGTCATGGCATGGGCGTGTTTGGCGGCGGCGATCAGCGCTTTTGATGGGACGCAGCCCGCGTTCAGGCAATCGCCGCCCATCTCGCCGCCTTCGACCAGCACCACCCGCGCGCCCATCTGGGCCGCCGCCGCGGCAATCGACAAGCCACCGGAACCTGCGCCGATGATGCAGATGTCAGTTTCAATATGTGTCATGTCAGATGTCTTTCCTGTGCAACGCCTTGAGCACGATCGGCAGCGCCGACAGGGCCGCAAGGCCGAGAATCGGCCCCAGAACTTGCGGGGCAAAGATGATGCCGAGATCGGGTGACTCGCCGCGCGCAAAAACCTCGCCCAGACCCGCGCCGACCGAGGTATAGACCAGCCCGCCCGGAATGATCCCAAGGAACGTGGTGATGACAAAGCGGTGCAGGCGCACCCCGATGAAGGCGGGAATCAGGTTGGCCAGAAAGAACGGCACCACCGGCACCAGCCGCATCAGGAACAGCACTGACCATTCATTGGCGCGCAGCGCCTCGTGGAGCCGCGCCACCGTGCCACCCTGGGCGTCAAGGCGGTCGGCAAAGCGGGCACCGAACCCCGAGCGCGCCGCCAGAAAGATCGCAACCGCCCCCGCCGTGGCTCCGGTGACGTTGTAAAGCACGCCCGGAAACAGCCCGAACAGAAATCCCCCCGTCAGGGTGGCCACCGTCGCCCCCGGCAGGCTGAAGCCCACGATCAGGGCATAGGCCGCCACAAACCCCAGCGCCGTCGCCCCGTAATGGGCGTCGCGCAGCGCCAGCAGCGCGCTGCGGTTCTCGGCCAGCGCGGCAAAGTTCAGATGATCCCGCAGCGCGAAGGTGCCGATTGCCGCCACGGCGATGATCAGCAAGAACGGCAGTTTGCGCCCCAGTCCTGCGATCGGGCCGGGCTGCGGCGGGGCTTTGGTCATTTCGGTCACCGTGGTCTCCTGCTTGGGTTGCCTCAGCATGACCGATTTCACCCGCCGTGCGATAGCGTGATCACGCGGCCTTGATCCGGGGTGAACACGGCGTCAGGCGAACCGGGCCAAAGCCTGCGGGTTTGAAACAATCGCCATGGCCGCGGCGCGCAGCGACCCCGCGCAGGCGGCAAAATGTTGCAACAACTGAAGCGGGGCGAATTGACAGCGGCCCGCCGCCCCCGTAAAGGACGGGCTCAATTGAAGTGGTGCCGACCGGGGGACGAATTCGCCTGCTCTGGTGCCGACGCAGATGGAGACCCGCGATGAAGCGCACATTTCAACCCTCGAACCTGGTTCGCGCCCGCCGTCACGGGTTCCGCGCCCGGATGGCCACCAAAGGCGGTCGTCTGGTGCTGGCCGCTCGCCGCGCCAAGGGCCGCAAGAAACTCTCGGCCTGAGTTCCGCGCCCGGTTCAGATGGGCTTCGTGACATGACACCGCCGAAGGCACAGAAAACGGGCATCACCGCCGGGGTTTCCTTGCCTGCGGCGGTTTTGCCATGCCCGCCCTCGCCGCAACTGCAAGTGCTGCGCCACCGCGCTGACTTTCTGCGCGCCGCCTCGGCCCGCAGGCAGGGGACGGCGGGGTTCCTGTTGCAGGCGCGGGCGCGCGGTGACGACAGCCAAGGCCTGCGGGTCGGGTTCACCTGTTCCAAGAAGATCGGCAACGCGGTGGCGCGCAATCGCGCCAAGCGCCGGTTGCGCGAAGTGGCGCGGGCGGTGCTGGCAAAGTTCGCGCGCCCCGGCTGGGACTATGTGCTGGTCGGCCGCCCGGGCGTCACCATCAGCCGCGATTTTGCCGCCCTGAAGGGCGATCTCGAATCGGCCCTGCGCCAGATCCACAACGACCGGCCACGGCGATGACCCCGCTGGCGCATCTGGTGGCGCTGCCGGTGCGGGCCTATCGTCTGCTGCTCAGCCCCTGGCTGGGCCATGGCTGCCGGTTTCAGCCGACCTGCAGCGCCTATGCCCTTGAGGCGCTGGAGCGCCACGGCGGCCTGAAGGGCGGCTATCTGGCGGCGCACCGCATCTGCCGCTGTCACCCCTGGGGCGGGCAGGGCTATGACCCGGTGCCGGGGGCCGACCCCGAGCATGACCATCCGCAATCAAAGAGCTGACCAGTGCCCCGGCGGCACGGCCGGAACCGACGGAAAGGAAACTGGCACAGCCATGGAAAGGCCGCCGATGCCCGACGTTCCCGACGACATCCACCCGCTGTTTCACGGTGCGCCGGACTCGCTGTCGTTTCGCAAGCTGCGCAAGCGCCTGGTGCGCGAGGTGCGCGAGGCAATCGAGACCTACGGCATGATCCAGCCGGGTGCGCGCTGGCTGGTATGCCTGTCGGGCGGCAAGGACAGCTACACCCTGCTGGCGGTGCTGCACGAGCTGAAATGGCGCGGCCTGCTGCCGGTTGATCTGCTGGCCTGCAACCTTGATCAGGGCCAGCCCGGCTTTCCCGCCACCGTCTTGCCGGCGTTTCTGGCCCGGATGGGGGTGGCGCATCGAATCGAGTATCAGGACACCTATTCGGTCGTGACCGCCAAGATCGCGCCCGGCGGCACGATGTGCAGCCTGTGCTCGCGGCTGCGGCGCGGTAATCTTTACCGCATCGCGCGCGAGCAAGGGTGCAGCGCCGTGGTGCTGGGGCATCACCGCGACGATATTCTGGAAACCTTTTTCATGAACCTGTTTCACGGCGGGCGGCTGGCCACCATGCCGCCCAAGCTGGTCAACGAAGAAGGCGATCTTTTCCTTTACCGACCGCTGGCATTCGTTGCTGAAGCCGACTGCGCGAAATTCGCCAAGGCCATGAAATATCCGATAATTCCCTGCGACCTTTGCGGTTCGCAGGACGGTTTGCAGCGCCAGCAGGTCAAGGCGCTGCTGGATGGCTGGGAGGCGCGCTCGCCGGGGCGGCGGCAGGTGATGTTTCGTGCCCTGATGAATGTGCGGCCCTCGCATCTGCTGGACCCGCAGCTTTTCGACTTCGCCAATCTGGCGACGGAAATGAGAACAATTGTAGAAACTTTGCCGCAACCGGGGCGCGAAAATTAACGAAGAGGTCAACCTCGGCCCCTAATCTCGGCTCGATGGGCAGGCATGCCCCTGTGCAAGGCGAGGCGAGAACCATGCAGCATTGGATCGGAACGCGGGTTTCAGACCGGTTCATCTGGCTGGCGGCGCAGATGCGACGGCCCGAGCTGATGGTGTTCGTGCCCGCCGTCACCCTGGCCGCGTTCTGGCTGGGTGGCGAACGGGTTCTGATTCTGGTGGCGCTTGGCCTGCCGCTCGGATTTGCGATTGCCGGGGCTTTCCGGTTTCACGATACCGCCCCCGGGCCGCTGCCCGACGGGCTGAGCGGGCTGGCACTCCGGCCGCAGATCATCTCGGCGCTTGATTCGGTGCTGCGCGACAGCGCAATCACCGGCCAGACCACCGCCTGTCTGGTGGTGCAGTTCGACGATGCCGACGTGCTGCTTGATCGTCACGGTCGCGCGGCGCAGACCGAAGTGCTGGCCCGCAGCGCCGAGCGGATCTGTGCGGCGCTGCGTGATGGCGACACCGTGGCGCGGCTGGAAGGCGGCGGCTTTGCCCTGGCGCTGGCGGCGCAGCGGCGGCTTGATCTCGAAACCCTGGTGCAACTGGCCGCGCGCCTGCAGGCGGCGGTGGCCCCCCCGATCAGCATCGACGCGGCCCGGCTTTACGTGACCTGCTCGGTCGGCTTCTGTCTGGGCGTGCGCGCCCCAGCGCCCTCGGGGCGCGCCCTGCTGGATGCCGCACAGGTAGCCGCCGACGAGGCGCTGCGCAACGGCCCCGGTGCGATCCGCGCCTTCGCCCCCGACATGGCGCGCAAACATGCCGACCGCGATGCCTTCCGCGCGGTGCTTGAGCGGGCGCTGGACGAGGGCGAGATCAGGCCGCATTTCCAGCCCCAGGTTTCCACCGATACCGGCGCGATTTCCGGCTTCGAGGCGCTGGCGCGCTGGCACCATCCCGACCGCGGTCTGGTCTCGCCCGCCGAATTTCTGCCCGCCATCGAAGATGCCGGGCTGTCGGAACGGCTGGGCGAGGTGATGCTTTATGGAGCCCTGACCGCGTTGGTGCGGTGGGACAAGGCCGGGCTGCGGGTGCCCACCGTCGGGGTCAATTTCTCGGCCGCCGAATTGCGCAACCCGCGGCTGGCCGACAAGCTGAAATGGGAACTCGACCGCTTCGATCTGACCCCCGACCGGCTGTCGGTGGAAATTCTGGAAACCGTGGTGGCCGAAACCGACAATGATGTGGTCGTCCATAATATCGCGGCGCTGGCCAAGTTGGGCTGTGGCATCGACCTCGATGATTTCGGCACTGGTCATGCCTCGATCACCAACATCCGGCGCTTCACGGTGCGGCGGCTGAAGATCGACCGCAGTTTCGTGACGCGCGTCGATGAAGATCGTGAACAGCAGAAAATGGTGTCGGCGATCCTGTCGCTGGCCGAGCAACTGGGGCTTGAAACCCTGGCCGAAGGGGTGGAGACCCCGGGCGAGCACGCCATGTTGGCACAACTCGGCTGCCGCCATGTGCAGGGCTTCGGCATTGCTCGCCCGATGCCCTATGAGGTTACCTGCGACTGGATCAGCCAGCATCGTGCAAGGCTTGGCACCACACCAAAGATCGGCCAAAGGGCACAGTGAGGACGGCAAGATGGCTGGTCGGGATCAAAGGTCACGCGCCGCCCGACGTTGTCGCCTCTCCCGATCATTTTCAGGCCTGCCCGCCCCGGTCGCCGACCAAAGCTGCAGAAACACCGATTCAACCCGTGCAAAGCCGCCCGAACCCACCGTAACCGGGAAAACCGCTTGACCTTTCGTGCCCCTTACCGTTGAACCACGCCAAACCCTGAACAGGAACGGCGGCGGTTTCGATGGACGATCAGAACAAGAACCTCATCCTTGCAACGGCTCTCAGTTTCCTGGTGATCCTGGTGTGGTTCGTGCTGTTCCCGCCGCAAGATCCGGTGGTCAATCCCACCGCCCCCACCGCCGTGACCACGCCCGAGGCGGTGGTGCCCCCGGCAGCCAGCGATGTGGCGGCCGCGACCGAAGCTGCCGCAGCGGTGCCCGAAGCACCGCGCCTGATGATCGACACCGCCGAACTGCAAGGCTCGATATCGCTTCTGGGCGGGCGGATCGACGATCTGTCGCTGAAAAGCTATCGCGAAACGCTGGCCGCCGACTCGCCGATCGTGCGCCTTTTGTCACCCGTCGGTCAGCCCAATGCCTATTATGCGCTTTACGGCTGGGCCCCTGGTGGCGATCTGACCTTCGAGGACGTGCCGGGGGCCAATACCGAATGGACTCTGGCTGCGGGCGCGACCCTGACCACTGGTCAGCCGGTGGCGCTGCACTGGGACAACGGCAAGGGGCTGATCTTCACGCGCCAGATCGCGGTCGATGATCACTTCATGTTCACGGTGACCGAATCGGTTGAAAATACCGGCACGGGTGAGGCGCGGCTGGCACCCTACGGCATCATCGCCCACCACGGCAAACCGACCGATCTGCAGAATTTCTTCGTGCTGCACGAAGGTGTGGTCGGGCGCGCCGATGGCACCCTGACCGAGACCAAATACAAGAACGTGGCCGATCTGCCGCTGGTCGAGCGCGAGGCCAGCCAGGCCGAAGTGGTGAATGCCACCACCGACGGCTGGATCGGCTTCACCGGCCACTACTGGATGACCACCCTGATCCCGACCCAGGGCCAGCCCTTCACCAGCGTCACCAAATACGTGGCCGGCGCAGATATCTACCAGACCGAGATCCGCCAGCCGGTGCTGGTGGTGGCACCCGGCGCCACCGCCACCAGCACCTCGCGGCTGTTCGCCGGGGCCAAGGAATGGGAAACCATCCGCCACTACCAGAACGACGAAGGTATCCCCGGTTTTGTCGATTCGATCGACTGGGGTTGGTTTTTCTTCCTGACCAAACCGATTTTCGCGGTGCTGCACTGGCTGCACGGCATGATCGGCAACATGGGGCTGGCGATCATCGCGCTGACCCTGGTGCTGAAGGCGATCGTGTTGCCGCTGGCCTACAAATCCTACGTCTCGATGGCGCGGATGAAGGAACTTCAGCCCGAGATCGAGGCGATGAAGGAACGCGTCGGCGACGACAAGGCCAAGATGCAGAAGGAGATGATGCAGCTTTACAAGGACAAGAAGGTCAACCCGGCGGCGGGGTGCCTGCCGATCCTGATCCAGATCCCGATCTTCTTTTCGCTTTACAAGGTGATCTTCGTCACCCTCGAGCTGCGCCATGCCCCGTTCTTCGGCTGGCTGAACGACCTTTCGGCCCCCGACAAATCCTCGCTTTACAACCTGTTCGGGCTGCTGCCCTGGAGCGTGCCCGAACCGGGCTCGTTCATGGCACTGATCTTCATTGGAATTCTTCCGATCCTGCTGGGGATTTCGATGTGGTTGCAGCAAAAGCTGAACCCCGCCCCGGCCGATCCGACCCAGCAGATGATCTTTGCCTGGATGCCCTGGGTGTTCATGTTCATGCTGGGCAGCTTTGCCAGCGGTCTGGTGATCTACTGGATCACCAACAACACCATCACCTTCGTGCAGCAATATCTGATCATGCGCAGCCACGGCCACCCCCCCGACATCTTCGGCAACATCAAGTCCGGTTTCAAGAAAAAGCCCGCCGCAGCCAAGGCTGCGAACGACCCGAAGCCGCCTGCGAAAAAGGCCCCCGGCAAGAAATGATCCCGCGCCCCGCCACGCCATCGCCCAAGGCGGCACCCCGGTGACGCTGCCGTTCCCGCTTGCCGCCGACCCAGAAACCAACGCGCGCGAGGCCGGTCGGCTGTTGTTCGCGGGCCCGGTGGGGTTCGTCAAGGGCGTGGTGGCAATGCCCGGCCTGCCCCCGGCCGACCGGCTTGAGGTCTGCTTTGCCGGCCGCTCGAATGTCGGCAAATCAAGCCTTATCAACGCGCTGACCGGGCGCAAGGCGCTGGCGCGGGCCTCCAACACGCCGGGGCGGACGCAGGAAATCAACTATTTCGCCTTGGGCCAAAGCCGCTATCTGGTCGATCTGCCAGGCTACGGCTACGCCGAGGCCCCGGTTGCGGCGGTGGCGAAATGGCAGCGCCTGCTGAAATCCTATCTTGCCGGTCGCCAGACCCTGCGCCGGGCGTTTGTGCTGATCGACACCAGGCACGGGGTGAAGGCGGTCGATGACGAGATTCTGACCATGCTCGACCGCGCCGCCGTCACCTTCCAGGCGGTGCTGACCAAGGCCGACAAGGTCAGCCGGGCCGAACGCGACGCGACAATCGAGCAGGTCCGCGCGGCCTTGGCGCGCCACCCCGCCGCCTACCCCGAACTGGTGCTGACCAGCGCCGAAAAGGGCGACGGCATCGCGACCCTGCGCGCCATCATCGCCACGCTGGAGTAACCGCGCCCATCAGACGTGCTGCGCCCCGTTGACCTCGATCTCGGTCCCCGAGACGTAGCTCGACTGATCCGAACACAGAAACCAGATCACATCTGCCACCTCTTTCGGTTGCCCCAGCCGCCGCAGCGGCAGCTTTTCCACGATCTTGTCGGTGCCCGGCGACAGGATCGCGGTTTCCACCTCGCCCGGCGCAATGGCATTGACCCGCACCCCCAAGGGTCCGAAATCATAGGCCATTTCGCGCGTCAGCGCGGCCAGCGCCGCTTTCGACGTGGCATAGGCAGCGCCGGCAAAGGGGTGCACCCGACTGCCAGCGATCGAGGTCACGTTGACCACCGCGCCCTGGGCCGCCGCCAGTTCATCCTTCAACCCGCGCGCCAGCACGACGCAGGAAAAGAAATTGACGTGAAAGACATGCCCCCAGGTGCGCAGGTCGGTCTCAAACGTGTTCAGCCGCGCCCCGCCCGGCCCTTTGGGCGAAATGCCCGCGTTGTTGACCAGCGCGTGCAACCGCCCGTTGATCTTGGCCTTGATGGTGGCAATCGCCTCGATGGTCTTGTTGGGGTCGGCCAGATCAAGCTGGATATGGTTTTCCTCGCCTCCCGGCCACGGGCAACGCGGATCGAACGGTTGGCGCGAGCAGGTCAGCACCCGCCAGCCCTCGGCCCCGAAGCGCTTGACGGTGGCGTGCCCGATGCCGCGGCTTGCCCCGGTCAGCACCAGCGTCTTCTGTTCGGCCATCGCGTTCTCCCTGTTCGCGCGGACCCTAGCCCCACGCCGGGAAATTGCAAGGCGGCTGCCCTTGGCAGGGGGCGGCAAAGCGGCTACCAAAGTGGCACCCCCGGTGAGGCCCCTGATGAAAAAGCAGCTTGCCATGATGCGTGATTCGATTGCCACCGCCCGCACCTTGTCCGAGGCCCTGCCCTATCTGCAACGCTATGCCGGGGCGGTGGTGGTGGTGAAATTCGGCGGCAACGCCATGGGCGACGAGGCCGCGATGGCCGAATTTGCGCGCGACATCGTGCTGATGCGCCAGGTCGGCGTCAACCCGGTGGTGGTGCATGGCGGCGGGCCGATGATCAATGATCTGCTGGCGCGGCTGGGGATCGAATCGCGCTTTGTGCGCGGCAAGCGGGTCACCGACAAAGCCACCGTCGAGGTGGTGGAAATGGTTCTGACCGGGCTTGTCAACAAGCGCATCGTGCAGGCCATCATGGATGAAGGCGGTCGCGCCGTCGGGCTTTCGGGCAAGGACGACGACATGATGGTCTGCGTCGCCGATGACCCCGAGCTGGGTTTCGTCGGCCGCCCGGTCGAGATGAACGTGCAGGTGCTGCGCGACCTGTTCGGGGCGGGGATCATTCCGGTGGTGGCGCCGGTGGCGACCGGCATGGGGCCGAACGAGACCTTCAACGTCAATGGCGATACCGCTGCCGGGGCGATTGCCGGGGCGCTCAAGGCTGACCGGCTGTTGCTGCTGACCGATGTGTCGGGGGTCAAGGACGAATCGGGCGAGGTGGTGACCCAGCTTTCACCCGAGCAGGTGCGCGATCTGACCGCGCGCGGGGTGATCGCGGGCGGCATGATCCCCAAGACCGAAACCGCGCTGCTGGCGTTGGAACAGGGCGTGCGCGCGGTGGTGATCCTGGATGGTCGCATTGCCAACGCCTGCCTCTTGGAGCTGTTCACCGACCACGGCGCGGGCAGCCTGATCCGCTCGACCGAGCCGCGGGTGAAGCCGCGCGACGAATGATCACCCTGGCGCAGATCAACCGGCTTGCCGCGCCGCATTTCCTGACCGCGTTCGGTGCCTTCGCCGCCCGACCCGATGACGCCCTGCCCCCCGGCACCCGCACCCTGGTGCTGCTTGGCCCGGCCGAGCCCGGCTTCTGGCCCCACCTTACCGCCCAGCCGGAATGGCAGGGCGGCGCGCCCGACCCGGTGGATCGCTGGTCGCGCCGGGTGATCGGGCATATCGCGGCCGATCTTGGGGCGACGGCGCTGTTTCCCTTTGGCGGGCCGCCACATCACCCGTTCTACAACTGGGCACTGCGCTCGGGGCGCGCCTGGGCCAGCCCGGTGCGTCTGCTGGTGCATGATACCGCCGGGTTGTTCGTCTCCTATCGCGGGGCGCTGGCGTTGCCCGAAACCCTCGATCTGCCACCACCGCCCGAAAGCCCGTGCCGAAGCTGCCCGACCCAGCCCTGCCGCACCGCCTGCCCGGTGGCCGCCCTGACCGATACCGGCTACGATCTGCCCGCCTGCCACAGCTTTCTTGACACCAGGGGCGGCAAAGACTGCCTCACCGGCGGATGCGCGGTCCGGCGCTCTTGCCCCGCCTCCCAAGCCTATGCAAGGATGCCGCAGCAGTCGAGCTATCACATGGGGCAATTTCACC
>Ga0210016_1005256_pt1 | contig 10842 bp, 12 predicted proteins | sample CryGeyCG2014_300_FD_185454 | JGI IMG/M metagenome (GOLD analysis project Ga0210016, IMG submission 185454) | Groundwater microbial communities from aquifer - Crystal Geyser CG02_land_8/20/14_3.00 (SPAdes) (version 2) | ecosystem: Environmental > Aquatic > Deep subsurface > Groundwater | place...
GAACCGTGCCGAGCCCGGCGGCGGCGGCTTCGATCTGCGTGGCTTTCTGGCCGGACTTGACCGCGAAGGCTATACCGGCTGGGTCGCCGCCGAATACCGCCCGGCGGGGCACACGGCGGCGGGGTTGGGCTGGCTCAAGGCGCTGCGCCAGCCGGGGCTGATCGGGGCATGAACCCTTGTCCCGGCGGGTGGGATCGCTATCATGGCATGAGCTCAAGCTGAATGAGGACCGCCATGACCATTGCCGCCCCGGAAACCGAAATCGTCACCACGTGGAAAGTCGCCTGTGACGGCGGCGAAGGTGCCTTGGGCCACCCGCGGGTCTGGCTGACCATTCCCGCCGACCAGGGCTTTGTCGAATGCGGCTACTGCGACAAACGCTATGTCCATGACAGCGCCAGGACCCGCGTGAAATAGGGCCACATCGGTCGGTGCCAAACCTCTTCGGGCACCGCGAAGAGCGACCGCAAGGGAGCAATGAGCAGTCCGGGGAGACGCGCGATGAGTTTCGGCAAGGGCCACCATCTGCACCTGATCGACGGCTCGGCCTATATCTTTCGCGCCTATCACGCCCTGCCGCCCTTGACCCGCAAATCCGACGGGCTGCCGATCGGCGCGGTGGCGGGCTTTTGCAACATGCTGTTCCGCTACGCCGAGGATAACAAATCGGGCGACGCGCCTACCCATGTCGCGGTGATTTTTGATCATTCCGCCAAGACCTTTCGCAACGCCATCTTTCCCGCCTACAAGGCCAACCGCCCGCCCCTGCCCGAAGACCTGCGGCCGCAGTTCCCGCTGACCCGCGCCGCCACCCGCGCCTTCAACATCGCCTGCATTGAGGCCGAGGGCTATGAGGCCGACGACATCATCGCCACCCTCGCCAGCCGCGCCCGTGATGCCGGCGGCACGGTGACGATCATCAGTTCCGACAAGGATCTGATGCAACTGGTGGGCGACGGGGTCGAGATGCTCGACCCGATGAAGGGCAGGCGCATCGGCCGCGACGAGGTGATCGAGAAATTCGGGGTGCCGCCCGAACGGGTGGTCGATGTCCAGTCGCTGGCCGGTGATGCCACCGACAACGTGCCCGGCGCGCCCGGCATCGGCCTCAAGACCGCCGCCCTGCTGATCCAGCAATACGGCGATCTGGAAACCCTGCTGGCGCGGGCGGGCGAGATCAGCCAGCCCAAGCGGCGCGAGGCGTTGGTGGATAATGCCGAGCAGATCCGCACCTCGCGCCGACTGGTGCAGCTTGATTGCGCCATGCCGCTTGAGGTGGCGCTGGAAAGCCTTGAGGTCCAGCCGCCCGACCCGGACACCATCCTTGGATTCCTGACCGAGATGGAGTTTCGCAGCCTGACCCGCCGGGTAGCGGAAAGCCTGCATGTAGCACCGCCCGCCGCCCCTGATCCGATATCCGCGCCCGGCGACCCTGCGGCCCCTGCCCCGCCTTTTGACACCGCAAGCTACGAGTGGGTGCAGGATGCCGAAGCGCTGGCGCGCTGGATCGCCCTGATCCGGGATCGTGGCGCTGTCGCAGTCGATACCGAAACCACCAGCCTTGACGAGATGCGCGCCGAACTGGTGGGGATATCGCTGTGCGTCGAAGCCGGGGCGGCCTGCTACATCCCGCTCGGCCACCGCCAAGGCGGGGGCGATCTGTTCGGCTCGCATGATCTGTGCGCCGGACAGATGGCGCTTGCCGATGTGCTGGCGGCGCTGAAGCCGGTGCTCGAGGATGATGCCATCCTCAAGATCGGCCAGAACATGAAATACGACGCCAAGATTTTTGCCCGTCACGGTATCCGGGTGGCGCCGATCGACGACACCATGCTGATGTCCTATGCGCTGCACGCCGGGCTGCACGGCCACGGCATGGATTTGCTGTCGGACAAATACCTCAACCACCAACCGATCCCGATCAAGGCGCTGATCGGCACCGGCAAGGCCGCGGTCACGTTTGACCGGGTGCCGATCGAGGCGGCGGTAAAATATGCCGCCGAAGATGCCGACGTGACGCTGCGGCTGTGGCAGACCTTCAAGCCGCGCCTGCACCGCGCCCATGTCACCACGGTCTATGAGACCCTCGAGCGCCCGCTGGTGCCGGTGCTGGCCGCGATGGAAATGGCGGGCATTCAGGTTGACCGCGATACCCTGTCGCGGATGTCCAACGCCTTTGCCCAAAAGATGGCCGCACTCGAGGATGAGATTCAGACCCTCGCGGGTCAGCGCTTCAACGTCGGCTCGCCCAAGCAACTGGGCGAGATATTGTTCGACAAGATGGGTCTGCCCGGTGGCGAAAAGGGCAAGACCGGGGCTTATGCCACCGGCGCGGATGTGCTGGAAGACCTTGCCACCGAGCACGCGCTACCCGGCAAGGTGCTTGACTGGCGCTTGCTCGCCAAACTGAAATCGACCTACACCGACGCCCTGCAAGACCACATCAACGTTGAGACCGGCCGGGTCCATACCTCGTATTCGCTGACCGGGGCGGTGACGGGCCGTCTGGCCTCGACCGACCCCAATTTGCAGAACATCCCGGTGCGCAGCGACGAAGGCCGCCGCATCCGCGAGGCCTTTGTCGCCCCCAAGGGGCGGGTGCTGGTCAGCCTTGATTACTCCCAGATCGAGCTCAGGATTCTGGCCCATGTGGCGGGTCTGCCCGAGATGAAACAGGCGTTCCGCGACGGCCACGACATCCACGCCATGACCGCGTCCGAGATGTTCAACGTGCCGCTCGACCAGATGACCCCCGAGATTCGCAGGCAAGCCAAGGCGATCAACTTCGGGGTGATCTACGGCATCTCGGGCTTCGGGCTGGCGCGCAACCTGCGCATCCCGCGCAGCGTCGCGCAGGACTTCATCGACCGCTATTTCGCGCGCTTTCCCGGCATCAAGGAATATATGGCCGCCACCATCGCCTTTGCCCAGGCCAACGGCTACGTGCAAACCCTGTTCGGGCGCCGCATCCACACCCCCGAGATCAACGCCAAAGGCCCGGCGGCGGGATTCGCCAAACGCGCCGCCATCAACGCCCCGATCCAAGGCACCGCCGCCGACGTGATCCGCCGCGCCATGATCCGCATGCCCGCCGCGCTTGCCGGACTGGATGCGAAGATGCTGTTGCAGGTCCATGACGAGCTGCTGTTCGAGGTCGAGGCCAGCGCCGTCCCCACCCTGATTGCCGCCGCCAAGGCGGTGATGGAGGGGGCCGCCGCCCCCGCCGTCCACTTCACGGTGCCGCTGATCGCCGAAGCCGGCAGCGGTGCCAACTGGGCCGAGGCGCACTAGCAGCCTGTCGGACTCGGGTTGTCGGGGCGATGTTTGAACACTGTGCGATGGGAAGGTTTCATGGATTCGTGCATTTCCGTGCTCAGGCGCAGTGCGGCGGTGGGTTCAGGCGTGGCCGAGCGGCGCTTGAGCGCGTCGTTACAAGCGGGCCAGTTCCTGGTCTTGTAGGCGGGGGGTGTGAGTCTGCTCATGCCCTCCAGCTACCACGCTGGATTCACGAGATGAATCCCTCATGGGATTTGTGCAACAGAGCCCCGGCGAACGGCAAGCCAGTCGTGATGGATGACACGATCTACTTCCTGCCGTGCCAGTCGGAGGAGGAGGCTGATTTCGTCATGTCGCTGTGGTCCAGTCGGAGCCCTACATGGCACTTGTCGGGGCCATGATCTTCTTGGATGAGAAACGCCCGATCACGGCGGATTTGCTCAAGAGGATTTCCCTTGAGAAGGTCGCTGGCGCGCTAGGCCTTTCGGATCAGCATGCCGCCTTTACCGGGCGCTCAGTGCCACCGCAGCGTCAACTTGCTCCAGGCAGACGACAGGTCGGGCTGTGCAGCCGTGGTCAGTTTTCCGCCAATGGGCGGGGTCGCGCACGAGGTCGGAGAGGGCCAGCAGCAGCGCCGCCCAGTGCAGGATTTCTGGCACCAATGGTGACCCCGGCGTGACTTGAACACGCAACATCTCGCTTAGAAGGCGAGTGCTCTATCCAGTTGAGCTACGGGGCCGTGCCGTTCTTGTTAGCGGTTTGGACATCGGTTCGCAACCTGCGGGCGGTTTCGGGGCGCTTGGGCCATCACCGGCGGCCGCCCGCGACGCGACCTTCTGAATACCGGCTTCCGGTGCCGGGCGCTGGCGACCGATCATCACCGAAAATTCATGGCGGTTCACACCAGGCGGGTCATGAAGACGCTGTTGGGGTCGGCAGCATAGCCCTGAAACGGCAGGCAGGGCTCGAATCCGGCGGCCCGGTAAAGCGCGCGCGCCGGGGCAAAGACGTCTTCGATGCCGGTCTCGAGGCTGAGCCGGGCGTAGCCCATGGCCCGCGCCTGATCGAGCAGGTAATCCAGCACCAACCGCGCCAGCCCCCGCCCGCGCGCTTCGGCCACGATGTGCATCGACTTGATTTCGGCGTGGCGGGCGTCGATCCGCCGCAGCGCCGCCATCCCCAACACCGCCTTGCCGTCGCGCAAGGTGAAAAACGCCACGTCGTCTCCGGCCAGATCGGCAGGGGCCAGGGCATGCACCGATTCGGCGGGCGAGCTGGCCCACATCAGGTCAAGGTGGCGCGCCAGCACAACCCGCACCTCGGGAGCGAGCGGGCTGTCGCGCCTGATCTGTGGCGTCAATGGGTCCACACGCCCCGCCGGTTGGTGGCAAAATTGTCGCCGTAGCCGAACGGGCGGATATTGGCCTTGCGAACTTTCGGCTCGGCCACGTCAAACGCGATGTCATGGGCGCGGGCATAGTCTTCGGCGGCCGCCCGCGTCTCGAACCGCAATCTGACCTGCGAACTCATGTCGCCCGACGAGGTCCAGCCCATCAGCGGGTCGATATCGCGCGCCGCCTCAGGGGCAAATTCCAGCACCCAGAGGTGGGTCTTGGCGGTGCCTGACTGCATCGCCGTCCGGGCCGGCTGATAAATTCGTGCGCGCATGGCAGACTCCTTGCAAATTCCCCCCCTTGATGGCGAAATCAGGCACCAAAGGCAAGGCCCCCAGGCGGGGGTAACTGTCGGCTGGTCACGGGGAGTGTGGGTGGGGTGTGTGGTGCAACCAGCCGACAGCAGTTTGCTGCTTGCCCGCCCAGTGTGCCCCAGGCGGGTTCGGAAAACAACCAAAACCGGCACCGGAAAACACCATTTTCGATAAAATTGAACCATTCTTTCTAACCATGTTTTCATCAATCCTGACAATCTGTTAACCGCATGACCCGACGCGCCGCAATAAGCCGAAAAGCGGCCTTGCCGAGCGGGCCATGGGGCGGCCACCAGCTCCTTGACCTCGCCTGCGATCTGGCGCAGGCCTGCCCGATACCATCCAGAGGAGAGACCGCCATGACCGATGCCCCGCAGATTGCCCAGAAAGCGCCCTACAAGGTCGATCTCGAGGCCGACAAGACCTATGTCTGGTGCGCCTGCGGGCGCAGTGCCAACCAGCCGTTCTGCGACGGCTCGCACAAGGGCAGCAACTTCACGCCGGTCAAGTTCACCGCCAACGAGACCAAGACAGCGTTTCTGTGCGGCTGCAAGCACTCGGCCAACGCGCCATTCTGCGACGGCACGCACAAGACGCTTTAGCCGCGATCAGCGGCCCGGATCACCGTTTTCGCCTTCACCCCGGCCCGCCAATCGGGCATATCAGAGAGGCGAAACCACAGGTGATCCCATGCACGACATCCGCGCCATCCGCGACAATCCCGCTGATTTCGATGCCGCGCTGGCGCGGCGCGGGCTGGCCCCGATGTCGCCCGCGATCCTGGCCCACGACAACGCCCGTCGCGCCGCGATCCTTGCGGCCGAGTCGGCGCAGGCGGCCCAGAACGCCGCCGCAAAAGCGGTGGGGGCAGCCAAGGCTGCGGGCAATACGGCGGAATTCGAGCGGCTGCGGGCAGTGGTGGCCGGAGCCAAGGCCGAGAGCGCACGCCTGACCGAGACTGCGGCCGCCGAGGACACCCGGCTGCGCGATCTGCTGGCGGGCATCCCGAACCTGCCGCTGGCCGAAGTGCCCGATGGCCGCGACGAGACCCGGAACGTCGAGCTGCGCCGCTGGGGTAGCCCGCGCAATTTCCCCTTCGCGCCGAAGGAACACTTCGACATCGCCGGCGTCAAGCCGGGGATGGATTTCGCCACCGCGGCAAAACTGGCGGGCGCGCGCTTCGTGGTGCTGCGCGGCGCGGTGCTGCGGGTGCACCGCGCCTTGGGCCAGTTCATGCTTGATACCCACATCACCGAGCACGGCCTGACCGAGGTCTGGACCCCAGTTCTGGTCAAGGACGAGGCGATGTTCGGCACCGGCAACCTGCCGAAATTTGCCGACGACAGCTACCGCACCACCAACGGCTGGTGGCTGATCCCGACCGCCGAAGTGACCCTGACCAACACCGTGGCGGGGGAAATTCTGGACGGCGCGCAACTGCCGATCCGGATGTGCGCCCTGACCCAGTGCTTTCGCTCCGAGGCCGGATCGGCGGGCAAGGACACCTCGGGGATGCTGCGCCAGCACCAGTTCGAGAAGGTCGAGATGGTCAGCATCACCACGCCCGACGCCAGCCTGGCCGAACACGAGCGCATGACGGCTTGCGCCGAGGCGATTCTGGAAAAGCTGGACCTGCCCTACCGCAGAATCGTGCTGTGCACCGGCGACATGGGCTTTGGCAGCCAGAAAACCCATGATCTCGAGGTCTGGCTGCCGGGGCAGAATAGCTACCGCGAGATCAGCTCGGTCTCGGTCTGCGGTGATTTCCAGGCCCGCCGGATGAATGCCCGCTACCGCGCTGCGGGTGGCCGGCCCGAGTTCGTGCATACCCTGAACGGCTCGGGGCTGGCGGTCGGGCGCTGCCTGATCGCGGTGCTGGAAAACGGCCAGTGCGCGGATGGTTCGGTTGATCTGCCCGCAGCCCTGCACCCCTATCTGGGCGGCAAGACCAGGATCAGCGCCGAGGGGGCGCTGGCCTGACGTTTTCGCGGCCTGCAAGCCGGGGGGTTTCACACCCCCCGCACCCCCGGTGGAGTATTTGCGCAAAGAAGAAGGGCGGGTGGCGGGCGGGCGTCCGGTTCAGGTGCCGAGAATGGCTTGCACGTAGTTTTGGGTTTCGGCGTAAGGCGGGATGCCGTCATGCGCATCAACCGCCTGTGGCCCCGCATTATAGGCCGCAAGCGCCAGCCGCCAGGTGCCGAACTTGTCATACATCTGGCGCAGATAGCGCGCGCCACCGTCGAGGTTCTGCAACGGGTCGTCGATGTTGACTCCCAATCTCGCCGCGGTATCGGGCATCAGTTGCGCCAGCCCCTTCGCCCCCTTGGCCGAGATGGCAGCCGGGTTCCAGCCCGATTCCTGCTGCACCAACCGCAAGAACAGGTCTTCGGGCACGGCATGGTTGCGGGCGGCGGCTTTGGCGGCATCAAGATATTCGCCCGCATAAGTCCCGCCATCGCTGGGCAGGGTGTCGGGCTCACCGACATGCGGCGGTTGCAGCCGCACCGAGGCGGAATACTGGGTCGAAAGCCGGGTATCAAGCAACTGCGCCTGCGATTGGAAGATGCTGGCGCGCGATTTGGTCGAGCCGGAAAGGTTGAGCCCGTCGGCAGCGGCGGAGCTGGCGGCGATCGCCGCCGCCGCCGCCAAAACCGCACCGTTCCATCGCCGCATTGCAGGTATCCTGGCTGTTGTCGGCGCGACTATACGGAATTTTGCGGATTTTGCCAGCCCCCCGATCGCCGCCGCGGCGGTCCTTTGCCCCAAGTCGTTGCCTGTGCCGTTGAAAGCCGTTCCGACCACAGGTATAGGCTTTGTTAACCAGTTCGGGCGACCCTGCCCGGGCACGGCGAATCGGGAGGTGCCAGATGGCGGGTTCAGTCAACAAGGTGATCATCGTGGGCAATCTGGGGCGCGACCCGGAAGTGCGCAGTTTCCAGAATGGCGGCAAGGTGGTGAACCTCAATATCGCCACCTCCGAGACGTGGCGCGACAAGGCCACCGGCGAGCGCAAGGAAAAGACCGAGTGGCACCGGGTGGTGATTTTCAACGAAAACCTGGGCAAGATTGCCGAGCAGTATCTGCGAAAAGGCTCGACGGTCTATATCGAAGGCCAGTTGGAGACCCGCAAATGGCAGGATCAGTCGGGGGCCGAGAAATACACCACCGAAATCGTGCTGCGCCAATTTCGCGGCGAACTGACGCTGCTGGGTGGCCGGGGTGAAGGCGGTGAAACTGCCGCGCGTCCGGAGCCTACGCCGCGTGACCCGGGCGGGCGCAACGACATGGATGACGAAATCCCGTTCTGAGCGGCGCGCGATCCCTTCCCGAAGGCGCGGTTGGCCCCCCCCCGGCCCGCCGCGCATTTTGCTGGTTCTTGACTACTGGACCTTTCGCAGTAATTCCCTATATAATCACTCAACAACCTGCGCGAGTCCGCCATGAACCAACCTCAGGAGATGATCGAGGGCACGCCCCTGATCAAGCCATCGACCACCGACCACCCGCTTTACGAGGCGGTGGTCGAGGCATGCCGCACCGTGTTCGACCCCGAAATACCGGTCAATATCTTCGATCTGGGGCTGATCTACACGATCGAGATCAGCCCCGAGAACGAGGTCGCGATCGCCATGACCCTGACCGCGCCGGGCTGCCCGGTGGCGGGCGAAATGCCGACCTGGGTGCAGGATGCGATCACGCCGCTGGCGGGGGTGAAAGAGGTCAACATCACCATGACCTTCGATCCGCCCTGGGGGATGGAAATGATGTCCGACGAGGCCCGGCTGGAACTGGGTTTCATGTAAGCGCCGGAGTCGGATGCGTGCAAGATTTCCGGCCAATTCATGTATGTGCGCCATAGCTTGAGGAGCAACCCGATGTTTGGCATTTCCGGCAAGGCGGCCGTCACGCTGACCCCTCGAGCGGCGCAGCAGATCGTGCGGCTGATGGCGACCAAGGGCTCGACCGGCCTGCGCATCGGCGTGAAGAAGGGCGGCTGCGCGGGGATGGAATACACCATGGAATATGCCACCGCGATCAACCCGATGGACGAGGTGGTGGAACAGGACGGGGCGCGGGTGATGATCGCGCCGATGGCGCAGATGTTCCTGTTCGGCACCGAGATCGACTATCAGACCGACCTGCTCGAGGCGGGGTTCCGCTTCACCAACCCCAATGTCGCCGAAAGCTGCGGCTGCGGCGAATCGATCAAGTTCAAGGATGCTCCGGCGGCCTGAGGCACTTTGCCCCGCGCCTGCCCGGTTTCCTTTGCCCGCGTGATCGCGTATCGCTGGCGCAAACTTGACAGGGGGAAGACATGCGCAAACTGGCCGCAGGCAACTGGAAGATGAATGGCACCACCGCGGCACTGGCCGAGGTTTCGGCGCTGCTGGCGGCGCACCCGGCCCCGGCCTGCGAGATGTTGCTGTGCCCGCCCGCCACGCTGATCGCCCAGATGGCGGCGGCGGCCAGGGGCAGCGTGCTGCGGGTCGGCGGGCAGGATTGCCATGCCAGGGCCGCGGGGGCCCATACCGGCGACATCTCGGCGCCGATGCTGGTTGACGCCGGGGCCAGCCATGTGATCCTCGGCCACTCCGAGCGCCGCGCCGACCACTTCGAATCTGATGCCATGGTGCGCGCCAAGGCCGAAGCCGCGCTGACCGCCGGGCTGGTGGCGGTGATCTGCGTCGGCGAATCCGAAGCCCAGCACGACGACGGCCAGACCCTTGCGGTGATCGGTGCGCAGTTGGCCGGATCGGTGCCCGATGCCGCCAGCGTCGCCAATCTGGTGATCGCCTACGAACCGATCTGGGCGATCGGCTCGGGGCGCACCCCGACCCTGGCCGAGATCGAACAGGTGCATGGCGCGATCCGCGCCCGGCTGACCGCCCGCTTCGGCACTGCGGCCACGGGCATCCGGCTGCTTTATGGCGGCTCGGTCAAGCCCTCGAACGCCGCCGAGATTTTCGCCGTGCCCGAGGTCAATGGTGCGCTGGTGGGCGGGGCCAGCCTGAAGGCCGCCGACTTCGGGGCGATCGTGGCGGCGCTGGCGGCGGCGTAAGCGCGTCGCCGATGTCGCCCCCGGAACAGCGCAAGGGCCGGGGTTGCGACAGTTTCGGTCCACGGGCACCCAGCCCGCAAGGTGAAAACCATGACCGCCCCTGCCGTTGCCGCCCCGCGCTCGCCACTGGCCGCCAACCTGATCTGCATGGCCTCGATGCTGGTCTGGGCAGTCGGGCTACCGGCCGCCGATGTGCTGCTTGCCGCCCTGCCGCCGCTGGTGATCACCGCGCTGCGACTGGTGCTGGCGGCGGCGGTGCTGTTGCCGCTGTGGGCGCTGGCCGACGGCTGGTGCGCGCTGCGCCGCGCGCCCTGGCGGCGCGGCATCGGGGTCGGCGGCATCGGCTTCGGGCTGGGGCTGGGGGCGCTGGCGGCGTTCGGGTCGGTGCTGGCCTTCACCTGGGGCTCGCGCGCCTCCGCCACGGCCTTTCCCACCCTGACCGCGCTCGGCCGCACCACCATCACCCTTTCGGGCGCGGCGATCGTCACCCTTGCCGCCGCCCTTGCCGCCGCCGCCCTAGGCGCGGATACAACCGACTGGGCGGCGATCGGCCCGCGCGAGATCGGCGCGCTGGTGCTTTACGCCGTCACCGGGCTGGCGCTGTCGCAGGTGCTGTGGATCCTGTCGGTCGGTCAGCTTGGCATCGGTCTGGCCAGCCTGCACATCAACGCCGCCCCGTTCTACGTCATGGCAATCCTTTACGCCCTCGGCGGCCCGTGGAACGCCACGCAGGCGCTTGGGGCCGCCATCGTCGGCGTGGGGGTGCTGATCGCGCAAATCCCGCCCCGCCCCGCCCGCC
>Ga0210016_1005257_pt1 | contig 10841 bp, 10 predicted proteins | sample CryGeyCG2014_300_FD_185454 | JGI IMG/M metagenome (GOLD analysis project Ga0210016, IMG submission 185454) | Groundwater microbial communities from aquifer - Crystal Geyser CG02_land_8/20/14_3.00 (SPAdes) (version 2) | ecosystem: Environmental > Aquatic > Deep subsurface > Groundwater | place...
ATAGCCCTCCTGTTTTTTTAATTCCTCCATAGCTTCTCTTCTAAAATGCGGGGGGATAACCCCCCGCTTAAAACTCTCTGAATGATCCTGAAACAAGTTCAGGATGACAATGTTAGCCTGCTGAATCCTGAAATAAATTCAGGACAAGTTCTGGGGGTATATATCACCTTCGGGGTCTCGCTTCGCTAATGGCGGTGCCTTATAGTAGATGTTTTTTTATTAAAATTTATAAATCTGTTTAAAAGAGTGCAAATTTAATCTTCTGTAACTTGCAATCTGTCCAGCATGTTCCAAAGGATTAAAAATTTATCAAAAGAGGTGATTTAAATGAACATTGAACCACAATGGCTTGCAGGACTTATAGGAGTGATCGCTCCTTTAATTGTTCGCTTTATTACTGGCGCAAGACTTTCAAGAAAATGGAAAAGTATAATTGCAATACTTGTATCTGCCGTGATAGGATTTCTATCAGCGTTTCTTTCGGGACAGTTTGATCCTTCCACTGTTCTTAAATCAATCGCAGTTGCTTTCTCTATCTCCCAGGTTTTTTATGACCAGGTATTCAAGGATCTGTTCAATAAATAAAAGGATACGATGAACGATATATTAAGAGCAGTTGCAGATGTTGGCTTTCCAATTGTTATTGCTGTTTATCTTCTTATGGTGTTTGGCGGTAAACTTGACAGGCTTTCCGATGCCGTTGAGAAACTCTCAAGATACGTTGAAGGATTGGGTAAGAGAAACCCTCTCCCCGGTTTATAGAAGGATTTAGTCAAAATGAGAAACATAAAATACATAGTGCTTCATCACTCTGCAACCGATTATGAGCAAAACAAAGATGATATTAGCGGTAAACTCATAGGAAGAACTATTTGCGATAGAGCGCAGGATAAATGGAAAAAGAAATTTCCTGATTACAAATGCGACTACCACTTTATCATAGGACACACGGGAGAAGTATTTAAAGCACAACCGATCGAGCAACCTGCCTGGCACTGCACGAACTACCAGGCAAACCTTGTAAGCGTGGGGATATGCTTTCTTGGGAACTTTGAAAACATTGAAATGCCTATTGAGCAGTTTAATGCTGGAGTAAAACTTATAGAAACCCTTATGGAAGAATATAATATCCCTCTGATAAACATTTTACGGCACAGGGATGTTGTATCTGATATTTCTCATACCACAGACTCCACCGAGTGTCCTGGCAAAAACTTCCCATACGTTCCAATGCTCGATGCTTTGAGAAACGGCGAACCGTTTCCTGAAATAAATTCAGGACAAGCTTTTGACATCGGAGAAGACTACAAATACATCAATGAAGTTAAGTTTCTCAAACAACTCGGCATAATCAAAGGCGATGGCAAAGGATACCTCAAGCCGAAAGAATACATCACAAGGGAAGAGGCGATACTTATTGCGTATAGGATTTTGAAATTATTGCAGAATTGATTATAATAAGTCAATCCTAGTTAAAATTTTATCTTTGCTCTCCTGGCTTAAATGCTGGGAGAGGTTTTTATTTTAAAAGACTTATCCAGGGATTGCCAATACAAGTGAATTTATAAAAAAAATCATTTAAACTATCAAACAAAAGGGCGGGGCCAAAGAGCTCCGCCTATGAATATTAATTTAATCCACTGGAACCTGCTGAACAGATTGCAGGTTACAGAAAAGTAAATCCGCACTCCTTTTCAGCGGATTAATCTTTTAAACCACCAAAATACGGCAAACCGTGAAAGCCAACTTCAAGAAGAGGATTATCAGGATCAACTTCCTGGAGCATGTTCCTGTAGTAGTGCCACCTGTTGAAGTCCTTGCATTGGTAATGAAGAACCATACGCTCGACTGCCTGGATGAAAGCGTCTCTTTCTTCGTCGTTATCTTCATCTCTCTCCATCGTCTGCCTCCTTCTTCAAAGGGTATTTGAAGCCTGTGTATTTTTCCCAGGCCAGAGCTTGTCGCCTGTCTATCTCTTCCCTTACGGCCTTGAGGATCTTCATCAAATCTTCTTCTTTCATTTCCTTTATCTCTTTCATCTTAAACCTCCAAGAAAGGGGGTTGCCCCCCTATCCATAGATCTCCTGGATGCCTTCCATTGCGGAAAGGTCATCGATGAGGTCGCTTGCCTGTGATTTAGAAAGCTGGCTCAATTTGTCGATTCCTGAAACCTTGAAAGCTTCCTCTTCAAGTTCTTCTTTTCCCATGTTGAGATTGTGTCCCATAGCAAAGATTTTCTTTATCTGCTTGTCGGTAGCCTTATTCTCAACGGGACTGTCAGGACGAACCTCTGCCTTCACAGCCTTCTTTGAAGCATCAACAATTCCTTTCGGAGCGTCAACGACCTTTGCAGGTTGAGTTCCTTCGCCTGTGATGAGGTTGAGGAGTTTGTCATACCAATCGTCAAAGGTTGATTCCCTTGCATCTTCGGGAACATCATCAAATACAACGGGTAGTAATGCTTTGATTACAACTTCCTTAGCGATTACCAACCTTTCTCTCTCAGTTTTCTCTGAGACGTTCACTTGTGAAACATTACCATTTAGTGCCATAGCAGCACCTCCTTGTGCAAAACATTCTGTACTGAAGAGTTTTCTCTTCTTGAGGCTCTGTAATGCAGTTCAGGGTGCTTTGCAAGGTGGAGATGACTTTTTGAAGATAATTTTCTTTTAACTAACTTGAATGAAATACGGAAGGACGAAGAATGAGATTCTAAATGAAGTGAGGAAGAATAAGAGGATAAAGTAGTTGGGTATACTTATCTTAAAAGAAAATTTAGAATTTTTGAGAGTTTGAGAATGTATTTGTTTTCGTAACTGAAATTCGAAAAAATTCGTTCTGCAAATAGGAATACGACCTTGTCAAAGGAGTCCCCTGAACCTGTGTATACTATTGAGCCAGTAAGAGAAAAAAATTAATAAATATTTTATCTTTGCCTTTTTCATCGATGGACCTCTGTCTTTGAGGTGGTCACTTTCCGAGCCATTGCTGTGCCTGCCAAGTCCGAAGGAGGCAGGTCAGGCACGATATTAGCAACTCAGCGCAGGAAAGCAAAACGATAATATAGAGCGAGCCTCTTTTAAACTAAAAATCTTTGGCGAGCGACATCTTTAAACTTCCGAATTATGAGCCGTGCCCTCTAATTAAAAAAAGCAGGCGGTCAGCCTGCCCCAATGATTACAATCGCACGGCGTTCAAACAAATCCTTTTATACATTCTTTTGGTAGATCAATCTCTCCCTTTCTTTCCAATTCCTGGCTGTTTTATTTTGCATCTTCAAATCTTTTCCAAATCCTCTCCCTCGAGTTTATTTTTCTTTCTCGAGGTTGACGATAAAAATACTTTCTTTTTCCCGGGGTTGACTGTTTTTTATCTCCAAATCTTCTCCAAATCCTCTCCAGATCTTCTCCTCATTTCCTTTCTCTTAATCCTCTGTAACCTGTAATCCCTTTCATCAGGTTCATAACTGATTGAGGGTGAGAGAATTGTATTAAAATCATTTCACTTCGGGGACCTTGATATACAGGATTTGATGATAATTTTGATTTAACATCACTTGCGGGGGTCTTTTAATCTTCTGTAACCTGTAATCTTTTCAACAGGTTTACTCAAAGGTGCTTATTTGTGATTTTGTCTCATTCAAATAATCACTTATGAGTTTCCCACAAGTAAGTAATTTTTCTTTTATTACTAAATATTTCTGCGCGGGTGATGCACGATATTATTTTTTGCTTTGAGCATAGCGATAAAAAATACTATGGTGAACTCCTATCACCCGCCACTAACATTGTCATCCTGAATTTGTTTCAGGATTTCTTTTGTCTTTCCCTAATCTTTCTCCCTATCTTCTCCTTATCTTCTCCTCTTATCACTTACTCTGTGTCCTTTTCTTTATCAAACTATTATTGCGGTGTGCAAGGCCTCTATCAGGCTATAACCCTGAACTTGTTTCAGGGGAATAGTCTGACTTGCGTAACACCAACTAAAATTCTTTTAACTCTTTGTTAAAACATTTCACAGATATGCTGGTGTGCAATGCGTTCTTAAACGGTTTTTGAACCCTGAACTTGTTTCAGGGGAAAAGTCCGTTTGCATTGCTAAACACCTGCATAACTGTAAGTAAATTGTCTTTATAATGGTCTTTTGACTTGTCTTTGATATGCTGGTTTGCAGTGCGCTCATAAATGGTCTTTGAACGAGCGAAGCGAGCGAAAAGTCCATTTGCACTGCTTAACCTGCATATCATCTAAATATAAATATTCAAGCGGTATGCGCTCTTTTTGCATACGGCTTGTAGTAACCTTTCTTTAATAGGATGGGTGGGAGGGTTTTTCGGTCTTTAATTTATTTGCCTCTTTACTCTGTAATTCTTTCTTTTAAAAACAAGGTTCGGAATTTAAGATAACGTTCCCAGCATAAAAGAAGTTTTTGCAAAGCAAAAATTTTGGTGGGTAGGTACCAAAGGTACAAACCTTTTATGCTGTGTTATATGAAGCGACTGCATCATTCAACCTCTGATAGTTTTCGTTCTAATTGTTGTGTTATGGCATTTACCTTTTTAACAGTCTCAGGATTTAGACTAGTTTTGTAGTCATCTATCCCGTGTACAACTTTATTTCGAATTTGCCATAAATTTTCAATTTCTATGGCAGTAATTCGATCAATAAGTCCCTGCGAAACAAGAATATCAGCCAACTTTGATGAGAATCGACGAGAAAAGCTATACGAGTATCCTTGTTTTATAGTAAAAGCCGAAATAGTTTTCGCAAGTTTTAACCAAGCGACCAAGAACTCCCTAAGAACGTCTGTTCCTTCACCTTCTGGTATCTGTAAGTCGAAACCAAACAAATTTTTGAATAATAACTTAGCGAGTTCAGCGTAAACTTTGACTTTATCCCTTTCTACAGTGAGGCCGTTTCCTTGATGATAAAGCTCATTCCGAACCCTATGGTACCATTCTATCTCACCGAGATCTATGCCATTTAGTTTGTCAGCGGCGTGTTGTTCAAGTGCATCTAGAAGCTGGGGAAAACTTTCGCAAATTTCAAGGTATTCTCTACGACTTAGGTTTATTTTTGTCACACGTTTGGGTAGTCCGAGATAGGTCTTTATCATTAACTCGACTGCATTGTCTATACTAATCATAGCGAGTCTTCTATTTACGTCACTGTCTTTGCGTAGAAGCGAAAGACCGTGTTGAAGAATCTCGCCAGGACCGGAAACCCAAGGTGGTCGTGTCATTGTATCACTCCTCATTTCATCTATCAACCCGCCGTTTCAGATAACGTTCTGCGTGTTTGCGAAGTACCGAAGACATTTGGGTGAGTGCCGTTAGGCACAAACCTTTTATGCTGTGCTAGGCGATGGGCAGAGCACCCTCTATTTTGTTGTATTTTTATACCAATTCTTCTCGCAAGGCGTAATTCATTGTGCCGAAAATTTAGAAAGCAAAGAAAAATATGTTTCATGTATTTCCCAAAATTTGATTGATTTCTTTTTCAATATTAGCCGTGCGCGCTATTATCTTGTTTTCGTCCCAGACAGTATCACCGTTCTCAAATAGGATAACAATGTCCTCTTTCGTAATAGAAAGGTCCGCATATGCCTTTATTCCCTTTTTCCGACCTTCGCCATTCACTTTCTTTTCAAAAATATAGTTACGCAGTGCAGAATTCAAGGAAGAAGTAAGAAGCGTCATATTACCTATCCAATAAACCTTGTTGTATCTGTCCTTCTTTGCTTCCTCATCAGTCATTTCTGAACCGTCGGCATTATATTTCTTAGGAATGTCCTTCCAATATTCCTCCCACTTTTGTGGCATTATATGCTCAAGTGAGTAGTTATATTTCAATTCATTTGTGTCATATTTTCTATCCTTATTTCTTCTATTTAGCTCTACCCAAAACAATAACAGAGCAGCATTCTTATTAGAAATTGACTTGAGGCCATTTGATATTTGTTCATCAGTAGTTTCTCCTAATTTATTTACTATTAAATCTGGCTTGTTGATAAAATCTTTGCAAAGTTTGTTATAGCTCTTAGTTTCTTGATTTGCGATCATTCTTCTGACAACAAACTTCTCCAAATTAGATAAAATCTGTTGAATATAGGACTCATCATTTTGATATTCTTTAAAAATAAAGAGCATAAAAGGGTGAAACGTTGATATCTGTAAAACTTCAAGGATGTGAAGAAGCCGCTTAATAGCGTCGTCGAATGAGAACAATGTGCTGTTATCAAAAGTAGGAATTTTATTTCTGTAAATATCAGCATATTTTATAATCTCATCTATGAATACTTCCAACTCATTTTTTGAATTTTTTCCTGCGATCTCCTTTTTATATAGTTTAGACAAATCAGATAATGTGTGCTTATCAGGGTCATAGAATCCTTTTATTATAGCAATACAATGTAGTAATATTTCTATGTTGTCTCTCATTAACCTGCCAGTTAGTCTCTCGGTTTCCCAATATTTTACAGTGTCTTCATCAGCTAAGAAGGTTTTCTCCCACGTCTCTCTATAAAAGTCAATTGCTGATTCTTTGCTTCCGGATACTTTGATAATTTTCTGGAAAAGGGCATTCTTAATGATTTCTGCAAGACTTAATCTAATCCCTGCGGTATTTAATGTATCAAAAATTGTCTGTTCATCATCACTTCCTTCTACTAAATCAATTACTACCAGCATCTTATTCTCAGGGTCAAGCATTCTATTGAAAAGAGTTCTTCTTTCGTCTTCAGATTTATTTTGTAATTCGTTTAAAAAAAATTTATAGCATTGCAGTATCTTGTGGCTATTCTTATTAATAGATTCTAGTTCTATTGGAGGATTGTTGTTAACATTTGCATATATAACCTTTCGGTACGCATCTACATCAACTTGTGAGTGGTCAATCTTAATCTCATAGTTCGCGCCGACAAAATCCTTTCTGTAAAAGAGGAGTTGCCAAACAACACCTTTGCAGTTTTCTTTTAATTCTGGTGGAAATATATCATATAGAGCTTTTAATAAAACACTTAGCGTTGTGAGTCTTTGTTGCCCATCAACAACTTCGAGTTGTTTAGGCTCTCCAGATGAGGATAGTAGTTGTTTCAATATTATTGAACCTAAGAAATGGCTCTTAGTCGTATTAAAAAGTTCGGATAACAGGTCTTCCCAATTATCTTTATCCCATACATAGCTTCTTTGGAAAAAAGGTATTTTGACCTTACCTTCAGGACTTAAGAATTGAAAACCTTTTGCATTTGCTTCCATAAATTATTCCTCCTTGATACAGATAGTGCTCTGCCTTTTGCCTAACGTTCTGAGTATATCTGAAGTTCCGAGTGAAGCGAGGATTTGGGCCGAACGAGCCCGAAGGGCGAAGTGAGCCAGATACCCGCTTGTTATCTGCTGTGCATATGTCATTCATTCTATTTTATCCCTCTTTTGTAAATTATGCCGCGCACAGAGAATTTGAATGTTTTCCGCAACGAGCGATGATCCTCCTTTTGAGTATGGAATAATGTGGTCAAAATGAAGATTATCTTGACTCCCACATTTTACACACCTTCCTTTATCACGTCGCCATACCTCTAATTTGACCGATGTGGGAATAATACGGTTATGTTCAATATCCTGTTGTCCCTGGCTTGAAGCAACAATTTCTTCATTCAGTAATTCAAGCTTGAATTTGAAAACAATTCGAGTATTGATTTTTTCCTGCCAAGCGTCGACGAGTTTAAAAATTCCGTTATAAACCCAAATACCAGATTTGATTTTTTCATAAACTTTAACAATTTCAGGTTCAAACTTTTGTTTATTAGATTGATACTTGTTAGCAGCTTCAAAAAACAATCCATTTTGAGTAAGACTTCCCCCAGGATTCTTTAGGGGTTGGTCAATCATTTTGGGATTTGCGCTACCCTTTCTTAGAGGAATATCATGCCCTTCATAAATCAATATCTTCCCTTCATCCTCGACACGATCAGCATAAGGTGCTCCTGGCCGAATGCTCATCAAGATGACACTAAAACCGCCTCTTAATCTAAAGTTCATCCCTCTTTGAAGATTAACGCATTCTTCTCTGCACATTTCAATATATGGAATTACGTCTCCCTGTTTAATCATTCAAATTCTCTCCTTTGTGCATTGCAGATAACGTTCTGTGTGTTTACGACGTTGCGACCGAAAGGAGCAATGCAATTAGCTGTTGGGTACACTTTGTTATTGGCAAAATCATTGCTTTTAAAAACATTATGCCTCCGCAGCGCATAAAACTTGAATTATATCTGCTAAATACTCAGCTTTATCTTTCCCAACAGGTAATATTTTATCTTCAAAAACGGGAGCATATTTATTAAGCAGATAACTTACAATCGTATTAAGTTCGGTTTCTCCGCACTCTGAATTTATTATGGCATCGTACTTTATTCTCAAATCTCTATCTCTTTTCAATAAATCCAAAAAGGTTGTGGCGAAATTCTTCTGATGCTTGAGTAATATGGCTCTTTCATCAATAGTTATTAGTTGGGATAGCCAGATATCATCATATCTCAATAAAAGTAAATCTGATACTGGAAAATTTTTTCTAAAAAGCTTTAATGTAATATCATTTCCATATAAAGCACCTACCTTTACTTTTAGACTTGAATAATTCAAACCAAGTTCCATCTGTAAGCTCTCAGGGTCTTCGTTAATTATCTTTATCGTTGAACTTTGTTTTACCAGATTTTGCAGGTATTGAAAGCCTTGTTTGCTTGAAGAATAAAATCCATTAGTTTTATCACCTTCTACTGTCGCAGGTCTATCACCCGTGTCAAATAAAACGCCAATATAAATCTCGAAAGTTTTAATTCCAAAACTCTCAAGTAACTCTGCCAAAGAAAATTCTTTGCCACCTTTTCTAAACAACTTTTTATTGGACTTAAAATACTCTACAAAAATTCCAAACTTTTCAGATGTCCAGATTTCTCGCCTTCCAGCAGTTCCACCAGTATCCACTCTATTTTTAAGTTCGACCAATACCATCGCTTTTTCATCTTGTATAATGCTTCCTACATCAGTACTTACATCCCTATCACCTAACCAATCCCACTCAATTGTTCTTAAAATTTTCTTTTCGTCTGATGACAATCCTTGCTGAGTGAAGATTCCTTTCTTTTTATGAAGAGATGGATATTCCAACCAAAATGGAAATTTACTAAGTTCTATGTCAAGGGAACAAGTTTCAAATGACGAGGCTATTTTCTTTTCAATATACTTTCCTCTACCCCCTACACTATGCTGATAGAATGATGTAACACCTAATAAAGCCTCATAATATTCTCTAATTTCAGAGGGAACGCTCAATAGCCCATCATATACTTTAGCTACAGGGTCGAACTCCTTAGCATTAACATCAATACATAACTCCTTAAAGTTTACCAATATATTTTTATATGGTTCATAGAGTAATATCCGTCCAAGATCTAATTTTTCTTTCGCCTTGACACAGAGAAGATTTCTTTTTATAATCATATTTATTTCACCTTCTCACAGATTATCACACTTTCCCCCCTTATTGCCCGATTTCGAGCTCCTAAGAGAGGGTTAAATATTAGCTTTTCAAACTTAAATCCTGCCTCTTCACAAAACTTTTTAGTTGTCATAGTTGTCGGGATTTTCTTGCCATTAACAGTGCTATCCCCTATTATAATTGCCAACTTACCTCCACGTTTTAATGACCAGTAGATATTTTTAATGGATTCTTTCAAGTCTTCATAATACATAGCAACCCTTAGAGGTAATCCGTTGTAATTATTTTGAGGGGATCCATTATTTTTCATTCCCAAATATTTTGATTCAATTTTTTTCATATCTGCACCTAAGTAATCGTAAGCAATTTTATCTTTCCCCACATAATCTATTGAAAAATAATAAGGTGGACTTGTAATGCATGCATCAAACTTTTCTTCCATTTCACTCATATTTTTAAGTTCAAGTATATCCCCTTCTATGATTTTAGCAGGTTCAAATTTAAGCCCATATTTCTCTTTAATCTCTATAGTCTTTCTATAGCAATCTCTTATGTAATTTAATTTTTCAATAAAGAGACCTACTTTCCCTTTTCTGTTATATCTTGAAGTCCTTACAAAGGCGTCAATCGTATCAAAATATACAACTAACATGAGCTTTTGAATTAAAGGATCAGAATGATCCCACTTTCTATTTTCTATTGCCTGTAAAATATCTTTTAGTTCCGTTGGTGTAAAATTCAATTTCTGCTCTTCAATAAAAAGTAAACCATTTTTTAATTCAGATAAAATAATTCCCATTGGAGTAACATCTATGCCTACACTTTTAATTCCCATAAGTAAAGCTTCATGTGTGGTAGTTCCAGAACCATTGAAAGGGTCTAATAGAAGTGAACCCTGATCTAACTTGAAAGTATTAATTAAAGTCCGAACGATACGTGGATAAAATTTACCTTTGTATGGATAAAGATTATGAAACGCATAAGCATTAGTATCTCCAAATTTATCCACTAACTCAGTATAAAGGGTTGCTTTACCTTTGACTTTTTCAAGGTGGGCTATTCTTAGTCTTATAAAATCATCATCGCCTTTTAAATTAACTACTCTATGTACTGGATCAATAGAATATTTCTCGGTTAAACCCTGTAATTCTAAATCTAAAAATTCCAAATCGGCTAAGGTCTGCATCCAGAAGCCAAATATAGTGTCTCCTTTGGGGAGAATATAATTTGCGAATTCCTTAGCATAAGCTTCCATTATCTCTTCATAAGATGGAAACTCATAGGTACCAAACATGGTATTCTGTCTTGCTGTTTGTTTTTTTTGTTCAGTGTTCTTAATCATTT
>Ga0210016_1005261_pt1 | contig 10826 bp, 11 predicted proteins | sample CryGeyCG2014_300_FD_185454 | JGI IMG/M metagenome (GOLD analysis project Ga0210016, IMG submission 185454) | Groundwater microbial communities from aquifer - Crystal Geyser CG02_land_8/20/14_3.00 (SPAdes) (version 2) | ecosystem: Environmental > Aquatic > Deep subsurface > Groundwater | place...
CCTACTACCTGCAAATGATCCCCAACTCGTTCATGTCGCGCGCCAACACCATGGTGGTTCCCGGCAGCAAGATGAGCCACGCGCTGGAAATCATCCTGTCGCCGATCATGCACGACATGATTCACAACAAAAAGAAGTAAGCAACTCGCACTGCGCAACACGGGGAATCAGGCATCGCTTGGTTCCCCGTTTTTATTTCTGTCAATAAGTTGCTATGCTGCGAGTCGCCGATTGAGGTCGGTTTGGATACGCAAGTTACGTATGTGCAACTTTTATTTGTAGGGCTGATTGAATGAGTGAAGTATCACTAAAAGCAGGTTCGCTATTTTCGGGTATTGGAGGGTTCTGTCTTGGTTTTGAAGGGGCGGGAATAAAGTCGGCTTGGGCGGTCGAGAATGACTCGATGGCTGTTAAAACTTACTTAAATAACATCAGTGGTGTTCGCATTGTTGATAGCTTTGGAATACCTGCGAGCATAAAGGATGTGTCGGTTTCAAGATTTGACTTAGAGCCTGTTGATGTCCTTCACGCAGGTTTTCCGTGCCAAAGCTTTTCGCAGGCAGGAGAGAGGAAGGGATTTGATGATCCTCGAGGGCAACTATTTTACGAAATTATTAGGTTGGTTAAAGAGTTCAAAGACAAAAAACCATCTGTAATTGTTTTGGAAAATTCACCGCACATTAGACATGGCGAGGGTGGAAGTTGGTTTATTGAATTAACAAAAGAAATTAAGAAGGCAGGCTACTGGTTTAGAGATTCTAGTTGTGCAGAGCTCGATCCATATGAATTGACTCCATTGCCACAAAAGAGAAATAGATTGTTTATGGTTGCTTGCTCAATTGACCACTTCCGCAACGGAAGGATTGATTTCCCAAGCCAAAGATATGAGGTTGAGAAGCGACTCGAAAACTATATTGATTTCTCTGGTTCGTTGGATGACGACAGTTACTATCTCCCAGAAGAAAATCGATACCATAAAATGATTAGTAAAGAGGTGGATGACAAAACTTGCATTTATCAATTGAGGAAATTTCTTGTTAGGGTAAAAGAGCCTGGGGTTTGTCCAACATTGACCGCTAACATGGGGCTTGGCGGTCATAACGTCCCCTTCATACATGATGCTAAAGGCCTAAGAAAACTTACCGAATATGAGTGTTTAAAACTGCAAGGTTTCCCTGAAGGGTACACATTTCCTGATGAGGTAATGCGAGCAAGACGTTATACCCAAATAGGTAATTCAATTGCAGTTCCAGTAGCAACACTGCTGGCTAAAAAAGTTAAAGAAAAAATTGAGAAGGAGCGCGATTTATGACGGCTACACAAAAGACGATTGGTTGGCATCACCCTGTGGATGATTCAGACCAATGGGATGGTTTTAATGAGCCGGGTATTGAGCATTTTCGTGGCAATCCTATTGTGCACCTTGCAAGAGAGGTGAACCAAAATGCATCCGATGCCGCAGATAGTGATGCTGATGCTGTTACTGTAAAAATAAGGCATAGAGAGGTAAGTATTGATGGCATCCCGAATGTCGAACAGTTAAGAGAAAATCTGATGTCTTGTTCTGAAGCGTCAAAGAAAGAAGGCAAGAAAGCCACTATATTTTTTGAGAATGCACTTGCAGAATTGAAGAAAAAGAAAATTTCAATATTGGAAATTTCTGATTACAACACGCGGGGTATGAAAGGTCCTTCGGAAAACGGTAGCGCTTTCTATGCTTTTATGAAGGCCAAAGGTCAATCTAAAAAAGAGTCGGAAGATGCTGGTGGATCTTACGGAATCGGGAAATTTGCGCCGTATGCAGTGTCGAAAATTCGCACAATATTTATTTCGACGGTTTACCAAGACGACAACAAGGAATATGTCCAGCTTACGCAGGGCAAGTCAATTTTGATGTCCCATGATCAGAAGGGTAAGCGTAAGCAGGGTGTTGGTTATTGGGGGCAGATTGAGAAATGTCAGCCAATAGTCGGTGTGTCAAAGGATTTGCCAGAATGGTTACAACGTGCAAATTCGCCTAAAGATCTACCCAAGAGCAAGGGAAGCAAGCTCACAGTCTTATGTTTTGATGATACTAAAAATTGGGAAGAACATTTGGCTGTATCGGTTGCCGAGAATTTCTTTGGCGCGATTCAAGGTGGAAGGTTGCGCGTAGAAATTGGCGATAACAAATATGTCCTTGATCGGAAGAATATTGTCGATTTTTTTGGCAATGGATTAATTCGAACCTTAATTGAAAACGAGAAGCTCAGTAAAGGCGAACCGGAGCAATTCGATAATTGTAAAAATTACTTAACTGTCTTGCGCGGGGGCATGGAAGTTTGGACCGAGGAAAGTCAAATGAAATATCTTGGTTTATGCCAAGTAAAAATATTGATTGGTGAGAAGTTGCTGAGAAAGGTTTGTGTGCTAAGAAATGGCATGTTCATAACGGACAGCCTGAATGGACTCAAGTCCTTCTCTGACTTTAAGGAGTTTGTCGCAGTTTTCCATTGCCAAAGCAAACAAGGTAATGAGTTGTTGCGGGCAATGGAACCGCCAAGACATGATGATTTTGAGCCTGATCGATTGCCTACGAAAGAAGAGCAGGCAAAAGGCAGGGCGGCATTACGTAATATTTCTAATTGGGTCCGTGAGATGCTTAGACGGCATGCGAAAGACCCAGTTTCTGAAGTAACAGAGCTCGACGAATTAAAGGATTTCTTTGGTGATGAGGGTGATGGAGACACTGGAAAAGGCGCTGAAGAAATCAATCCTTACGGCAATGTGATAATTAGAGCCAAGCCTATCAGTACAAGGGTTAAGGTCTCATCTAGGAGCTCGGGTGACTTCGGGGGAGACAATGATGGCGACCTTGATGGAGGAGGTGGAGATTTTGGCGAAGGCGGTGGTGATGGAAAAGGTGGGGCAGGGAATGGCGAGGGTGGAAGCGGCGGTGGTAACGGAAAAGCACTTGTTGATATCAACAATGTGCGAGCAATTTTAGTAAGTGATAGTGCTCGGAAATTGGCATTCACACCAATTCAATCCGGCAATGTATCCGTCCACATAAAAGAAGCGGGTGCGGATAGTGACTATGATATTTCTATAGTTAAAACCAATGCGGGGGAGATAAAAAATGGTGGAGTCATTCTGGATGTCATTGCCGGCGTACGAGTCGTGTTAGATGTCGAACTTAATCAACAATTTTCTGGTGCATTGAAGGTGGTGGCATATGAGATTTGATAGAAATAAGGCCTTCCCGTACCCTGTATTGCGCCCTTATAGCGATGACTATAAGGAAGTAGAATTCCAAGCAACTGTTGAATTTGAAGTGGGGAAAGAAAAAATTGGAGTCAAAGTTGGCTTTGCGGTTTCCTCGGACGAAATTGCCGAGGAGATCAAAAAAGGTAACGCAGAGTACATGGCAGCCATTTCATGTCGCGATACTTACTTTCAGTTCGTTCTTGCATCAGATAGTAGAAAGATGGAGGCCGAGTTTGATGTGGGTGAGTTACGAGGTGAGGTGAGAGTGAATCCGTACGTGGTTGTAAAAAAAGATATCTCAAAGTTTGCTTCATCTGACATCAACTCTGAGTTTGGGGCGGGGCCATTTAGTTTTGTTGTGGGAGACATACTTGCGCAAGACGAAACCCAAGTTTTCTATATTGATAGGGACCTATTTAGGCCTGTTACTTCTGTATTTGAGTTGGTAAAGAAAGAAGGGCAAACCGAGGGTTTTTGGTCGGTCTCATTTGAGGAAGATCATGTGCAAATTGAAGTAAGCCCCAAGTTGAAAGAAAGTATAGATAACGCAAGAAACGATAAAAGCAAACGAGTGGTATTGGTGAATTCGATATATTTTGCGGCGGTAATGCAAGCTATTCAAAAATTGAAAGACGAAGAATCACGTGGCACTTATGAGGAAAAGAAATGGGCGCAAATTATTATTGCACAGGCTCATAACAAAGGGTGTGATTTGAACGCACATGATGCCTATTTAATTGCGGAGCGCTTGATGCAACAACCAATTAAATTACTAGAGACTTACGTTCTTAAGGGTGGCGAATAATGAAAGCCAATTTTATGAAGACGGGAAAAGTGCAGGAGCTGTTGACGAATATTGCTGCAAATCTGGATTCATATAGAAATAGTAACTTTGATTTTATTGTGGCAGACCCGAGCTATTTCTTCGAGACTAACCTAGAAATTGATGAGAACTTGCTCAGCAAAATTGAGTGCGATAAAAACAATCTGAATGAAGTGCAGAATTGCATAAACATGTACGGCGCAATAAATGGTTTATCGCACTATTTGGCAAGAGACCAAAGGCTGTGGGTGTATCTCACACATACGGTACTGCTCAAATACACGCGAGAGAGATGGTCGATTCCTCAAGACAATGAAAAGGCAATTAAGCACATCAAGACGCATTTCTTTTGTGTTGGCGCGAGAGGGATTGAGAGAGATAACGCCGCCTCACGACTATGGTGGTTGGCATCACTTTGTAGCAGAACAAAGGGCATCGATTTTTCGGAGGCCCTTACTTGTTTTCTCTATCAGTCGGATGTGCGTGCCAACATAGTTGAGCGCCCCACGACTTCGCAGAATATTCATGTGTTTTCTGCAATCTTGAAAAAGTTGAATGACTCATATAAGTCAAATAAAGAATTATTTGAAAGAGAAAAATTTCGCCCCTTCATGAAGGAGTTAAATCTTGCGGGCGGGATAAAGCTATTGGCCGCGCTACCCGAAAGTAGCATCACACTTATATTGGATCAATGTATAGCCAAGGCACTTCAGAAGTGATGCCTCAGGTAAGTGCAAACATGGTTGTAACTGACAATCGACTGCTTTCCGGTCTCAATCCCGAACAACGCGCCGCTGTTGAACTCCCCGCCCAATCCGCGCTGATATTGGCCGGCGCGGGCAGCGGCAAGACGCGCGTGCTGACCACGCGCATCGCATATCTCATCAGCACCGGGCAGGTTTCGCCTTCCGGCATTCTCGCGGTGACCTTCACCAACAAGGCGGCCAAGGAGATGGTGACGCGCCTTTCCGCCATGCTGCCCATCAACACGCGCGGCATGTGGATCGGCACCTTCCACGGCCTGTGCAACCGCATGCTGCGCGCGCATTACCGCGAGGCGAATCTGCCGCAAACTTTTCAGATATTGGATAGCGGTGACCAGCTCTCGGCAATCAAACGCCTGATGAAGGCGATGAACGTGGACGACGAGAAATATCCGCCGCGCGAGATGCAGAACTTCATCAGCTCCAGCAAAGAGCAGGGGCTGCGCTCATCCGAGGTGGAAGCCTACGATCCCTATACCCGGCGCAAGGTGGAAGTATTCACGGAATACGACGCGCAATGCCAGCGCGAAGGCGTGGTGGATTTTTCCGAGCTGCTGTTGCGCTGTTACGAGTTGCTGTCGCGCAACCAGGCATTGCGCGAGCATTACCAGGAACGTTTCAAGCACATCCTGGTGGACGAGTTCCAGGACACCAATCCGCTGCAATACCGCTGGCTGAAGCTGTTGGCGGGAGCGGGAGATGGGCGTAGAGGGTTCCCTCATCCCAACCTTCTCCCGGGGGGAGAAGGGACAAACGTATCGCTACGCGATGATGTCGCCCCTGCGGCACTTTTTGCTGTCGGGGACGACGACCAATCCATCTACGCCTTCCGTGGTGCCAACGTCGGCAACATGCAGGAATTGCTGCGCGATTTCCACGTCGAGAACGTGATCAAGCTGGAGCAGAACTACCGCTCGCACGGCAACATCCTCGATGCGGCCAACGCGCTCATCGCCAACAACAAGAATCGTCTGGGCAAGAATCTGTGGACGGCGGAAAGCGGCGGCGAGCAACTGCGCGTGTACGAGGCCGGTAGGGATGTGGACGAGGCGGGCTTCATCGTGGCGGAGATACAGGAGGTCAAGCGCGAAGGCGTGAATCTTAGCGAGATGGCGTTGTTGTACCGTTCCAATGCGCAGTCGCGGGTGTTGGAACATGCGCTGGTGTCGGCGGGTCTTTCCTATCGCGTGTATGGCGGGCTGCGCTTTTTCGAGCGGCAGGAGATCAAGCATGCCCTGGCTTATCTGCGCCTGATGGAAAACACCGACGATGACAATGCGCTGTTGCGCATCGTTAACTTTCCCACGCGCGGCATCGGCGCGCGCAGCATCGAACAGTTGCAGGAAGCGGCGAAACAAAACGGCACGACGCTGTATGACGCGGCAGCGCGGGCGGGCGGCAAGGTGACCGCTTTCGTCGGCCTGATCGAATCATTGCGCAGCGCAACCCAAGACTTGCCACTGCCGGAAGTCATCGTGCATGTGCTGGAACATAGCGGTCTGGTGGGGCATTACGAGACTGAAAAAACAATCGCCTCGAAGCGGCGTGAAGCCGAAGAGCGCCTGGAAAATTTGAACGAGCTGATCAATGCGGCCACCTTGTTTGTGCACGAGAACGAGGACGACAGCCTCACCGCGTTCCTGTCGCACGCCACACTGGAATCGGGCGAGCACCAGGCGGGCGACAGCGAGGATGCGCTGCACCTGATGACGGTGCATGCGGCGAAGGGGCTGGAGTTTCACACCGTGTTCATCACCGGGCTGGAAGAAGGCCTGTTCCCGCACCAGAACAGCATCGACAACGGCGACCTCGACGAGGAGCGGCGTCTGATGTATGTGGCGATCACCCGCGCGCGGCGCCGGCTTTATCTCACCTTCGCGCAGAGCCGCATGTTGCACGGGCAAACGCATTACGGTTTGGCATCGAGCTTCCTGAAAGAATTGCCCGAGGGATTGCTGCACTGGCTGACGCCGCGCTTCACGGCGCGCAAGACGTTCGATAGCGGCCGGCGCGAAACGGACAGCTATGTCGCCGCATTCGGCGGAGTGAACGCCGCACCTGCGCCACCGTCGCCGCAGTCGTTGTGGCGCATCGGCCAGCGCGTGTTCCACCAGAAATTTGGCGAGGGCGTGGTGACCGACACCGAAGGCGGCGGCAACGACGGCCGGGTGCAGGTCAACTTTAAGCGCGCCGGCAGCAAGTGGCTGGCGCTGGAATACGCCAAGCTCGCTGCGCTCTAATGCATTGTCCGGCGGGCTTGGAGGTCAACTACTTTATTTTCTCAATCACCAAAGGAGTGTTCCATGAGTCAATCCTATAAAGAACTGATCCAGCAACTCAATCCACCCTTGAGCACCTTGCGCAAGGAGGCGGCGGAGACCATGAGCGGCTTCGATTCGATGTCCAAGGCGGCGATGAGCGCGGGCGTGCTCTCCGCGCTGGACAAGGAGCTGATCGCTGCCGCGATTGCAGTCTCGACGCGCTGCGAAGGCTGCATCGCATATCACGTGCGGACTCTGGTTCGGTTGGGTGCCACGCGCGAACAGATCAACGAGATGTTGTCGGTCGCGGTGTATATGGGGGGCGGCCCCTCGCTGATGTATGCGGGGGAAGTGTTGCGTGCCTACGACGAGTTCAAGCAGGCGTGATCATCCTGCGGCGGGCGGCGGATATTTCGCCGCCAGCTTGTCCGGCACTTCGCCTTTTGCCGCTTGCGACGCCGCACTGAATTCCATCACCGCAGTCACCATCACCATGATCAGCGTCGGCAACAGCGCGATGCGGGTGAGCGCGGTCCAGATGATGTGTCCCATATGCGGGTCGTTCGAGGTCAGGCTCAACAGCCAGGCCAGCAGGATCAGCACAGCGGAAACCGCATAGGCGAGCAGCAGCAGACGTCCGCGCGCCCAGGACAGGCGCCAGTGCATGGCGACGAACCAGTCAGTCGTGCGGCGGCTGCGCCACCAGATCCAGAGCAGCAGTGTGCCGGAACAGACCAGCGGAATGAGCAGGCCGATCATGCCGATCTTGAGACCGATTACGGCGGGCGTCATGAACAGGTCGAAAATGAACAGACCGATGATGAACAGGTTGTGCGGCGCTTGAGCCTGTTGTCTTGCGCGCGGTTCGGGGTTGTATTGCATGGCCTAACTTTCTTGGATTGCGGAAATTTGCGGCTCATCCAGCCACGGGAAGATGTTGCGGTAGCTGACATAGAGCGAGGCGAGGCCGAGCGGCAACAGCACGAGCATGCCGAGGCCGTAGGGCAGAATGCCGAGCACCATGGCGATGACTTGCATGATGAGGCTGTACACCGTGTACGGGATGATGTTGCGCAATGTGCCGCGGAAGCTGGCCTGCAACGCCAGCCACGGCGCAATGCCGCTGAAGAACACCAGAATCGGCGCATATTGCCAGGCCACAATCAGCGCCAGCATCAGCGAGAAGCCCAGCAGGATGGCGAGCGAAACCTGGCTGTTGGCGCCGGCCAGCGCATCCATCAGCACTTGCATGTCCTGCGCGCCGTGCACCTGCTCCATCAGGGCGGAGAAGCCTTCGCCGCCGACGAATACCATCAGGGCGGAGATGAAAAACATACCCAGCATCAGGAAGGCGCCCAGCGCGACCAGGCTGCGCGTGTGCTGTTTAAATCCGGCGAGCAGCAGCGATAAATCGGCGCGTTCGTTTTCTTCCAGCGCGCGGCACAGGCGCATATAGCCGGCCAGCATGACGGGCAGCAGGGCGACCGCGATGAGCGGGCCAAACAGCGGCAGCGTCAGCGCGATCACCACCAGCAGCATGCTGGTCAGCGCACCGCTGATGCCGAACAGGGGGTTACGCAGCAGCAGTTGCACGCCGTGCTGTATCCAGAGCCAGCCGCGCGCGGCATTGAGTTTGCGGATTTCCATGATTTTCTCTTATAACCAGACGGGGTTCTTGTTTGCGATGTGTTGGCGCAGGATGCGCTCGAAATGGGCCGGGTCGTGCGCGTTGACCAGTTCGCCGTCACGCGGCAGATGCAGATCATACAGACGCGACAACCAGAAACGCAGCGCCGCCAGGCGCAGCATCCCTGGCCAGGCTGCGGCTTCCGCCGCCGAGAACGGGCGCACCGCGTGGTAGGCGCGCAACAGCGCGCGGGTGCGCGTGGCATCCGGTGTGCTGTTTGCGCCCGCGCACCAGTCGTTGACGGTGATCGCCACGTCGTACAGCAGTGCGTCGTTGCAGGCGAAATAAAAATCGATCAGTCCGCCCACGCGTTCGCCGTCCATCAGCACGTTGTCGCGGAACAGGTCGGCGTGGATCACGCCTTGCGGCAAGTCGCCGGGGTTGTTGTGCGCGTGCAGTGCGACCTCCTCGCGCAACAGTTTGGCGGCATCCGGCGGCAGGAACGGCGCAACCGCGGTGGCCGCCTGCGCGCGCCAGGCGGGCCCGCGCGGATTGGCCATCTGTTCGCCGAAACTTTGTCCGGCAACGTGCAGTTGCGCCAGCATTGCGCCGACCGCGGCGCAATTCGCCACGGTGGGTTGCAGGATCGATTTGCCGTGCAGGCGGCTGACGATGCACGCGGGTTTGTCGTTCAGTTCGCCCAGAAACCGGTTGTGGCGATCAGCCATCGGCGCCGGGCAGGGAATGCCGTGGCGCGCCAGATGTGCCATCAGATTCAGGTAGAACGGCAGTTCATCCGCAGTCAGCTTCTCGAACAGGGTGAGGACGAAACGGCCATTGCTGGTGGTGACGAAATAGTTGGTGTTCTCGATGCCGGACGGAATGCCTTGCAATTCCTGCAAGGTGCCAAGCGAATAGTCGACCAGCCAGGCCGTGATGTCGGCATCGGTAACGCGGGTAAAGACAGCCATGGTTCGCGCTGTTTAGAAACTGAACAGAACCCAGCGCGGCACGCGCAGACCGGAATCCAGACCTTCCTGGCGCGAGAACTTGCCGTCGCCGCGATCATCCACTAGGTAGTAGGGCGCGCCGTGCTTGGGCGTGATCTTGATCATGTAGAGCTTGCCGTTGGCGCGATATTCCTCCACGGTCTGCCCGGCTTCGCGCGAGATGGTCACTTCGGGTTGGTTGGGGGCATCGCCGCTGACGCTGGGCGGGATGGGCGTTTTTTCGGCAGCCTGGGTGAGCGGAGTCAGCAGACAGGCGAGAAACAGGACGAGAATGCGCATGATAGGTTCCGTGGTCAAAGGTTGAGTTGTATTTCGCGTTCGGCCGCCGAGGGCTCGAAACCGCGCGTTTCGTAGTGCTTGAAGATGGCCGCCACGACCTGTTCCGGTTTGTCGATAATCTGGATCAGATCGAGATCGGTTGCGGCGATCATTTTTTCCTGCAGCAGGGCACTCTTGAACCACTCCACCATGCCGCCCCAGAAATGACTGCCGACCAGAATGATCGGGATGCGCCGCGTCTTGCCGGTCTGCACCAGGGTCAGCGCTTCCATCAGTTCGTCCAGCGTGCCGAAGCCGCCCGGCATCACCACATAAGCGCTGGCGAATTTGACGAACATCACCTTGCGTGTAAAAAAGTGATGAAAGGTCTGACTGATGTTCTGGTAAGGGTTATCGTGCTGCTCGTGCGGCAACTGGATGTTGAGGCCGACGCTGGGCGATTTGCCGTAGAACGCACCCTTGTTCGCCGCCTCCATGATGCCTGGGCCGCCACCGGAGATGACCGAGAAACCGGCATCCGACAGCAAGCGCGAAATCTCTTCGGCCAGTTTGTAATAAGCGTGGTCGCGGGCTGTGCGGGCGCTGCCGAACAGGCTCACCGCCGGATGGATGTTGCTCAGGCGTTCGGTCGCCGAGACGAATTCTGACATAATGCCGAACACCCGCCACGATTCCTTCGACTGCATCAGTTCGGGCGCTTGGGTCGGCGGCAGTTTCATATCGTTGTTCATGGTGAATCCTAAATTGAAAACCCTGTTGTTGGTGGACGGTTCGTCCTATCTGTACCGCGCCTTCCATGCCATGCCCGACCTGCGC
>Ga0210016_1005268_pt1 | contig 10818 bp, 8 predicted proteins | sample CryGeyCG2014_300_FD_185454 | JGI IMG/M metagenome (GOLD analysis project Ga0210016, IMG submission 185454) | Groundwater microbial communities from aquifer - Crystal Geyser CG02_land_8/20/14_3.00 (SPAdes) (version 2) | ecosystem: Environmental > Aquatic > Deep subsurface > Groundwater | place...
ACAGTTTCTGATACAGGCGGGTCTGCGCCCGAGGATTTAAAAATCAGTTTTGATGGCGGAGTGAAATGGGAAAGCGCTTCTTTAAAAAATTTTTCTTTTTTTTCTTCAACGTGGGAATACAATTGGCAATCAATTTTAGAAGGCGATTACGAGGTCAGAATCAAGGCAAAAGATTTTATGAATAATTGGGAAAGTCCGCGTGGTTTTAAGGTAAAAGCAAGTTTTGTTGTTGAACAGCCGGTTGTAGAAGTCCCTGTTGTTGTAGAGGTTCCTGTTGTTGTAGAGACACCCATTGTCGTGGAAGAAGCTCCGGCTATTGTTTTGGCTCCTGCTAAGCCGATGTCTGAAATGACAACTGCTGAACTACAAGCCGAAATCACCAGATTGCTTGGTTTGATAACCCAAATAAAAGCGATGATGGCTGAAATTTTTGGAACAACAACAACAGGCATTTCTTGCGCAATTACATCTTTCAGCCGAAACTTAAGTTTAGGGATGTCCGGCGATGATGTAAAATGTCTGCAAAAAGTTCTTAATTCCAGCGCTGATACAGCGGTGGCAGTCACGGGGAGCGGTTCTTTGGGGAAAGAAACAAATACTTTCGGCCCAGCCACTAAGGCTGCGGTTATTAAATTTCAAACTAAATATGTTGGAGATATATTAACTCCGGCCGGACTTGTGGCCGGAAACGGTTTTATCGGTTCCTCGACCAGAACCAAACTGAATTCGTTATTGGGCAAATAACAGGCAAAAGAGCAAGTATTTTCTCTTCCTTGTAGAGAAACAAAAAGTTCCCGACAAAGGGAACTTTTTGTTTCTCCGCTGATTACCGCTGATACACGCTGATTTTCACTGATTATTGATGTTATTGATGTTGATGTGATGTTGATGTCTGACGTCAACATCATCAATGTCACGTCAACGTTACTCGCCTCAAACGTTCTGCATGTTTATTTTTTATTTGGTTTGTGATACGCTTACGTTATGACTACGATCAAAAAAAATATAAAAAAAAGGCTTTTTTCATTTTCGGTTATTTATGAAAGCGCTCCTGAAGGCGGTTATGTTGCCTTTGCGCCAGTTTTGCCGGGTTGTCATACACAGGGGGATACATTAGAGGAGGCCGAAGAAAATATTAAAGAGTCAATAAGTCTTTACTTAGAGAGTTTGATCGCCAGCAAAATAATGCCCCCAAGAGAGTCAAGAATTTTGCAGGGCAAAGTTGAAGTTGCGATTTAGACATGAAGCAACTTCCATCTTTAAAAGCTAAAGAAGTAGTCAGGATATTGAAAAAGCTGAATTTTGAAGAAGAGCGTCAAAAAGGCTCTCATCTTATAATGTTTAATCCGGTTTCTAAAAGGAGAACGATTATCCCCATTCATTGCGGAAGAGATATCAAGAAACCTCTTTTAAAGAAAATAATAGAGGAAGATGCCGGACTGACGATAGAGGAGTTTTTGAATTTTTTGTATAAAAGTTAAATATTGATGTTGATGTCTGACGTCAACATCTCTCGCCTCAACCTTTCTGAGGATTTCTTTTTTTTATGAAAAAGAAAACCGCCCTGCAGTAATGCGGGGCGGTTTTGGAATTACTTTTTCTTTCTTGCTTTTTTTGCTTTTTTCTTTGCTGCCATTGTTTTGTTTAGTTTCTTAATACTTCGCGCATTCTGAAACTTTTTTAGGATGAGAAGTTAACAAGAGACTATCCTCACTAAACTTCCCTATACTTAAATTTTATTCTTAGAAAGAATATATGTCAATTGTGGAAAACTTTTTTTTGATATGATAATATAAAAATATGAAAATTTTTTGGCCGGAGGCCAACCTCGCCTTGGCGGGGAAAATCAAACTGATGGTTTTCGCAGGAGTAATTTTCTGCTGTCTGCCGTTTTTTGTTTCAGCCGCTTCATTGGGGGAAAAAATAAATTTTTCGGTTGACCATCTTTACGATAAATATCAAAGGGAAGAAGTTTCAGCTGTTTTGAAATCAATGGGCGGAGGTCTTTATTTTTACATTGACGAGGAATGGTTGAAGTCATTAAGTCCTGCTAAAAATGAAGAGCTTAACATGTTTTTGTATCTTTTGGGAAGCGAGTTTCACAACAATGCTTATCCGAAGTTAATCTCAAATTATGGAGCTGAATGGAGGCCGGGAATTGATAAGGATGAAAGAGTTACTGTTCTGCTTCATCCTCTCAAAGCCGGAGCAGGGGGATATTTTAATTCCGGAGATGAATATGAAAAGACACAGAACCCCAGATCAAACCAGAGGGAAATGATTTATCTTAATACGGATTATATTGATAGCCCTTGGTTGAAAGGACTGCTTGCCCACGAATTTGTCCATTTGATCAGTTTTAATCAAAAGGAAAATTTAAGAGGCGTGGCTGAAGATATCTGGCTTAATGAAGGTAGAGCTGATTATTCCTCAACCCTTCTGGGTTATGATGATGTCTACGGGGGGAGCAATCTTGAAAAAAGAGTGAGGGTTTTTTCGCGTAATCCTTCAGATTCAATCACCGAGTGGACGAGCCAGGAGGAAGATTACGGGGCTTTGAATCTTTTTATCCAATACCTTGTTGATCAATATGGAATGAAAATATTAAGCGATTCTTTGAGGATGAAAGAAACAGGAATTAATTCCATTGACATTGCCCTGAAAAATAACGGCTTCAAGGAAGATTTTTCTCAAGTTTTCACCAATTGGACCATTGCCATGGCGGTTAATGATTGTTCTTTGGGGGAAAGATATTGCTATAAAAATAAAAATTTGACCGGATTAAAAATCATACCCTCTGTTAATTTTCTGCCCTTAAACGGGGCGAGCACTTTGGGCGTTTCCAATTTCGTTAAGAATTGGTCAGGGAGCTGGATTAAATTTATTGGAGGGAAAGGCACATTGAAAGTGAAATTTGTCGGCAATCCGGAAAATCTTTTCAAGGTTCCTTATATCTCCATTGATTCTTCCGGCGTCCGCGTCCTTAAATTTTTCCAATTGAACAGCTACCAAATCGGAGAAATTTCAGTTTCCGATTTTGGAGCCGGTATTAATTCAGTCATTATTATTCCCTCCATTCAAAGCAAGATATCCGGGTTTGTAAATCCTGAACCGTCATTTCCGTTTTTCTGGGAAGTTTCGCTGGTTCCGGCGGAAGAAAAAACTCAAAGTTCCAATCCCTTTGAAAAGCCGGTTTCGAATATGTCGAAACAGGAAGTTTTGGCAAAAATTTCAGAAATAGAAAAGCTTCTTGGCCAGCTTAAAGAAAGATTGGCGCAAATTGAAACCCCGCAGAAGCCGGAAACCTCAAAAGAGCCAAGTTCTTTTTCCTGCAAGGAATTAGGGAAAAATCTTTCCTTTGGCTTGAATAATGATTCTGATGTCAAATGCCTTCAGGAATTTTTGAAAGCCCAAGGGAGTGAAATTTATCCCGAGGGAGTTGTCAGCGGGAATTTTTTCACTTTGACAAAAAATGCAGTTGGTCGTTTTCAGGAGAAATATGTGGCTGAAATTTTAACTCCTTTAGGATTAAAAACAGCGACCGGTTTTGTCGGGGCAGGGACAAGAGCCAAGATAAACAAAATGATGAGCGGTGAGCAATAAATTATTTAGAAATGAAAACCCCGCGCATAATTTATGCGCGGGGTTTTCTGTTTCCGATGGACGGATGAGTAGACTCCAATATTAAGTCAATAGTGAGTGCTACATCCGTCCTTTTATATTTTAACTGTAAAAACCGATAAAAGCAATTTTTTTAATATGTATTTTGTGTTAAAATGATGAATATGGAGGAATTAAAGGGAATCAAAAAAAATGTTTTATTGAAAGATCACACCACTTTCAGAATTGGCGGTCCGGCTAAGTATTTTTTTGTTGCCGAAACAAAAGAGGAATTGATCAGAGCGATAAGTTGGGCCAAGGAAAACAGTATTCCATTTTTTATTCTTGGAGGCGGGAGCAATACGCTGGTGAGAGATGAAGGATATGAGGGGATAGTTATTAAAATCCAAATGTCAAATATCAAATGTCAAATCAAATCCAAAATTCAAATTTCAAATTGTTTTGTTACGGCTGGGGCGGGAGCGTCTTTGGCGAGATTGGTCAGCGAGGCGGCTAAAAATGGGTTGACCGGCATAGAATGGGTGGCTGGGGTGCCGGGGACAGTCGGGGGAGCTATCAGGGGCAATGCAGGAGCGTTTGGAGGCTGTATGGCAGATAATGTCAAAACCGTAGAAATATTAAAAATCTCAAATTCCAAAATTGAAACTGTAATTTTAAATAAAAAAGAGTGCGGATTTAGTTATAGAGATAGCCTATTTAAACATAATGGGAATTTGATAATTCTTTCAGCGGAGATTGAATTAAGGAAAGGCAGTAAAGAAGAAATAGAAAAACAGGCAAAAAAAACAGAAGAGCATCTTGAGCATAGAAGAAATTTTCAGCCCTTAATTTATCCGTCAGCCGGCAGTATTTTTAAAAATCCAACAGCCGGCCCGCCCAAATTTTCGCAAAGCGAAAAATTGTGGCGGGCAGGAGCTCTGATTGAAAGATGCGGACTGAAGGGGAAAACAATCGGCCAGGCTCAAATTTCAGAAAAGCACGCTAATTTTATAATCAATCTTGGAGGAGCGGAAGCGAAAGACGTTATAGCTCTTATTGATTTGGTAAAAAAGGAAGTTAAGGAAAAATTTAATATAGTACTTGAAGAAGAGGTGGTTATGTTATAAGGTTAAATAGGTCGCTGAATATCAATTAAGAATTTCGGCCAGAGGCCGACCCCGCCTTGGCGGGGAAAATAAAAAATAAAAAAACTATGCGTATCATAACCAAAGCGACAAATATCAAATCAAGCGGAGCTCTTAATGCTTACATTGAGGAGAAAATGGGTTCTCTAAAAAAATTTTTAAATTTACTTGAGGAAGATGAAAAGGGTTTTTCAGCTCCAGACGGGAAGGAAAAGCCGACAGCAGAAATATGGGTGGAGATTGAAAAGACAACAGATCATCATTTGCAGGGGGAAATTTTCAGAGCCGAAGCTCAATTGAAACTGCCGGGGCGGGGATTGAGGGCGAAAACAACTTCAGGGGATTTGAAATTGGCCATCAATGAAACAAAAAACGAATTGGAAAGACAGCTGAAAAAATACAAAGATAAATACATCGCTAAAGTGAAAAAGGGAGCCAGAAAGATCAAAGAAGAAGTCCTCCCCAATTTGAAAGGTTAATTAAATTGCTGATATTCTGAAATTTTGATATTGCGGAAATTACTAAGAGGGGGGGGCGACTCATTGAGTCGCCCCCTATTGTTTTTTCTTGACAAACTATTGACATTAAAGTCAAGGTATGCTAATTTATTTTTAATATTTAAAGTTCTTTAAAAATAGTCGTGATAAGCGTTGAGTCGCCTTTGAGAAGGCGTTTGAACGCTTATCATGACATTATAGAATAGAATTTCCAGAACGTGCACATAGCGCCCAAAAGGACTATGGAAGACAGAGGCGTCAGACTTAAAGAATGATGTTGTGAGACGGCAAAATGAAAAGGAAAAAAATAAAAGAAATCAAAAAAAATTAAAAAAATACGGAAAAAAATACGAAAAAATGAAAGAAAGAATGAATGAGTTGAAAGGAAAGGCACCGGCGTTATTGGTGTTGCTGTTGCTGTTGTTATTAATAGCAGTGGTTGGATGCATAGAAGATAATAAGAAAGATAGCAGTGGCGATTTACTTACCGAAAAGGCAGAAAAAGTAGCGACCTATTTGGGGCCCGAAACGATCGGAATATTAGTGATAGCTTTGATATTAATTGTTCTGGTAGCTATTTTTATGGAAACCGTTAATTTGGATAATAATTGGACTATAGCAAGAGTCGCTAAATATGCTTTTGGCATGTGGGTATTGGTTGTAGCTATTGTACTCTGTACATCTCTGATAGTAACTATACCAGCGGGATTTGAAGGAGTAGAGTATAGTTGGTTGTCCGGCGGGGTTCAAGATAAATATTATGGCGAAGGGACAAGTTATAAAAGCCCTTTTTCAGAGATATGGAAATATCCTGTCAGAACTCAGCAGAAGACAGAGTCTATGCACGCTTTATCCAACGAAGGACTAAGTATACAAATGGATGCGACATTAACGTATAAAATTAGTCCGGGTAAAGCATATGAGATACATAGAGGGATAGGCCCTAGCTATGAAGAAGTTGTTGTCTTGCCACAGTTTCGGTCAGTCGTAAGGGAGGCCGTAGCTGAATATCAGGCAGCAGACATCTACACCGAAAAAAGAGCAGTTCTGGAACAAAAGGTGGTCGCTGATATCACACAGAGATTAAAAGGAAAGGACATAATCGTTGAAAATGTTCTTTTTAGGAATATTGAGCTCCCCCCGCAGTTAAAAACATCAATTGAGGAAAAGAAAAAAGCGGAGCAGGATGCGTTACGTATGGAATATGTTTTACTGAAAGAAACGCAGGAGGCCAAAAGGAAGATAATAGAGGCGGGAGGAATAGCCGATGCAAATAAGATAATAGCGTCAGGGCTGACAGACCAATATCTGAAATGGTATTGGATGAAAGAGTTCTCCGATAATGACAACGTTATGTTTGTCCAATTGGGGGCAGATGGAACTCCGATGTATACCAATACTGGAACTGGGAATATTGGTAATGTTTCAGGCGTAGCAACGGTATTTGACATAGCTTCTCTTCTCGACATGGAAGCCAAAAACTTTTCCCAGCCGGCGCCGGCGTAATTGCTGGTCGTGGAAATAGCATACGGATAGTAAACTATCCGTTTTTTATTTCTTTATTTCTCATCTTCGTTCTGTTTTAGGGGAATTTATGATACAATGACAAAATTGGGGCAAGTGCTTGATACTTAATACTTGCTACTTAATACTAATCTATGTCATTTTTTACTAAAATTTTCGGGGAGAGCAGCGATTCTTTTGTTAAGGAAATTCAGCCCATTCTTGAGAAAATAAATTCTCTTGAGGCGGATATTGCGAAATTTTCCGATGGACAAATTAAAGAGGAGGTTTCAAAAATTAAAGAAAGAATAAAAAACGGAGAACCGCTTGATGAGGTTTTAGCTCCTGTTTTTGCCTTAGTTAGGGAAGCTGGAAAAAGAACTTTGAATCAACGCCATTATGACTCTCAAGTAGTCGGAGGAATAGCCCTGCATCAGGGGAAAATCGCTGAAATGAAAACCGGAGAAGGAAAAACTTTGGCCGCTACTTTGGCTCTCTGCCTTAACGCTTTGGAAGGGAAGGGCGCTCATTTAATAACAGTCAATGATTATTTATCCAAGAGGGATGCCATCTGGATGGGACAGATATATTATGCTTTGGGGCTATCAACATCCTGCATAGTTCATGACAGCGCTTTTATTTATGACCCGGAATACCAGGACGAAAAATTCCAAATCCCAAATTCCAAATTCCAAATAAGCTCCAACAACCAAAATCTAAAATTAGGAGAAAAAGAAGATGAACGCGATGAGGAAAGGGATATAAAGGGAGGGTTTAAGATTGTTAAGAGTTATTTGCGGCCGGTATCGCGAAAAGAGGCCTATGCGGCCGACATTACTTACGGAACGAATAACGAATTCGGCTTTGATTATTTAAGGGATAATTTGGTTTATGATTTGGGACAAAAAAGCCAAAGAGGATATAATTTTTCCATTATTGACGAGGTTGATTCAATTTTGATTGATGAAGCCAGAACGCCTCTGATTATTTCCGCTCCGGATATGGAAAGCTCAAAATGGTATCAGGATTTTGCCCGCATCATACCTAAGTTAAATTCCGAAACGGATTATAAAATAGACGAAAAGATGAAAGCGGTTACTTTGACCGAAGAAGGAATGGAAAAGGTGGAAAAGATTTTAGGTATGGGCAATATCTATGAGGAGAAAGGAATAAAATATGTCCATCACTTGGAGCAATCTTTGAGGGCGGAAGCTTTGTTCAAAAAAGACAAGGATTATGTTTCCAAAGACGGGCAGATAATTATCGTTGACGAATTTACCGGACGGCTGATGCCCGGTCGGCGCTGGTCAGGAGGACTTCATCAGGCCATTGAGGCCAAGGAAGGAGTGTTTGTTCAGCCGGAATCATTGACTTTGGCCAGCATCACTTTTCAGAATTATTTCAGAATGTATAAAAAATTATCAGGAATGACAGGAACAGCTCTCACTTCAGCTGAAGAATTTGATAAGGTTTACAAATTAGAAACGGTTTTAATACCGACCAATAAACCAACCATCAGGAAAGACCTTCCGGATAAAGTTTATAAAACCGTGGCCGGAAAATTCAAAGCCGTGGTGGCGGAAATAAAAGAGAAGCACGAAAAGGGTCAGCCGATTTTGGTCGGCACGACTTCAATTGAAAAAAACGAATATCTGGGGAAATTATTGGAAAGAGAGGGGATTGCCCATCAAATTCTGAACGCCAAGAATCATGAGAAAGAAGGAGAAATTATTGCTCAAGCCGGAAGATTCGGAGCAGTGACCATCGCCACTAATATGGCCGGCAGAGGAGTTGATATCATACTCGGAGGCAATCCGCCGAATCCTGAAGAATCTAAAAAAGTAACCGAAGCGGGCGGTTTACATGTCATCGGCACAGAAAGGCATGAGGCGAGGAGAATTGATAATCAATTAAGAGGAAGAGCCGGAAGGCAGGGAGACTCGGGTTCTTCACAATTTTTTCTTTCCTTGGAAGATGATCTGTTAAGGGTTTTTGGCGGGGATAGAATTAAATCATTAATGGAGAAATTGAATCTTCCCGAAGATGAGCCGATTGAAGTGGGAATTCTTTCCAATGCCATTGAAAGCGCTCAAGCGAAGATTGAGGGTTTTAATTTTGATTCCAGAAAGCATGTTTTGGAATACGATGATGTTTTAAACAAGCACAGGGAAATAATTTACAAAAGAAGATTGGAAATTTTAGGAAAAACAAAAGAGGAGGGGTTGAGGGATCAGATGCTGGAAATTGTCGCGAAGGCGGGATTTTCCAAAGATGATTATGAAAAAAAAGAGAAGGAACTTGGTCCGGAGGTTATGCGCCATGCCGAGAAAGCAGTGAGCTTGAGGATCTTGGATTCGTTGTGGATGGAGCATTTGGAAAATATGGAGTATTTGAGGGACGCCGTCCGATTAAGGGCTTATGGCCAGAGAGATCCGATTATTGAATACAAAAACGAAGGGCATAAAGCTTTTCAGGAGTTGCTTAAGCAGATAGAATTAACTACTGCTGAGACAATTCTTAAAATTACCCTTGCTCCTCAAAGAGAAAATCCTCAATTTTCCCAGCCGGCGCCGATTGTTTCTCAAAAACAATTAACCGGCAGAAACGACCCCTGTCCCTGCGGTTCTGGCAAAAAGTACAAAAAATGCTGCATGAATAAATAAATTTATGGAGAAGATTATTGATGTCAACTATGTCTGATTATATACGATTATATATGAAAAGTAGGAGAGCAGTGACACGATAGATACAAACTGATATACTTTGTATATATTCAGAGAAAGATAGAAACAAATTATATGAAACCGTTAGAGTTAGGAAAATTTATAAGTCAACCACAAGGTTTTAAGGCTTTTACCCCCAATCCCTTTCCGCCAAAAGGAGGTTTTGATTTTGATCCTAAAATTCTGAAAAAGAATGATGAGGCGACGAGATTATTAGGAAAATTGGATGGGATCACAAAGCTTTTGCCGGATGCTGATTTTTTTCTTTTAATGTATTTAAGGAAAGATGCGGCTTCATCAAGTCAGATTGAGGGAACAATGGCAACGATGATTGATGCAATAGAGGCAGAAGCAAAAATTATAGAAAACGTTCCGGAAGATGTAGATGATATTCTGCATTATATTAAAGCGCTAAATTATGGGATAAAAAGGATGAAGGGAGATAATTTTCCATTAGCGCTTCGATTTATTAAGGAATTGCATAAAGAACTTTTAGACAAAGCAAGGTCTACGCATTTTTCAGATCCCGGAGAATTCAGAAAAAGTCAGAATTGGATAGGCGGAACAAGGCCGGATAACGCTCGTTTTGTACCGCCACCGGTTGAAGATATGAATAGGGCGATTTCAGACTTAGAAAATTTTATCAATAAAGAAGACACGGTGCCGGTCGCAATAAAAGCTGGATTAATTCATGCCCAATTTGAAACAATTCACCCATTTTTAGATGGCAACGGTAGAACCGGCAGAATGCTGATTACTTTTTATTTATGGAAAGAAGGTTTTTTGGAAAAACCGGTTTTATTTTTGTCTGCATATTTCAAAAAACATCAAAAAATATATTATGAAAAACTTTTTGCATACCATAACGGGGGCGTTGAAGATTGGATAGATTTTTTTCTTGATGGAGTGATTGAAATCGCAAACGAGGCAATTAATATCGTAGGCAAAATCACGTATTTACGCCAAAATGATATGGGAAAAGTACATACTTTAGGGAAAAGGGCTTCTGAAAGCGCTATGATTGTTATCCCAAAATTATATGCTCAGCCGATAGTTAATAACGCTATCATCCAAAAATGGACCGGTTTCACGCGCGCTGGAGCGCAAAGAGTGATTGATAGGTTTATTGACATAGGCATTCTAATCCCAAAAGATAAAAATGTGACCTATGGGCAGTCATATGTTTACAAAAAATATCTAGATATGTTCACCGTTGAATAAACAAATATGAAGATTGCTGTTATTTCTGATTCTCACGATAATATGCCGAATTTGAGAAAGGCGCTACGCTGGATTGAAAAAGAAAAAATAAAAACAATTCTTCATTGCGGAGATATTTGCAATTCCGAT
>Ga0210016_1005269_pt1 | contig 10817 bp, 10 predicted proteins | sample CryGeyCG2014_300_FD_185454 | JGI IMG/M metagenome (GOLD analysis project Ga0210016, IMG submission 185454) | Groundwater microbial communities from aquifer - Crystal Geyser CG02_land_8/20/14_3.00 (SPAdes) (version 2) | ecosystem: Environmental > Aquatic > Deep subsurface > Groundwater | place...
GCCACGGCGAGCGGCGGCGGTGCAAGGATAGTAGATAAATTCAGCAAGAATGGGGCAGCTGCGAGAAGGACGGGCAAACCAGCTTAAACTAGACTGATTTCTGTCTTGACGGATGGGGCCACTATAGAATGGCAGCAAAGCGGTCTGAAACAACGAGCCTTCTGTGAGAAACATGGATTGAATGAAAAAAATATTCTCGAACTGGAAGCTCAGCGTCCCTGAGAATGTTTAGGGACGGCCTTTCCATAGTGCGTTAGAGGATCCCGAAACGAAACAAATCCGCAGCCAATATTCCTTCATCTCGCAGATTATTGATATGGGGGTTCTTATCAAGAAGGTAATTAAGAAATAATTCGCCATGCTTCAAATGGAGTTCGCTGCAAGTCGAGTATGAGCGGTTGACCGAGTTTCTCCATTCAAGCAATCTATCGGAGAAGTTGAGGGGGTCGAAACCGAGGAAAGCAGTTAAGGCAGCATGACGTGAGAGAAAAGGCATGAAGCTTGCGTCTACAATTGCAAGTTCTCCACCATTAAAATAGGAACCAAGCAAAGCGTTTTCAATTGGTTTTACCAATTGGGTCAGCGATGATACTTGTGCTTCATATTCAACTCTTGTGTTGGATAATCCCAAAGCGAGGATACCTTTGATACACCGACCGGATTGTTGAATCCAAGATCGGTTAATGGCTAGCCGCCTTAAGTCTCCAGGGTGCATTTTAGGGCTGTAAACATCGTCTAGATACTCATTGATTGCTATGGAATCAAAGATAGTTAGTCCATCGTCCTTGAGGATAGGAACGGTGCCAAGTGGGGCGAGCTGAGATTTAGTGGATTTGTTGTCTACTGATGGTTCAACTATTGTTAATTGATATGAGACATTTTTAGTGGAGAGCACGGCCATGCACCCCAGACCAAAAGGACATGTCCGTGATGTAATGAGCTCAAGTGATATCATGAAGACTTTCCAAGTTACGCAAGATTCTGGAGTTTTGTCATTAGGGCTGCGTCCGCGACAACTAAACTGTTTGCGAAAATCAAGATAAACAGAGCGATGTGAGTTTGCTCACCAAGATCAAAATTTAATGCCACAGTATTTTTAGACAAATCCAGATGTAATTCGCCTCTTACAACATGCATGTCCATCCGCATGTCTGCGCATGCCAAAACGTGAATCAAACAGAACATAAAGGATTCAAGACAAGCCGCTTGTCAGCTTTCAGCTTTGTAAAATCGACAGTCCGCAATACAGGGCAACACCTTATGTATTTATATAGGATATAAAAATATAAGGTAACTGTTAATGCTACTAGGTATGGCATGCGACCTGAATCGCCCCCGAAACACTAGACATGGGTACAATAATCGCCTGTCTCCCGTTGAGTTCGAGAGACTGGGGAGTGTCTAGTTAATCGGGGGCGATTCAGACATCCTAATCAGTTGCTCAATATGTAGATCGCCTTGCCAATGTTGGACATGCGGCGAAGTTGGGGTTGTTTTTTGATGCAGGTATTTGTGCGATGCTGAAAGTATTTAATCCATTAACATGAGCTACACTGAAGATCAGTTAGATTACATTGACCAAGTTTTTGACCGTGCAAATAAGCTTATCAACGCGCGAGTATGGGGCGAAATTAAGGTACATCGCCTTGATACTTGGAGAGGGTGCTTCAAAAATTTCGGCGCCGAATTGGTGGGAGCCTATCTTCTCGACAATTTATGCTTCAGATCTCGCGAACAATTTTTCTCACTACTCGACAACTTGTTTCTTGAAGTTCAAATCGATGGTGGTGAGCGCGAATGTAAAGATGTTATTAAGTTGGTACAAAGCAGGCCCAATTCGACAACGGAAGCCTTGGTAAGGATTGCTCCTGTAATTGGTCTCCATGCCCCACCAACCAAGTCTGGACCTTACATACTTAGATTGGCACAACGGCGTTATGGCATTAACTCACATTGGCTGAGTTGGCCGCATCATATTGAGTCCGTGAAAGGTCTTTCTCAGCTAATTTTTGTTGACGATTTTTGTGGCACAGGCCAGCAATTTATCGAATTTGCTCAAAGCATACGGTTATCTGAAATGCATTCCGCCAATAATGCAATGAAAATAAGCTACTTCGTTGCTGCTGCGCACGAAGATGGCATGAATAGTATTAAGCAAAATTTGCCGTTTATACAAATCAAATGTGCGGAACGCCTTGGCCCTACAAACTCGGTATTGCAAGACAAATGTTTTGGGCGATATCAAATTAAGGGCTTCCAAGACTTGGTTTTACAGCAATATACAGATGTTTTAGAAGGGGCTGGCCTGCCACGTGTAGGAAAGCTTGCTCAAGGTTTCGGTAGCCTTGGTTTGGCCTATGGCTTCGCGCATGCGACCCCTAATAACACGCTGCCAATATTTTGGTATGAGACTGAGAGCTGGACGCCCCTACTGGATAGATAATGACAGCCAATAGACAAGCATTTATAAGAAATCGCGCGGAAGAGTATGGTCATGACGTGTGGAACTCCTACGTATTGCCATTGTACTTCGATAACCTTGGACTGCACGAAGCAAGAAAATCTGTTGTAATCGAAGGCGGAAGAGGGTGTGGAAAAACAGCCTTGCTTCGATACTTGTCATACCATACCCAGTTTTCAGAATCGAGGAATTCGATTCCGAAGTCGACGTTTGAGACCATAGGTTTGTATCTAAAAGCGGATACGCAGTATTTCAGCGCATTTACTGGTGCAGGCATTGATGACCGCAAATGGGCCTATATTTTTGAGCACGCACTTTGCCTCGCTTTAGCTGAACAAATTACTGGCGCAGTATTGCTCATCAACTGTAATAGCGAAAGGTTGGATGAATACGACAATCTTGAACGATTGGATCTTTCTCGAGCAGTCGGCGGATTCAGCGACAATCCTGTTCCAACTTCGATATTTGAGTTTATTGAATGGATAAGAGTCCGCCGGCATCAACTAGCTCGGTGGTTTCGAAATTTTGAAGATAGCGCACCACCGGAGCTATTTCCGCTTCGTGAATTTTTGACGGCGTTAATCGATGAAATCAGAACAATATTGCCTTATTTGAAAGACACTGTATTTGCTGTATATATCGATGAATATGAGAATTTATTAGATGATCAACAGAAGTTCTTAAATACCCTCATTAAGGGTGGAGAGCCACCTCTTATTTTTCATATTGCAATGAAGCCAAATGGAATGCGAACACGCATGACCATTGGAAATGAAGCCATCCAAGAAAAACAGGATTTTAGAAAGATTCGGCTAGACGAAGAACTTAAACCAAATTTTGAATTATTCACCGCCGAACTTTTTTTCTTCATTTTGGTTAAAAATGGACTGGCAAAAAGTTCGACACCAATCAACCCCCTCCACCTCCAAGATCCAGAGCATATTAAAGCTCGACGGACAGATGAAAGATACAAGGCGCAGGTACTAAGCGAAATTCGACGTATATTGCCAGGACAAAGGAATAGTGAGATTGCCTCATCGGTACTAGATGATCCAGTTCTTGCTAAACGGTGGCTGCAGTTAGTTAATGATGGACTCAGAACAAAGAAGTCCACTTTAAACTGGGACCAGTTTTGGGATAAGAATTTTCCTGAAGCAACAATTGTTAGCGCTTCGCTACTTCATCAAAGCACAAAAACACCTGACGAAGTTCTAGGTGAGTTTAATAAGTTGAGGCAGGGAGTTTCTTCTCGTTATAAAGAGGGAGATTGGATTCATCACCTTCTAATTGGCACAATACTGCTAATTTATTTGCCTTTCAGACAACGACCATGCCCTGTATATGGCGGGTTTGATGCCTTCGTATCAATATCTACAACTAACGTACGGCACTTCTTGGAGCTATGTCATACATCTATTGGTAAATTCGATAATGGTTGTGACTTTGTAAATTTCTATATTCCAATTGAGGCTCAAGCACGGGCCGCATTTAAAACTAGCTTTTCATTTAAGGAAGAAGTGGCTGGATCTGGGGATATGGGAAATCGCCTACTTGCAATTGTAAATTTTTTAGGAAAACTATTTCGCTTATCACAAGGAAGGCCATCCCAAAGTGAAGCTGAGAGGACGCACTTCTGCATTGTGAACGATCAGGTTAGCGATAAAACACAAGAAGTTATTAACGAAGCAATTAAATGGTCGGTATTTTTTGAAGAGCCAGAATCCAAAGTTAAAGGGATTAGGTACGAGTCATCTGAATATGTCCTAAATCCAATCTATGCACCTTTTTTTGGAATTTCTTACAACAAAGGGCGAAAGCTTGATGTTCCGTGTAACCAGGCTGAAGCAATGTTTACTGGTGGGGTAGAAGATTTTACCAAGATGCTTCGACAATACGAAAAGCAGTGGTCAATCAACAACCCAGACCAATTTACGCTGGGCTTGGAGGATTAAGTGCCTTCACTTTTTTACATACAATCTGGTTCCTACGAGGGGGCGGCGGAGCCAACTAGCTTAGCAGCTCGGCATTGGGATTTGGCAGTAATTGGAACCAGTGCAAATGAGGAGCTGGATGAGCGTAGCAAGGCTGCCTGTACTTTTGCGGCTAAGCATTCATTAAAGAATTCTCGCATGGATTTCATTGATAACACGCCGGTGATTGATGATGCGAAAGTTACTCACGGAGCTATATGCGTTCAAATAAGAGGTTGCAAGAATCTTTTGATTGAAGCGACCACCTTGAATTGCCCCGAGTTGCTCTACTTGATTAGGGCCGCCAAGAAGGAAGGGGTTAAGACCATTTCGTTTTTGTACTTGGAGCCTGAAGGGTACCGCCGAACGCTTAAGGGAAGCTTGTCTGATTACCGTGATTTTGAGCTTAGTGGGAATCGCCGCTTTCGTTCTATTCAGGGATTCGGATCAAATTTGACTGAAATCAACCCGGGGCATGCAGTCTTTTTCTTGGGATATGAAAAAGCTCGCCTTGGTCAAGCTCTTGAGCAAGAGGAAACTTTAAGTGAGTGGGGTATGCACGCTGTTTTTGGCGTGCCAGCATTTGAGCCATCATGGGAGATCGACTCGATGGCGAATAATGTCCAGTATCTTGCTTCAAACCAGTTTGAAGCAAGATATGCAGGAGCGGCTAGCGTTGAAGCGGCATACGGACTTCTCAATAAGCTGATGAGTGATAATAAGGAGGGGGCGCCAATCGTTGTTGCTCCTCTCGGCACAAAACCACATACCATCGGAGCGGCGTTATTTTTAGTGGAGCATTCTGAATGTGACGATGCCATTCTTCTGTACGATCACCCTCAAAAGAACAACGAACGCTCATATAACATCAGACGATGGCACCTGTATGACGTCACTATTGCTGACTAAGAGCCTATTCTCGAGCTCATATCTCTGCGAACACTGGCATTGTTAATAACTCTCTTTTTGTTAGCACAGTGGCGCAAACCCCCTTTGCAGTACACTTTAGCCATGTTGTGAAGCTGGGGTGCATGAATGCTTGTTTGACAAGCTCAAGGGAGGCGCTAGGGGCGCGTATTCTGAACACGTGATCGGTAATTGGTGCGCAACCTGAAGAAACAACTACCGGTGCCCAACTTACCCTAGTGCCTGTGCGAGGTAATAGTATGTCGCCTGTCTGGGCAATCGAATTTGCCTGCAATGCAACAGCCTTATTTCGTAATGTATGGCTAATACCCAAAGACATTTGTCCGTCAGTAGCTTTGGCCAAATCTGAGGTATGTATAGCTGCCAACTCTAAATTTTTGGCTTCCTTATGCGAGTACTGTCCACGGGTAATGGTCACGCCAAGATCTTTCAGCATTAGACAGCTCGCGTTAAATTGTGCACGCCCATCGTAATATCGAGCATCCAGTCGCTGCCCTGGTTGAAGTTCTCCAAGGTATATGCGTTCCACCTTCTTCGCTTCCACATTAAAACGTCCTATCTCGATTTCTTTTGCACAAGAAGTGTTGGCGGTGTCGATGACCAATAGGATTGTTCGTGCTTCGGTGGAAGTAAAGGCGCTTCCTGGAATTTCAATGGCTTTCTTAACGCAGTAGTTGCGCATTAATTCTGATCGATATTGTGTGTAAATATCGCCATCTGCAAAACTGATTGGCATCAGAATCGCAACTGTTCCGCCAGTGGCTCGAGCAATGAGCAGAGAACGTGCTAGGAAATATACTTCCGCTCGGCGCCCGCCCAATTTAGTTGTAATTTCGGGAAAGGCATTAAGCAGTATTTTTTGAGTCATTGCCGTCGGTGTTATTTCAGCGAAAGGTGGGTTGCCGACTACAGTAACTTTCTCGTGTCCTGTTAGTTTGGTATGTGACTTTCCTGATAGTCCGTTAGCCAATAGAACTTCTGCGCAAGATAGACGATGTTTCCCTTTCCTATGCATCTCGGGGTCAATTTCGTACCCAAGCAATCGCGCGCTGGGATTGCTCTTATGTGCAGCACGAAGCAATGAACAGTCGCCAGCAGCCAGATCAATAACGGCGGTCGAGGCGCGAGGAATTTGGCGTGCAACCAAATCGGCGACAACGTCGGGTGTCATGTATTGACCAAGTGCTTTTCGGTTCTCTTGCATATGAACTCCTGTCCGTCAAAATGAATTGATGCATAACGGTCGCTTGCTACCCAAGCCACTTTGATCAATCGCTTCTGATATGAAGGGCTTGACCAGAAATGTATCGTACGATACATTTTATGTATGGTCGCATTCACTGTCAATCCAAATTCGGCACTATATTCACAATTACAACGCATTGCAGAGGTCTTCAATGCGGAGCTATTTAATGGGGAGTTGCCGGAATTCGTTTTTACTCTACAACGTGGGAATACGTCCGTTGGCTATTTTTCACCAGATCAATGGAGTAGTACAGATGGAGTGTTGGCAAGCGAAATATCAATCAACCCTTGCTATCTTGCGCACTATTCTCTCTTGCAGCTTTTCCAAACAATAGCTCACGAGCTCTGCCATCTTTGGCAGCATCACCGAGGTCAAAGCCGACCACGTCGTGGCTATCACAATCAAGAATGGGCAGCCAAGATGGAGGATATTGGGCTCATTCCAAGTGATACCGGCAAGGGCGGAGGCAAGAAAATTGGGCAAAAAATGTCTGATTATCCTAGCCCCAATGGGAAATTTATTCAGATCAGCCAAGCGCTAATCGAATCAGGATTCGGGCTTGAATGGATTGATCGTGACTTCAATGCCAGACAAATTTCCTATCGCGTTATGCCGAAAGAGATAACTAATAAGTTGAACAGCCCGTTACTAAATCTATTTCCAGAACTTGCTCCGCTAGTAAAATTAGGACGAGAGCAAAAGAGGAAAATAAAATATCACTGTCCACAATGCGGCATCAAGGTTTGGGGAAAAACTGGACTAAGAATTACGTGTGAGTGCTGTGATCGGAAACTAGAAAACGACGTTTTACATTAACCAAGCACCATAATGGACATTTGATTGCTGCAAATTCCCCGCAGCCGCCAATTTCTGAAATCTGAGCCCTACGATACTGTGCTTAAATCCCTGCCCAGTTTTGGCCGATGTGAAAATTGAAGCCGCATCTGCCTTTGGACGCAACTCATCACGCATCTTTTCACAGTACCACTCCGCCCAAGCCCTAGCCTGAGCAGGAGTACGTGCAACATCAACAAAACTCACCTCAACCTTGTCAGGCACAATTTGACGAACCTGATCAAGCGTTAGGTCAGCTAAGCGTTGCTGACTTAAACTAAGCTGTCTGCCAACTGCAAACATCACCTTGTCACGAATCAAGCAAGCACGTTCCGTCTTGTCGAGCGTTCCTGCAATCTGATGATCAATGCTCGTTAAGAAATCCTCATACACATCCTCAGAAATTGGTTTCAGCTTGCGATCTGGGACGTGATCGGCAATGTCGCGCCCAGAAAGATTCCGAGCCATGCCTAGAGAAAATCGGCCATGTTCAGTGATAACGGCATTAGCAATGGAATTAGCTTCTTCTGTACTAATCCCAGCAAAGCCACCGCTAGCCATACTCTTGATTACTTCCTCATACCAATACATACCCTGAGCACAATCCTTCTTTAAATCGGCATAGCGTAATTTGCAGTCCTCAATCAGGCGAATGAAATTGGTTGGCCACTCCTTTATGATCATTGCGAACACATGAAAGAACTCAAGTCGCTGCCTCTGCGTAGTCATTTCAAATTGAGCGTGTGGCCAGCCTGCCAAAGTGGAGCAATCAATATGAGATGAATGCACAAGCCGTTCACAGGTATGTTTGGTAACAATCCCTGAAATCAAGGAACGTAGCCCATCAAAGAAAACGATGGAATACATCGATTGATTGCCGGCCCAACTTGTATGTCCGTTCTCCATGGCGGACTCGAACTGGATCTGCATACTTTCCAAATCAAAGTCGTGGACAGCGGTGACCAATGAGGTGCGTAGATCAAAGCCACACTTCCAGCAGCAGACTCGCAATGCCCCATGAGGATAGAGTGTTTTGGCTTGCATATCTGATCTATGGGGTGCAATTGGCGAGTCACATTGAGGACATGCGTCTAACAAGTAACACTGATGCTTTGTGCAAATGATTGAGAAAGCCAAGCGCCACCGTTTTCTAAAGTAAGGCTCAACATCCTCATTCAGGCAGTGTGGGCAGAACTGAAGGCCATGGCTGTGACGTGCGCGGTGATACACACCTAACGGCAAAATCCACTTAGTATTCCCATTCGATCGATGATGCTCGTAGAGAATGCCCTCATATGCTTTCAGCGTGGTTTGGAGGGTTTCATCAATTGACGTGCCTGTGTGTTCCGCAAGCTGGACAATAAGCCACTCAGGTGCCTGCTTGTCGATATCGCGGTTCCATATTGATTTGTCGCGACCAAACACGAGTGAGCAAAAGCTTTGCAACTTCAAACCATGTCCATGCGCCAAACGAACTAGCCAGGATGAGAGTAATTCATCCGGTAATGGCTTGAGATGTATAGGCCATAAGTTGCCACTTAACCCAAGCAACGAACTAAAGGGTTTCGGAATCACTATCATTCTTACGGGTTACGTAAGGACACGATGTAATTACTTCCATAGTGATTCGTTCCTCATGCGTCTTGATCGCGTGCCGCGCTGCGCTACGCAATATTTTTGCCACCTCGCCGATGAGCCCTTCGCTTAAGCCATAGAGTTTGGCAGGAACTTCCCCAGTATAAATGCCGGAGTATTGTTTGAGAGGAAGGACAGACTCGAAGCTAGTAAGTAGCTTTTTAAAGTCAGACGTCTCCTGCCATCTGGGAAGGGTGCGAATGGGAAACCGGCTTTTGATTTGAGGGTCACTTTGTGTTGCATATTGGGCTTCAACAGTACCTGCCGCAACGATGCAAATCTTCAGCTCATTACTGAGGTACTTCAGCATATTCAAGAAAAATCTTTGTTTAGAAATGCTGCCTGCTAGAAGTGCGTTCAACTCATCAACCATAAGTATCTTGGTTTGAATTTTGGGGAGGATATCGATGAGCTGAATTAGCTTGTTGCTAGGAGAGTCGCTCATCCGAACCGGTACTCCAAGCATCATCAATATTTGGTTTAGAAAAAGATCTTCAGTTGGCCCGGGAGGAGCTTGAATATAAATAACAGGGGCATAAACAGTATCAAATTCACGCCGATCTTCAGCCGGATGCCGCTTTAGAAACTCTTGCAATATTTCAGTCTTGCCGTTATCGGATCGACCAACAATTAGCATATTGGGCATTCTGTTGGTTTTAGGATGGATGAAAAGGTCTTCCATCTCAGACAGAATTTCAGAGGCTCTGCCGTAAGGAATAAATACGGGCTTATCGATATGGGCCAACCGCTCTTCATCAGTAGAATCTAAAAGCGCTAATGCGCGGGGAGACAGTTTCCTTTCTACATTATTCATCAAGACTCCCTGATTCCTTCGAATGGAGTGAAATCATCTGATTCGGATGCGGGTGAAGATTGCGGCTCCGGCATTTGCAATTTGGGTTTGATTGACGGAGGATTCATGTTGATCTTAGGTGCCGACTCCCATTGAGTGCGTCGCTGCTGTTTGATTCTTGCAGATTTTGTCTTTGCTGCCTCACTGGCAACGAGTTCTCGCATCTGGTCAATTGTCTTGAATATAAGCTCCTCATTTGTTACAGACATCGACTCAGCTCTGAGTTGGCGCTTTGCATCTTTAAGCTCCCATATGCTGACCGCTGGGCGTGTTAAATCCCTATATGGAATTTCAATGTATTGAGTTGACTCAGGCTCATACATCCATATTTTGCTGAGGTCACGGGGGTCGTAACGACAGACAAATTCCTGTTTGAGATTTCTAGCCTTTGGATTTTTTGCATGAATGAAGCGGCGCAGGGCATCAGTCCAATAACTAAATCCCATAAATTGGATGCCATATTCTTGAACCGTCCTCATTTCGAAGGGCATGAAATCAAGTTTTAGCCGATCTTCATCAGGAACGCGCATGGGAATGCCGGTGCCACGAACTGTGTCCGTGCCATATATGCCTCGCTCCCATTTTACAATCGGTGGCAGTCCATCATTTCCGTCGTGAGGTCGTTGGTGATATACGCCGAGAATGAATAAGGTGAGCCACTTCTCTAATGCACTGAACGTCATGACGGCTCTGCCTTCAGAGTCGTATTCAAACTTGTCCTTAACGCTGGAGAAAGTGGTGCCTGGTAATTCGTTGTGTACTTCCACTAGTGTCCGGTTAAAAATCAAATAGAATCATTTGGTTATTGGGTAATGGCGCAATGACTCCAGTAGTGTCTGGCTGCAAGGCGCATGAAATATGGGTTTTCTCGAAAATCGAGACCGACAATAT
>Ga0210016_1005271_pt1 | contig 10813 bp, 13 predicted proteins | sample CryGeyCG2014_300_FD_185454 | JGI IMG/M metagenome (GOLD analysis project Ga0210016, IMG submission 185454) | Groundwater microbial communities from aquifer - Crystal Geyser CG02_land_8/20/14_3.00 (SPAdes) (version 2) | ecosystem: Environmental > Aquatic > Deep subsurface > Groundwater | place...
TCTATTTGCTATGTTCATGTAAAAGCAGATAAAGATATCAGAGTGCAGATTTTTTCAACAGCAGATATGAAAACAGAAACAAAAGAGGTTACGCATACATCATATAGCTCATTCCCGTTTGGATCAGATTCTGTTGTGGTTGTTCCTGTAAATGAATCAAACTACACAGAATTCGGCTCAGTCTATGGAACATGGGTTCCTATAACAAATCTCAATTTACCTACAACTCCATCCACTTACACAACATATGAAACAAAACAGATACCTGTTGCTGAAAAAACAGGGAAGGATGTTACTTTAATGACAGTAACAGGTAAAACAACAACATTCTTTGTAAATGTTGAAAACCCTAATGAAGATTCTGATGAATCTGTTAGATATACATTAGACATGGTTGTGTGGGCGCCAAACTATCTTTTAATCCTGATAGGCATGTTTTTTATTTTATCAGCATTTGTTTATTCATGGATAAAATCTGAACCTGTTATTCCTAAAATAAAAAGATATCATCCTGCACATAAAATTGAGAAAGGAGTAGAAACACCAGCACCTAAAACACTTTACATATCCAGATCAAAACTTAAAAGCAAACAAGATTTGATCAGGTAGCCAGATGGCAGATATCTTTGTCCCTAATCCCTAACCCCTGACTACTAACTACTTCATATGATTTTCAGTTCTTTTCCAACCTTCTCAAACTTGTTTAACGCAAAATCCAGGTCATCTTTTGTGAGACCTGCATTCATCATTGTTCTTATCCTTGCCTTATCCCTGGCAACCATTGGGAAAACTATGGGCAGCGCGAACACGCCTTCCTCATAGAGTCTGCTGCTCAGTGTTTTCGCGGTTGAGCTTGGACCGACAATCACTGGTGTAATCGGTGTCTCGCTTATGCCTGTGTCAAAACCAAGACTTTGCATTTCCTTTTTGAAGTATTTTGTGTTCTCCCAGAGTTTTTCAACCCACTGAGGCTCTGTTTCAAGAACATCGAGTGATGCGATGCAGGCTGCGACAACACCTGGCGGGTGCGAGCCGCTCAGCAGCCATGTTCTTGATTTGTTCAGCGCAAAATTCCTCAAATCATTGCTTCCTGCAGCGTATCCTCCAACAACGCCGAACGCCTTTGAAAACGTTCCCATCTCAACATCAACCTTTCCCTCTATATTGAAATGTGAGGATATGCCCCTGCCTTTTTCCCCAAGGACGCCATCGCCATGCGCATCATCCACATAACTCATTGCATTGTATTCCTCTGCAAGTTTAACTATTTCATCCATTGGTGCTATGTCTCCATCCATTGAAAAAACACCATCTGTTACAATAAGGGTTCTTCTGTATTTATTTTCAGTTTTTTTCAGCGCCTGCTCCAGGCTTTCCATGTCCCTGTGCTTGTAAACCATTCTGTCTGTTTTTGTGAGACGCACGCCATCAATGATTGAGCCATGGTTTAACTCATCACTGATTATTACGTCTCCCTTGTCAACAAGCTGAGGGATAAGCCCTGAGTTTGTTACGAAACCTGACTGATAGAACAAGGATGCCTCTGTTTTTTTGAATTTTGCTATCTTCTCCTCAAGCTCCATGTGAATGTCCATCGTTCCTGCAATGGGTCTGACAGAGCCTGAGCCGGCGCCGTATTTTTTGGTTGCCTTTATTGCCGCCTCCTTGAGTTTTGGATGATTGCTCAGGTTCAGATAATTGTTTGAGCAGAGCATTAACACATCTTTTCCATCAACAACTGATTTTGGCGCAGAAGCCCCCTCTAAAACCTTTATCTTCCAGTCAAAGTCTTTCTCAACCAGCTCATCGTATTCCTCTCTCAAAAATTTTGTTGCATTCCCCATTTTTTCACCTGCTATATTACGGAAAACGCCGAAGGCGTTTTCCCAATATTTTAGGAATTCACTCTGTGAATTCCGTAAAATGTAATGGGTTAGAAATACTAAATATTTTGCTGTAACATTTCACGGAAAAGCCTTTGGCTTTTCCTGAAATATTAGGAAAATGCTGAAAGCATTTTCCGTAATAAATCACGGTTTCCCTTCCTCATATCTTTTTTTCAGCTTCTTAAGCATATCAATGGTCATGGTGGATAAACCATAATCTGGTTTCCATCCCCATTCTTTTCTGGCAGCAGAGTCATCAATTGTTCTGGGCCAGGATTCAGCAATATTTTGTCTGAAATCAGGTTTGTATTCACACACAAAATCAGGAATATGTTTTTTTATTTCTTCAGCGAGTTCAGATGCAGAGAAACTCATTGCTGCAACATTAAAATCTGAATGGTGTCTGAGAGATGATAACCTGGCATTCATCAGCTCTATCGTGGCTTTTATGCAGTCAGGCATGTACATCATTGGCAGAACAGTATCCTTTTTCACAAAGCATGTGTATCTTTTATTTTTGACTGCTTCATAAAAAATCTCAACAGCATAATCTGTTGTTCCACCACCAGGCAGTGTTTCACTGCTGATAATTCCTGGATATCTTAATCCTCTGACATCCACTTCAAATTTTCTGAAATAGTAGTCGCACAGCATTTCACCAGCAACCTTTGTGACACCATACATTGTCCTAGGCCTCATTACTGTTTCCTGAGGCATTTTTTCTTTAGGTGTTTCAGGACCAAAAACAGCAATGGAGCTGGGACAAAAAACCCTAACCATATCATGCTCCCTTGCAGTCTCAAGAATATTGTAAAGACCATTCATGTTCACATCCCATGCAAGGGCTGGTTTTTTCTCACCAACCGCAGACAAAATAGCAGCCATGTGATAAACTGTGTCAATCTCATACTTTTCCACAACCCTTTTAATGCTTTCTTTTTTTATAACATTAATAAACTCAAAAGGACCTTCCTGCAGCGCTGTACCTGGCTTTTTTTTATGGCCAGCAGCAACAACATTATCATTCCCGTATCTTCTCCTTAGCTCAATTGTCAGTTCAGATCCGATTTGCCCAACTGCACCAGTTACAAGAATTTTTGGCATTTGTACCTGGTATTATCTGGTTACCTAATAATGTTTACGATAATCTTTATCTTATACGAATGCTATTACCTTTCTCGTGATAAAATGTATGAGATAAGATGGCATGGAAGAGGCGGACAGGGTGTCGTCACGGCATCAGAAATCCTTGCATCTGCCGCATTAAAAGAAAACAAATACATCCAGTCTTTCCCTGATTTTGGTCCTGAAAGGATGGGTGCGCCTGTCAAGGCATTCACAAGGATAGATGACAAAACAATAAATATTCATTCCCAGATTTATGAGCCTGATGCAGTTGTTGTTTTAGACCCAACGCTGCTTGAAACAGTGAATGTTTCCGAAGGACTAAAAAATGATGGTGTTCTGATTGTTAATTCAAAAGAATCTAAAGAAGAAATAAGAAAAAAAACAGGTTTTCCTGGGAAAATTTTTGTTGTTGATGCAACAGGGATTGCTTTGGAAACAATTGGTAAACCGTTAGCAAATGTTTGCAGTATCGGGGCTTTGTCAAAGGTCTCAGGTGTTGTAAAAAAAGAAAACATAATAAAAACTGTGCATGAGATTATGAGCATGAAGTTCCCTGAGAAAATTGTTAAAGGTAATGTTGATGCAGCAAACAGAGGATTTGATGAGGTGAAATGATGAAAGTAGTCAGGGGTCAGGAGTTAGGGTTTAGTGGCGGACAAGTAGTTAGTAGTCAGGGCAAACAGGTAGTCAGGGGTCAGGAGCTTCGGAATTGCTTGTTGCAATTCCTCGCTTCTGCAAATTGCTCCATTCGTCGCAATTCGCAGAGGTTAGGGTTTAGGGAAAAACACCGTCCCCTAGCTACTGTCTACTTGCCCCTAACTACTAGTATGGGGGTGAAATAAAATGAAAGGATGGAAAGAGATACCTGAAGGAGGATTAATACTTGAGCCTGGGAATTCAGCAGAATACAAAACAGGTTCCTGGAGAGCAAAAAAACCTGTGTGGGATAAAGAAAAATGTATTAACTGTTTTATATGCTGGATATGCTGCCCTGATGGTTCCATAGTTGTTGAGAATGAAAAAATAAAAGGGATAAATTATGATTACTGCAAAGGATGCGGAATTTGTGCAAATGAATGCCCTAAAAACGCAATAAATATGGAGGAAGAAAAATGAAGGTATTAGGGATGAATGGGGATAATGCTGTTGCGTATGCCATGAAACAGATTAATCCTGATGTTGTGGCAGGCTACCCCATAACGCCTCAGACGATTGCTATTGAGAAATTTTCAGAATATGTTGCGGATGGTGAAGTCGACACTGAGTTTGTTGCAACAGAATCCGAGCATTCTGCTATGTCAGCATGCATAGGAGCATCTGCTGCTGGGGGTAGGGTCATGACATCAACAGCATCCGCAGGACTGGCATTCATGTGGGAAATGCTTTACATTGCTGCCTCATTAAGACTTCCTATTGTGATGAATGTGATGAACAGGGCACTGTCAGCACCAATAAACATTCACTGCGACCATTCAGATTCTATGGGTGCGAGGGATTCAGGATGGATTCAGATTCATGGGGAGAATGTTCAGGAAGGATATGACAACATTATTCAGGCTGTGAAAATTGCTGAGTCTGCCAGATTGCCTGTTATGCCGTGCTTTGATGGTTTCATTGTCTCCCATGCTGTTGAAAGATTAGAGGTTTTGGAGAATGAAAAGGTGAAAAAATTTGTTGGATCGTACAAACCAGAGCATTCTCTTTTGGATGTTGAAAATCCTGCAACATTCGGTCCTTTTGACATGTATGACTATTACATGGAGCATAAAATGCAGGAGCATGAGGCAATGAAAAAGGCGTTAAAAATTGTGAAAGACGTTGGGAAAGAATATGAAAAAATTTCCGGGAGAAAATATGACATATTGTCAGAGCACAGGCTTGATGATGCAGACATAGCCCTTGTTGCTCTTGGGAGCACTGCTGGCACTGCAAGGGATGCTATTGACAATATGAGAAAAAAAGGCATAAATGCAGGCTTATTAAAACTCAGGCTTTTCAGACCATTCCCAGCAGAGGATATAAAAAACGCGTTAAAAGATATGAAAGCCGTAGCAGTTCTGGATAGAAGTGACAGTTTTGGTGCTTTTGGTGGGCCTGTTTTTTCAGAGTTGAGAAGCGCAATGTATAAAACAAGGAACATGGAAATCGTGAATTACATTTATGGTTTGGGCGGAAGGGACATCACATCTGAGCATATCAAAAAGGTTATCTCGGATATGGATGGGATTTCAAAAACTGGAGAAGTGAAGGAGTATGTTCAGTACCTGGGGGTGAGATGATGAAAGTAGTTAGTAGTCAGGAGTCAGGGTTTAGGGAAAAAGTACCGTTCCCTAGCTACTGTCTACTTGCCCCTAACTCCTGGTATGGAGGTGAGATAAAATGGTGTCATTAAAGGAGTTATCAAAAAAACAGGAAAAACTTGCACCAGGTCACAGACTCTGTGCAGGATGCGCGGAACCAATAATTGTGCGTCAAATACTATGTGCAGCAGATGAGCCTGTTGTCGTTGCTAATGCCACAGGATGCCTTGAGGTTGCCACAACAATATACCCTTATACATCATGGAAAATCCCATGGATTCATTCTGCTTTTGAAAATGCTGCTTCTACTATAGTGGGCGCAGAATCCTGCTATCAGGTTTTGAAAAGAAAAGGAAAAATAAACAGGGAAATAAAGTTCATAGCATTTGGAGGGGATGGCGGAACATATGATATAGGAATCCAGGCATTGTCAGGGGCTGTTGAAAGAGGACATGATTTTCTTTATGTCTGCTTCAACAATGAAGCATACATGAACACAGGGATTCAGAGAAGTTCTGCAACACCGAGGGGTGCGTCAACAACAACATCACCTGCAGGCTCTGTTATTCCTGGCAAAAAAGAATACCCAAAGGATTTAACAGAAATCATGGCTGCACATAAAATCCCATATGTTGCCCAGGCATCACCTGGTTTTTACAATGATTTGATAGCAAAAGCAGGCAAAGCATTCAGCATTGAAGGACCAAAATTCATGAATGTCATATCGCCCTGCCCAAGAGGATGGAGGCATTCAACAGATGTAACCATAGATGTTTCTAAAAAGGCTGTTGAAACCTGCTTCTGGCCATTGTATGAAGTTGAAAACAACGAATACAGGTTTACAGGATTATCCAAACTTATTGCAGAGGGAAAAAAACAAAAACTCCCTATTGAGGAATATCTGAAAATGCAGGGTAGGTTCAAGCATCTTTTCACAGAGGAATACAAACATATAATACCTGAGATCCAGTCAAGAATTGACAAAGACTGGGCTGTTTTGAAAAAGAAATGTGGATACTAAAAACTGATTTTCTTGAAATCCTCAAGTATTTTCTGATGGTCAAACGCAAGCTCAGGGAGATTGTTTAATGAGAAAAGCTTAACACCGACTGCATCAGAACCGGATTTCAGTTTACCGCCAACAACCTTCAAACAATAAACTACTGTGACGGTATGTCCTCTTGGATCCCTTTCTGGGTCAGAGTAAATACCAAAGAGGTTTTTTATTTTTGTTTCCAGTCCTGCTTCCTCCTTGACCTCCCTAACAATTGCATTTTCAACTGTTTCACAATAATCAACAAAACCGCCTGGCAATGCATAACAGTTTTTGAAAGGAGACGTCTTTCTTCTGATAAGAACAATCTTGTTTTTATGCAGAATTATTCCATCCACTGTTAAATATGGTGACGGAAAATTTAATGCCTTTTCAACCATTTTTTCCTTTTCCAGATATAACTTCAAAATTTTTTTACCTGCTTCTGTAAGAACTGTTCTCCCACCTTCGCTTCCGCCTCTCTCAGAAACAACAATGCCCTCACCAACCGCATCATTAATTTTTTGTATTATTCCCCATGCATGCCTGTAACTCATCTTCATTTTTTCAGCAGATTTTGTAAGCGAATCTGTTTCATCAATTAGTTTCAACAATTCTGCCCTGCCAGAGCTGAGTAAAAACTTTTTGTTCTTCATAAGACGCAGTTTTGATTTGAAAGAGTACATCAATCTATAAATGCAATAGGGTGATTTTAAAGGTTGCCCCATGTTCTACTGTTTCTATCAAACTTCAGTGCTGATAAATATTATCATGATGTTCATAATCCTCAAAAATTACTGTTTTTGTTTTTTCATCTACAGAAAAGGTTAGAACAAAATGTTTATCCACATGAACCCTTTTCCAGTTTTGTAAAGGTGCTCTTAGATTCTTGTAGTGATGTGGATTTTTAACGACCTCATTCATCTTTTTTGAGATTATGTCAACCTGTTTCTTGTTCTTTTTAGTCAGCTTTTTCAATTTCTTATCTAAGTTTGGTTTAACATCAAGAGAATACATCTTACCTCAGCCCATAACGTTTCCTTAAATTTTCTACGCTACCGACTTTTATAGGCTTCTGTTCCATTATTCTTTTAGCTTTCCTTATGTAGCCGGGCCTGAGCTCAGGCTCCAAAACATCTTCCTCATACTGTTCAGCCATTAAATCAATAGACTCAGACTTGGTTCTAAGACCATATTTTGCCTTCAGAATATTCAGGATTCTGTTCGTATGCTCAGATATGTTAATCACAGCCTGTACCATATATATCACCTATATGTTGCATATACCTTGTGTATATATAAACATTTCTAGAACAGATGCACATTCCCAGCCTTGAAATAAAGATAAACAGATGCGCCTATGTTTATATTCAAATCCAAAAATGACTGGCGCGTGATAACTGCTGTAAATGGCAAACCACAATCAACTATTAATTGGATGATTGCGCCTTTATCCTTTATCTCAACGACATTTCCAAATAAAACATTTCTTGCAGAGCTTTTCATTCTTTCTTTTGATATTATGATGTCCTCAGGTCTAACAGACACATTTACCTTTCCTGATTTTTTGTTTTCACAGGAATCTTTGGATTCCTGCTCTCTACAAATTTGCTTTCGCAAATTTGTTGATGTTGAGTAAAGAACAACATTTTTTATTTTTATTTCTGTGATGTTTTCCTTTGTTTCTGCTGTGCCGGTGAAAATGTTTTCAGCGCCAACAAAGTTTGCAACAAACTCCGAAGTGGGTTTTCTGAATATCTCTTCAGGTGTACCTGTTTGAACAATTTTTCCTTTGTCCACTATCCCTATCCTGTCACCCAAAACTAGGGCTTCCTCCTGATCGTGTGTTACATGGATTGTTGTAACCTTTGTTTCAGAATGGATTTTTTTTAATTCATCTCTCAGTTTTTTTTGTGTTAAAGCATCGAGTGCGGATAACGGCTCATCCATCAAAAGAATACTTGGTTTGATAATTAATGCTCGCGCAATAGCAGTTCTTTGTTTTTCACCACCACTTAGTGTAGATGGATACCTAGATAAAAGATGTTTGACATTAACCAAATCTGCCATTTTTTCTACCTGTTCCTCAACATTTTTTATTCCTCTTATTCTTAATCCGTATGCTATGTTTTCAAAAACGGTTTTATGGTTGAAAAGCATGAAATCCTGATAAACAAAACCAGTGTTTCTTTTCTCAGGAGGAAAAAAAGTGATGTCTTTGTTATTTATTATTATTTTCCCAGAATCAGGATAATGGAACCCTGCAATTGTTTCAAGAAGCAGTGTTTTCCCAGCACCTGTTGGTCCAAGGATTACAAAATATTCATTGTTTTTTATTTCAAGATTTATGTTTTTTAATGAAAAATTTTCCCAGTTTTTTGAAATATTTTCAAGCTTTATCATGATTCCTACCTGAGATTATTCTCAAAAAAACGAAAACGGTAAGGCATATAAGAATCAGTAATACAGCAACAGGTCTTGAGTAATTAATACCATAACCCAGTCTGTCCCATATAAGTGTCGGTGCAATCATAGGGTAGTATGCGATTATGATTACAGCGCCGAACTCAGATATCGCCCTAGCCCATGTCATTATTGAGCCTGTTAGAATGTTTTTTGATGCAAGTGGAAAACTTATTTTGAAAAATGTTTTGAGTGGGGATGCACCCAGGCTTCTTGAAACATTCTCAATTCTTGGGTCTATGGATTCAAAACCTTCACGTGCAGAATTTATAAGGAAGGGTGCTGAAACAAAAAGCATTGCAACAACAATACCTGGGATAGCATCCACAAATTGTATCCCAACATTTCCGCCGACTATGCCATTGGAACCGAAAACAGTGAGCAGTGCTATGCCTGCAACAGTATGCGGGATAACAATAGGAACATCTATGATTGCATTAACAATGCTCTTCCCAGGAAAGTTTTTTCTTGCAAGCACATACGCTAAAGGAACGCCAAATATTAATGCAACAAGCGTTGCTAAAAATGCGGTGTAGCAACTGAGAAAAATTGCGTCAATGACGACAGGATTCTCTGCTGTTTCAATCAACGCTCCCGGGCTTTCCGAAAAAAGCAGGGATAAAACAGGAAGGATGATAAATAATAAAATAAAGAATCCCATTAATGCAAAAAATATTGTTGTAAACTCTGGTTTTCTCATTCTGTCACATAATCCTTTAGTTCTTCTGGCAGAGCCGTTTTATTATTCACAAACGCAGGAACTATGGCAGGCTGACCAAACTTGTCCATTTTTCCGTTTTTATATTCCTCAAGCAAGAACTTTACAAAACTTATTGCTGTATCCCTATGCTCAGCATTTTTTGGTATTGTCAATCCGTAAACAATTGGTTTGCCAGAGGATGATTGATCTGGAAACCTGTTTACCTTCACCTTTTTATAGGTATCCTCGTATGATGTGTTGCTGAGGTCGATTGCTTCTGGAAGTGTTAAAAATTTTAGATTATGTTGCACTGCAACAGACCTGTACTCAAATGCATAATCAAGGTCATTGCTCTGAAGGAGATATATAAGATCAACAGATTTTGTTCTAACAGATACCTTCTGGTTTGGCGCTATGTTCTCAGGACAGGTTATAGTATATGTGCCATTGCTTTCACTTATAGTAATATATGTGTTCTCTACTATTAAATTATCAAAAATCTTAGAGTTATTGTAGTATATCTCTGCAAGTTGAATCACCATTAATGCTCTATAGCCGCAAGGGTCATCATTCGGGTTTGAAAAACCAAAAACAACATTGTCCATCTCAAGGATTTCATACCAGTTTGCCTCGTTAACCTCGCTACTATATCTGCTACTATCTGTGTATGCAAGCACCATCCTGTCCCTTGCAAAGTTTATGTACCAGGATGCATATTCAGGAATAAGTTCGTTTTTAATCAATGAATAATCAGCAACAGCGAGAACATCAGATTTTTTATTCAAATCTATAATGCTTCTAACAAGTTGTGCACTTCCTCCACTTCGCATTTGCACATCAACATCCAAGTTATTTTCTTCAAACCTGTTTTCCAGATAATCAAAAGGCAATGTTAAACTGCCTGCGTGCATCACAACAAGTTTTGTTCTGCTTTCACGAATAAAAAAATAGTAATAACTCGCACCCATCAACAATAATACAATCACTACTGCTATACATACGCCTATTTTTTTACTCATCCTATCACCTTTATGCTCAGAAAAACATAACGATTTGTGGATATAAAAAGTCATGGTCTAAAACAACTTTACTTCCACATTCTCGTCCTTTTCAATAAGGTCAACATTTTCAGGTATCTCAATGTATCCGTCAGCGTTTGCCATACTTGTTATCGCACCTGATTCCTTGAAAACAGGCACTGCTCTGTCTTTTTCTATTTTCACAGTGAGGAACTCTCTCCTACCAAGGGTTGAAACAACCCTTCTTGAAATCTTTGTTTTAATAATTTTTTCTTTTTTAACCT
>Ga0210016_1005273_pt1 | contig 10812 bp, 11 predicted proteins | sample CryGeyCG2014_300_FD_185454 | JGI IMG/M metagenome (GOLD analysis project Ga0210016, IMG submission 185454) | Groundwater microbial communities from aquifer - Crystal Geyser CG02_land_8/20/14_3.00 (SPAdes) (version 2) | ecosystem: Environmental > Aquatic > Deep subsurface > Groundwater | place...
TAAAACAGCAGGCAAACACCTTGTCTATGGCGATAAAAATACCAATTTTTGGACTCAGGGTGGGGGGGTCAAATTTAGCGACAATATAAAGCTTTGCGGTCCGCAAGTTGAATTTTTTTATGACAAAGGAATTAACAATAAATGTAAAAATAAAAATTGCAATCCGTTTTGCCCCTGCGGAAGGTTTATGGAAATAAGCAACATCCTGTTCATTAACTACTATTTTGACCTAAGCGGACTACCTAAAATTTCAAACCTTTTGAACCCATCGACAGAGGCGGTAGTCGGCCTCGAGCGGTGCGCCTCCATCGTTGAAGGGACAAATAATGTTTATGAAACCCAATTTTTTATTCCACTACTAAAAATTTTTGGTAATCAAAAATTAAATGAGGATGTAAAAATAATTATGGATCACATAAAAACTCTCTGTTTTATTCTCGCAGAAGAAAAAATAGTACCGGCAAAAAATAAAAGAGGAAGAATAATTCGAACCCTCGTAAGAGAATTACTATCATCGTTTTACATACTCGAATTAAATGTAGAAAATTATTTACCAAAATTAATAAACAGGGTAATTTCTATGTATAAAATCAATTATCCTGAAATCCAAAAAAGTGAAAATAATGTTCTTGATATTATTTATAGCCACGAAAAGATCTACAAAAAGACACTTAATAAAGGACTTACAGAATTATCAAAACTCAAGAGCGTTAACAGAAAAATAGGTAAAAAGGAAACCATTTTTTACTGGGAAAAATACGGTCTTCCGCCGAAACTGTTTAATAAAACGGTACGAAACAATATCAAATAATTTTATGGTTGGTTTGGCAATTACGCTTTTTTCAACATTAGCTTACACTCTAAAATTCTCTTATCTAAAAGACCTGAAAGATCTTCCGATCTCAAAATTTTCATTGAACATGTTTTACCGATTATCCAGTCTTCCTTTCATAATATTGTTCTTTTTCATTTTAGATGAAGGGTTAGTTATACCGAATAATAACTTTTGGATGTGGGGAACACTAACATTGATAATCAATGTGTTGTTAAGTCTTGCACAAACATATATCTTTCAGAAACATCAATTTTCATCAGTAGAAGCATTTACTTTCATAGAAATTGTGTTTACAACACTGATTGGTTATCTATTTCTGAATGAAGTATTATTACCAAAACAAATTATTGGAATAATTATAATTTTGTGTGCATCGATTTTTGTATACTGGAAAGAACTTAAACTTGGGCACTTTTTAATCAATCTTGAAATTGCATCTTACTACCTAATTCCAGCCACTGCATCTTTATTTAACAAAATAGCGATACAACTCTCTTCACCTATTATTTTCAGCCTATTTACTACCATTGGACTGATAATTTCTTTCCTCATACTTGGTAGAAACAACATTTACAGAATAGACAATACAAAAATTAATAAACTTCTCATATTCATTGGTTTTTTAACCGCCTTTTCACTAATAGGAATAAGCTATAGTTTCAAATTGCTTCCTATAGGGATAGTGTCAACAATACTTACATTAAAAGTATTTTTTTCTTTATGGCTGTCGCATAAAAAATATAAGGAGAAAAATTTGAGTCATAAAGTCTTTGCTTCAGTCCTTGCGTTTATTGGCGTCGTAATTTTATTTTTGTAACGGCTTAATTTTTGAAGTTCACTATATGACTTTTAAGAAATTCAACATCAAATGTTTCCAAAAATCCCAGTCTGCCTAGCAAAGCAGGTACTTCATCTCCATCAAAAAAAGCTAAAGGGTCAAAGACTTTGCTTTTGGAAGGTAGACTATTTCAGGAGTTGATTTCGGGTACTTTCTCCTAGCACTTTCCAATATTTTAGATGCACCTTCACCGGTTTTAGCAGTAAAAATCTTGCCTCCCACCAAAATCACATGCTTACCACGGTAACGAGGGTTGCCAAAAACATCCATCATGGTGACTTTCTTGCTCATACCGAAATTAGTATAGCATATGAATCAACCGCGTTTCGTTTCTCTCCCGTAAAATTTGATCCGGTCGCCCTTGAAAAAAAGCTGAATTGACCTTAATGGGCCGTTTCTGTGTTTGGCAATATCCAAAACCATATTTTCCAGGTTTTCTTCATCTTCCCGCCAAAGAAACATGACAACATCGGCATCCATTTCTATACTTCCGGATTCTCTAAGATCGGAAAGCTGCGGCCTTTTTTGACCTCCCCTGGTTTCAACTGCTCTATTTAACTGGGAAAGGGCAATAATTGGCACTTTAAGCTCTCTTGCCAGATTTTTTAATCCTTGGGATATTTCCGAAACCTCCTGAACTCTATTTTCAAGTTGTCTTGATCTTGCAAGCTGCAGATAATCAACAACCAAAAGATCAAGTCCATTCTCTACTTGAAGACGTCTTGCCTTGGTCCTCATTTCCAAAATCGAAAGAGCCGGGGTATCGTCTATAAAAAGCGGGGCCTCGGCAAGCTCCCCCATGGCATTACTTAATTTCGTAAAATCTTCCTCCCCCAATTTTCCGGTTTTAAGCTTCCAGGCATCAATATCGGCCTGAGACACAAGAAGTCTATCCACAAGTTCCTCCCGGCTCATTTCAAGCGAGAAAAATCCAACCGGCCTTTTATACTTAACCGCCAAATTTTGAGCAATCCCAAGCGAAAGGCTTGTTTTTCCTAATCCTGGCCTTGAAGCCAAAATTAAAAGGTTTGATTTCTGCATTCCTGCCAGGGAGTCATCCAAATCCTTAAATCCTGTAGGCACTCCCCTTAAACCCTCTCCCTGTTTATGTAGTTCATCCAGTCTGTCAAAGCTTTCTGCAAGCGCATCTTTAACCAAAGTAAACGACTTTGACAAATGCCTCTGGGAAAGAGAAAATATTTCGCTTTCCGCTTTATCCATGAGTTCATCAGCATTGGTTCCCTCATCCAAAGAAAGATCCACAAGGCGGGTTGCGGATGAAAGAATAAGTCTTTTAATGGCTGCGTCTTTGACTATTTTGCCGTAATGTTCAACATGGGCCGCAGTCGGAACTCTATTGACAAGATCAGTTAAATATCCCGTTCCCCCAATTATCTTTAAGGATTTTCTTTTTTTCAGGCGTTCCGAAACAGTTAAAACATCAACCGGAACTCTTTCTTCATATAGTTGAATTGCGCATTCAAAGATTTCCCTGTGTCTGTCATCATAGAAGTCTTCGGGTTTTAGAAATTCCGCAACAGCAATAACTGCATCTTTATCTAAAAGAAGTGCCCCCAGCACAGACACTTCAGCATTTTCCGAGTGGGGCGGCACTCTTATTTGATTATTATCCGCCATATAACTTTACTTTTGGGGCAGAAGAATTACCTTTGTACTCTGATCTTCCAATATATCTTCCTTTTTTAAAGAAAATTTGTCAATTCTCTCAACCGTAAGTCCGCATTCGGAAAGAAATGTTTCAACCGGTTCAAGTTTAGAAAATTCGGGACTTAACCCATCCACCTTATAATGCATTGGAATAACAAAATAGGGGCCAACTTCTCCCACCATCTTGACAGCTTCTTTGGGACCTATGGTATACTCTCCCCCAACCGGAATCATTAGAACATCTATATTTCCCAACTGAGAAATCTGTTCGTCGAAAAGTACTTCCCCCAGATCGCCCAAGTGAGCAATCCTTAATCCGTCAATCTCAAAAACATAAATTGTGTTATTTCCCCTTTCTTCCCCTTTTTTGGCATCATGAAACGATGGAATCCCGATAATTGAAACTCCGGAAATTTCGTATTCTCCCGGGCCATTAACTACCATCCTGACACCCTTGACAAGCTGCGATTGATTATGGTCACTATGATTATGGGAAATAGTGACAATATCGGCATCGGCAGAAGAATATTTAAGACCAACAAACTTAGGATCAAACGGATCGGTTATTACACATGCGGTTTTCCCTCTTAACTTAAATGATGAATGACCTAAATAAGTGATGTCCATTGCAAGACAATTTAACATGAGACCCTTTCCTTGACAAGAGCATCATCTTTACCTTATATTTGCACGATGCGTAAAGAAGTCTGGCTTGCAGTTATAGGGGGAATTACCTTGGGCCTTATCATAGGATTTGGTGTTTATAGAATCAATTTTGCCTTTAAAAAAGGCGGTCCCGCACAAACCTCCCCTACCCCAACTCCCAATAATCAGGCTGGGCTTACAATTGCCAAACCAAATTACGACGACGTAATAACTTCTCTTCCTCAAACCATTTCGGGAATTGCCTCAAAAGATTCCCGGATTGTCATTTCCACAAATTCAAACGACTACATCACAAAAACCGACCAAAAAGGAACATTTGAAAAAGAGGTTGATTTAGAAGGGGGGGTAAATCAGATAATAGTTTCGGCAGTTACCAAAGACAATAATATTTCTTCCCAAGAGTTAAGACTTATTTACTCAACCCAGTTAGAGACTCAAAAATCCGAAAGCCAAACTACATCCGGCGAATCGGGAGTCAGAGAAATAGTTTTAAAAAAGGTTGAAGATATATTAAATAGTCCCAAGGCTTACTTAGGAACAGTAACCGATATTGCAGAAAAAACTATACAGCTAAAAACCGATTCGGGAGCAATAGAACAAGTTTCAGCAGAAGACCTGCCCGCCGGTAAGGCAGGAGTTAAACTTACGGACATTGCAATTGGAGATTACATTATTGCCATGGGATATCGAAACGGAAATCATGTTCTAAATGCCAAAAGAATATTAATTACCCAGCCTACCCCAGTTCCCCAAATTAAAATTATCTATGGCAAGGTAAAATCAATCTCCAAAAAAGAGATCATGGTTAATGAAAATGATAAAGCGGCAGTTGCAACAACCACTAAACTGTCAAACAAAAAGACAAAAGCTGAAGATACAGTCATTGTTGTCGGCACCACCATAAAAGACATCTTCACGGCCAGGACCATCTTCCTAGTTGAATCCACCGTACCTTCCCCCACTCCCAAAATTTGACAGGAAAAATTACTCTGTTATAATATCCCTTAGTTTAATAAATTCGCTATTACTACCAGTCACGCGGTAGAAGAAGCTGGCCAAATACCAGACGCAGGGAAAAGCGTAAAAAGATACCACCCATTGTCGCTTGAGCGGAGATGGATCAAGAGCCTTAGAGAGTAATACTTTAAGGAATAAAGGATGGGGCCGCGGGAGGTCCTTTTTTAGTGCAACTAAGAAAGACCCTCGTTCCTTGAGCGCAGCGAAACCCTGAGCGATGAGCGAAGTCGAATCATCGAAGGGTTAGCCACGTTTGATGAGCGAGAGGTTTTTGGTGGGTGTAGTGAAACGGAATCACGCCAGTCTGTGGAGCTGGAATCGGGGGCTCGACTCCCCTCACCCACCCAAATAGAAAGGAGGTGAAAAAAATATGAGCATGGAAAGACTTTTTAATAAATATAATGTTTCGGAAGAAGGAAGAAGAAGTTACAAGTTGGCTCAAGCATTGCGAAATGCCATGTTTAATGGGTATGCTGGAAAACTGGTGGATTTTGGAAAGTTGGAACAAAATGACTTGATCCGATTATTCGACGAAACGGAAGAAGAGATAAACCGGAGAAATGCTCCTAATGATAATAAGAGCTACTGCTAGTTAAGTAAATTGGTTTGGGTTGCAAGGAATCCAGTAATCCAAACCGCAATGTGAATATGGTAAACTTTAATTAATCATGTCAAGCAAAGGACCAGTAACTCCTAAAGGCTTCGGGGATGTTAAACCTGAAGAGGCCGGAAAAAGACGGGCAATGATAGGAAAAATTGCGGACGTCTTAGAAAGCTATGGCTTTGTCCCCCTTGAAACCCCGACTGTCGAATTTGCCGAAACTCTGTTGGGTAAATACGGAGAAGAAGAAAAATTAATATATCAATTTGAAGACCGGGGTGGCAGAAAACTTGCTTTGCGGTATGACTTGACTGTTCCCCTTGCCAGATTTGTTGCCAATAATTTGGGAATACTCAATCCAACCTTCTCAAGATACCAAATAGGCCAATGCTTTAGAGGAGAAAATCCCCAAAAAGGAAGAACCCGGGAACTTACTCAATTTGATTTCGATACGGTTGGCTCAACTGATACAAAAGAAGATACAAAAATAATTATTGCTGCCATAAAAGGGGCAAGAGCAATCGGGCTTGAAAATGCAGCCATGCAGATTAACGACAGAACTATTTTTGATAACCTGGGATTTTCTAAAGAACAAATAATCACCATCGATAAAATAGATAAAATTGGCAAAGAAGAAGTTGAAAAGATTGTGGGCAGTTTTGAAAAACTTGAGAAAGCTGTCAAAACCGAAAGACTTAGTAAAATATTTAATGAGTTAAAATCCGAAGGTTTAGAAGAAGGAAAAGATTTTGTCTTTAATCCATACTTAGCCCGTGGCTTAAATTACTACACTTCAACCATATTTGAATTGAAACTAGATAATACCCCGAAAGGATTATCTATAGGCGGAGGCGGAAGATATGATAATTTAATTGGTGTTTTTGCTGGCCGTGAAATTCCTGCCGTCGGTTTTTCTTTTGGCTTAAGCAGAATAACAGATCTTACATGAATCCCCATAGATTAAAAGCCTATATTTTACTTTTAATCGTAGCCGTAATTTGGGGTATAGCAGGGCCGGTAATTAAGTTTACCCTGGGCGGTTTTCCGCCCCTGCTTTTTCTAACCTATCGCTTCGGCCTTTCCACCCTGGTCGCCGTTATTTTATTTGCTTTCTTGGGTTTTCATTTCCCGAAAGACAAAAATACCCGGCTTGAGCTTCTTCTTTACGGCTTTATTACCTCAACGGTTACTCTGGGTTTTCTTTTCTTCGGACAGAAAAAAACAACCGCCCTTGATGCCACTCTGATTATCTTAATAAACCCCATCTTAATTTCTCTTGCCGGGGTCCGTTTTTTAAAAGAGCGCATCACTTTAAAAGAAAGGGTTGGAATAACAATTGCCTTTTTGGGGACAACCCTGACAATAATTGAGCCGTTCTTGCAAAACGGTCACAGCTTAACTAGGTTTTCAGGTAATATTCTTGTCTTTATCAGCCTTTTAGTGGCCGCCTGGGGAGCGGTTCTGGCTAAAAAACTTCTAAGAGCCGAAGTCGATCCGCTAACCTTAACAAACATCTCTTTCATCATCGGATTTCTAACTTTAGCCCCGTTTGCTATTTTAAAATATAAAATCTCCGCGATAACTTCAGTTCCCCTGCCGTATCATCTCGGAGTAATCTTCATGGCCCTTGTTTCAGGTTCTTTAGCTTACTTCCTTGCCAACAAAGCCCAAAAGACAATCGAAATTTCCGAAGCTGCCGTTTTTTCTTACCTTCAGCCCATTTTCGCGGCTCCCTTGGCGGTTGTCTGGCTGGGAGAAGCAATCACTCCTGTCTTTTTGTTGGGAGCAACAATTATCACCGTCGGAGTGGTAATTGCCGAAACTAAAAAAAGAAGATATAATTAGCCTCATGAAAGCAGATATACATCCCAAATGGTATCCTGAAGCTAAAGTAACCTGCGCCTGCGGCAATACTTTTACGGTAGGGGCAACATTGCCTGAAATTACTGTTGGAATTTGTTCAAATTGTCATCCTTTTTATACAGGACAATTAAAGTTTGTAGATACGGCGGGACGCGTTGAAAAGTTTAGGGTGAGGCAGGCCGCAAAAACAACCAAAAAGGTCTCAAAGACCGAAAAAAGAAAGTTAAAGAAGCAAAGACAAATTGAGGAAGAAAGGGAAAGACCAGATACGCTTTCGGCACTGCGTGCGAAAGCTTAATTTCTAATTTTTAATTCTTAATTTTTAATGGAACTCCAAACAGTATATCTCGAAACACGGGGCGCAACGGGCGGCGATGAAGCAAAAATCTGGGCCGATGATCTCTACAGGATGTACTTTCGCTACTCACTTAAAAAAGGGTGGAAGATAACCTCGGTTAGTGAAAACGTACTCCAAATTGCGGGGGTTGGAGTTTGGGGGCAGTTGAAAAACGAATCAGGTGTCCATCGTGTTCAGAGAATTCCGACAACGGAAAGACACGGAAGAATTCATACCTCAACCGCAACAGTTGTCGTTCTTCCCGAAATAAAAGAAGGGGAAGTTACAATTAACCCGCAGGATGTTGAAATGCAGTTTTTCCACGCTTCCTCAAAAGGAGGGCAAAATGTTCAGAAGGTCTCAACTGCGGTAAGGCTAATTCATAAACCAACAGGGCTTATTGTTGCTACACAAACGGAAAGATTTCAGGAACAGAATAGAAAAATTGCCTACGATCTTTTAAGGACAAAATTGTGGGAAAGGCAGGAAGAGGAAAAAGAGAAAACGATACAGGGTTACAGATCGGTTATAGGACGAGGAATGAGAGCTGAAAAAATAAGAACTTATAATTTTCCCCAAGACAGGATTACGGATCACAGAATAAAAAGGTCATTTGGGAACATCGAAGGAATCCTTAATGGAAACTTGGAAAAAATCATTGATTTGATTCGGAGAGGGTGATTTGGAGCTTTTGGGTTTCGCCATCGCGCCAGATTTCAACTTCCACTCTATCCCCTGCTTTTTTCTCTGCAATGATCTTTGAAAGTCCCCCATTCTTTTCGTTTATTTCATTTCCGTCTATCTTTGTAATAATATCGCCGTCTTTAATTCCTGCTTTTTCTGCAGGGGATCCGGCCACTACCCCAACGACATATGCTCCCGGGGGAACACTATTTAAAATCGCATTTGCCTGAGTAATCATTTGGTATTCAACCCCAAGGTAAGCTTTTTTGCTAAAACCTCCGTTCGCATTAAACTGACTTAAAGCTTCTTTAAGAATATTTACAGGAAGGGCAAAGCCAATATTGTTTGCCCCCTCGGCAACCGCCACATTTACCCCAATTACCTGCCCTAGTGAGTTAAGAAGGGGTCCACCGGAGTTTCCAAGGTTAATCGCCGCATCTGTCTGAATAATGTCATCCAGCTTTTCGGCGTAGCCTTCATATGGACTGCCGGCAGTAATTCCCCGTCCCAAACCCGATATCACCCCGGTTGTTACAGTATGCCTAAATTCTCCCAAGGCGGTTCCAATTGCAATCACAAACTGTCCCACTCTGAGAGCAGACGAATCTCCTAATTCGGCTGCACGAAGTCCTGAGCCCGTCGAAGGATTTATCTTAAGTATAGCTATGTCGTTGGCAGGATCTCTGCTGATTGTTGTTACTTCATATTCCTTGTCGTCTTTGGTAATCACCTTGTATTTTGCGGTCGCATCACTGACCACATGCTTGTTGGTAACAATCAAACCGTCTTTGGAAACAATAAAACCGCTACCGATATCTTGGGGAGTACCTCCTTGAATTCTTGAAGTAAAACCGCTAAAGGGATTAAATTGCAAAATCCGCCGGGGAGAAGTTTGCATCGAAACGGTAACCACCGAAGGGGAAACATCTTCGGCAACAGTGGTGACCACCGATTCTTCAGTAAGAAGTTTATTTACCTGCAAGGGCCTAATCCCAAAAAGTCTGTCTGAAATGGCCCCCCCGGTTATGGCTACCAGCAAAATAAACACAACCATCACACCGAGTATTACTTTTTTGAACCTATTCTTTTTCATAATCGAATTTTTAATTTATAATTTTTAATTTCTAATCAATTTCTAATTAATAATTAAACAAATGAAAATTCACTAAAAATTGAAAACTGAAAATTAAGAATTGGGAAGAAGCTTAATAGCTTCTTCCAATTGGTTATCTATTTTACTATTTTCGTCAAACTTAATTTCGATATCCGGAGTTAGTCCTTTCTCATCTAGCCAAACTCCGGCAGGCGTCAGCCACCTGGCGATGGTCAGGTGAATTCCGCTTCCGCCACTAAAATCCATCGGCTCCTGAATCGAACCCTTACCAAACGTCTTCTCTCCGACAACTTTCGCTCTTTTATTATCCTTTAAGGCTCCCGCCAATATTTCGGAGGCAGAAGCACTCCCTCCATTAACCAGTACCACCAAGGGGACATGGGTAAGTTTTCCAATTCTTTGGGTTTTAAACTCGGTTTTTACACCGTTTGAATCCTCTTCAATCACACCCACGCTTCCTGTTTTTAGAAACTCTCCGGCAATATCAACCGCCCCCTCCAAATATCCGCCGGGGTTATTCCTCAGGTCAAGAACAATACCTTTTGTATTTTTATTCATGTATATTTCAGAGACTTTTTTATCCCACTCGGCCAATGTGCTTCCTCCAAACTTAATAATTCTAAGGTGGGCCACATTTCCGACATATTCTAAAGTCACGCTGGGAACATTTAGTTTAGCTCTCTCTACGGTAATCACAATCGGTTTTTCTGACTCGTCTCTGGTTAACATTAAAGTAACCTTGGTTCCTGCCGAACCGCGGATAATTTTTACCGCATCGGGAAGAGAAATTCCCACCGTTCCTCTATCGACTTTCTTTGCCTCATCTTTAATGCCGACGATAAAATCTCCAGCTTTAATCCCTGCTTTTTGGGCTGGAGAATCCGGTAATGGCGAAACTACGGTTAGTTGATTTCCCCGAAAGCCAATTTCGATTCCAATTCCTTCAAAACTTCCCGAAAGGTCTTCATTGACCACTTTATTATCATTAGGCGGAAGAAATACCGTGTATGGATCTCCCAGTGCAGAAACCATACCGGAAATGGCACCATAGACCATATTTTTTTGATTTATCTTGGATTTATCAAAATAGCGGGTGGAAAGAGTATCCCAAACCTTCCAAAAAAGAGAAAAATCGACATTTGATTTATCCGGAGGAATTTCCCTGACGATATTAATCTTCTTTGCGTTT
>Ga0210016_1005274_pt1 | contig 10811 bp, 12 predicted proteins | sample CryGeyCG2014_300_FD_185454 | JGI IMG/M metagenome (GOLD analysis project Ga0210016, IMG submission 185454) | Groundwater microbial communities from aquifer - Crystal Geyser CG02_land_8/20/14_3.00 (SPAdes) (version 2) | ecosystem: Environmental > Aquatic > Deep subsurface > Groundwater | place...
CGGGAGTCCACAAGGCCGTGCTGACCGATGTGCTAACCTTCGCCCAGTCCGAGGGCTTCGCGGTGCGCGGGCTGATCCGCAGTCCGCTGCTGGGGCCGAAGGGGAATGTCGAGTTTCTGGCGTGGCTGGGGGCGGGGGAGCCTGATTTCAACATGGAGAATCTTGTCGAAAAGATTGTATAATAGGGCTAGCGAAAGGATGCAAGATGTCAGAATTGACCCTTATTTCTTCTCACAAACGGCAACTCAAGCCTTTGGTTCAGGCCGCGCTTGAGAACGAACTGCGCTTACTGGAGGCGGGCATCCGTCGTACCGAGAAACGCTTGAGCCAATTCGAGACCAAATACCGCTTGTCCACTGCCAAATTTATTCGTAAGTATGAGAACGACGCACTGGATGAAAACCTGGAATTGGCGGAATGGATCGGCGAGCAACGCATGTTGACCCGCCTGCTCGAGAAAAGGGAAACTCTGAGGGAAGTCAGGTTTGAGAATTGAAGCGTATTTTGAGCGGGTAAAGAATATAGTGGATAATTGCCCGTTCGTGCAATCGTCCAGTCTTACCAACGACAAATGTTTATCACTACATAGACGCCGGCCAGAAACTCTATTTCCGCTACGATAACACAGGGCATCACCGGAAAAAGAAACTACCCACTTATCCCCATCACAAACACGATGGTAGTGAAGAGAAGGTTTTGCACTCTTCCGCGCCGGACCTGGAGACTGTGCTCGACGAGATCCAAGGCTTGATCAAATTGCCCTGATGGTGTTCACTTGGTCCGAAGGGGAATATCGAGTTCCTGGCGTGGCTGGGGGTGGGTAATGAGGGCGGCTACATTGTAGCTGAGGGTACGCCGGAGCCAGTGAGGCGCTGTCCATTGTGCATAGGGAGAGCGGCGGCTAACTGATGCCGATTTCTCTCCCCCTGTGGCGACGGGCGGGAGAGACTGCGTAAAGTCATCTCTTTTTCTCGAACTCGTGCTATACTGATATTAATCTTTGGCCGCCCATAAGCCGTTGAGCCGCCAAATGGCGGCTCAATAAATAGGTTGGGCGGGCACATTGGAGAATCATTAGATGATTCAACCCCGGATTCAAGATTTGATTTCTGTAATAAGCAATATTGTTGTAGGTGTTTCTGCTGTCATTGTAACGATCCTCGGCTTTGTCGGGTTACGACAATGGAGACGGGAACTCGCTGGTAAAACTAAGTTTGATGTTGCAAGAAGGATGGCAATACTTTCATATCAGTTTCGAGATGAGTTTAGACGAGCGCGAAATCCTTTTACATTCCCCGGGGAATCTTTTGATAGAAAGAAAGGCGAACAGGAGACAACTGAAGAAACGCAGATACTTGATGAATACTTTGCGCGCCAGCGAAGGCTCGTACCACTGCAAGATACATTGAGAAAAGTATATGAAGCTAGTTGGGAAGCAGAGATCGTCCTAGACAAAGATATAGCCAAGTACATTGAGCCATTGGAGCAATCATTCAAAGAACTCTATGCAACCATTGAAGTCTACTTTAAAACCTCATACCAACAAGCAAGACGGCCCAAACCATTAATGTCACCGGAATGGATGGAATCCAACTTCAAAAAGGTATATGGAACAGAAGATGATGAGTTCTCAAAATCAGTCAGTGAATCCGCGATCGCAATGGTTGATAAGCTAAAAACATACATTTCATAAGCAGTAGATTGCTCAAAATCGTATGTGGTTGCCAGCCCAAAACCGGCTCCACCTGACCGCCTTCGTGCGCGCGAGTACGCAGCGGCACTTTGCCAGAAAAGTAGTTTTTAGGCTTTGTCCCCTTGCCAAAATTTGAAATGAAAAAAAATAAGTGCGCTAAAAAATTTATGACACCATTTTGCGGAGGGAAAAATGTATAAACTATATCGCTCTTCAGTAATTATTACGCTGACCTTGCTTGTAATATTAGTTGCATGTGGCCCAACCCCAACAGAGAGAAATGCGACTGCTACTGCTTACATCGCAACAAGCAATGCCCTAAAGCAATCTTATTTTCTTACTCAAACCGCTGCCCCCACGCGAACCCCATGGCCTACACATGCTCCAATTCCAACCCGCTCTCCATTCGACCAATGTCTTCTATCGGGTTATGGCGTTAGATATGGAATTTCAGGAACTGGGGTTGATGCTGTATCGCTGACTTTTGAGAATGATACAGGCGGTACGGATCAAGGAGATTACCAAGTACCATTCTGCAGAACATTCCATAATTTTCAATCCGGTGATTTCCTTTATATATCTGCTCAGATCATATCTGGAGATGGTAGCATCAAATGTCAAATCTATGATGGGAATACGCTTATTGCCCAAGCTAATGCAAGTGGCTTTCCTTCCATCGCTACGTGTAGCGGCTCGGCAAAGTAACAATTTCCCCTGAAATAAATCCCACCATCCGCTTCTCAGTCTGGGTTGCTGTCTCGACCGAAGCCTGAGACACTGGCATAAAAAAACTTGACTCTGCCCCTGATAACGTGCTAAAGCTGAAGTTGGAGTAGAATCGAACAAACCGCCCCGCTCATGGTGGTACATGGCGGGGCGAAGGTCTAGCCGATAGCGGCGGCTCCAACAAGCAAATTGCAGCATATTTGCAAGCCGTCTGTCTAAGGCAGGCGGCTTTTTTAATTTGGGAACGGGTAGCAAGGCAATGGATACGAAACCAAAAAGACTGTATGAAGATATTTATAAGCGCAATCAAGCAGAAAAAGAACGGGTGTTGCGTCAATTGGAATCCGAAGGGATCACCGAGAAAAAAGTGGGAGAAGTCTTGGAAGAATTTTCTCAGAATGGATTTCCTCTTACTGTAGAAGGTGTATTGAGAATGGTTGCCCCACTGAAGGCACGCTATGGGCTGCCAAAAATCGGCAGCAGTATATATCCTGACCCACCTTCGCCCATGCCTTTAGACTGGAAAAAGGGCATGCGCTGGACTCTCGAATTTCCCAGTGGACAGAGTATTTCCGTAGTCATATCCAATGACGGTAAATATATTTTAGAACGTACTTATTCGGATAGGGGCAATATTTCTATAAGAGATGTTTACCAATTCTTAAAGAGTTGGCAAAAGGGCACATATCAAGTACAGCATGGTGGGCGTAAGCCAGACCAAGAATTAATGGAGCTTTTCAGGCAGTGGCAAGCGACAAGTTTTAATCCCAAGGAAAAAGCCGTATTTCGAAAAAAATATACAGATGCTCACCCAGATGATCCATTTGCGCCGAGCAGTTTTAACCAAGCAATGAGGCGGTATAAGAGTAAGGTCAGGGGTACTAAATCGCGTAAACGCGATTAGTAATCTATGACGAAGTTGTAACACTGGATACACTGTGAAAGATAGACCATTCACAGTGTTTTTTATGGAGTGTATACGATGCGACGTGGATACCTTTTCACCATCAGAGTAAGCAATGACGAACGGCGAGCAATTACAGACTTGGCCGCCCACTGCAATGCTCGCGGAATGCTGCGGTGTGTTTTGTGATAGTAACGGCAGCGCGTTCGATCCAATCGATTTCTGGTCGGAATAATATAGATTTAGAAATCGGAGGCAAACCATGTTCAAAGACCTGTTCACAACCATTTTTCGAGCTTGGGAAATGACACTAAAAGCGAGAGGAATTAACAGCCAGACAAAATCGCTGCTGCTGATATTGTTCGCTTTAGCCCTGGTCTTCTTGGTCTTTTGGCTGGCGCAATTGCTTGCGTTAGTTCTGCTTCGATGGTATGCATAAGGCAGCAGGGTATTATAGGGTGCTTTAACTGGTAGCGGAATTCAAACTTGCGAAAACCTTTTCAAATATTCCTCGATTGACCTGCGCGTGTACGTGTCCAATGCCAGCGAGAGGGCCCGGCGCGGCTTGACCCAGATATATTCTTGCGCTTCGTCGTTGAGGCTCACCTCCGTGCCATCCGTCTGGCAGGCAAAATCGAAGAAGATGAAATGGCGCGGCTTCCAAAAGGCGGGATCGTAGATGAATTCCTGGAAATTGATGAACGCCACATCGTAAACGTCCAGCCCGGTTTCCTCTTTCGATTCGCGGATAACTGCCTGCTCCAGCCTTTCGCCCAACTCCACGTGCCCACCCGGGACGACGTACTTGCCCGGCCATTTATGGGATTGGAGCAGGAGCAATTTCCCTTTGGCGTTGAAAATGAACGCCCCGACAGTTGGTTCAGGGTATTGTTGATCGGTCATGAGACTCCTATCCATAGATGGCGATGAGCAGGATGCCTCCAAAGATCACCGCCGCGCCCAGCACGCGGTAGCCGCCCATCTTCTCGCCCAGGAAGCGCCAGCCGGCGAACGCTCCGATCACCACGCTGACCTCGCGGATGGCTTCCGAATAATTCAGCGGGGCAAACGAGTAAGCGAACAGCGCGATGGCATAAGCCACTACGCCAAGTAAGCCGAGGGCGATCAAGCGGAGCCGTCCTTCGACCCAGGCCCCGGCCAGGTGTTTCCAACCATAACGGCGCAGGATGAACGGCGTGGTCATGACCGGTACAACCACGAACATGCTCAAGGCATACGGCAGGCTGGGGCCGTGTTTGACCGCGAACCCGTCCACCAGTGTGTAGACCGAGATGATGAAGGCGACGGTCAACGCGATGGCGATCCCCTTGAGATGCGGCTTGTTTTCGTGGTTTTGCAACAGGCTGGTCGCGCCGATGACGACGATCCCGCAGATGATCAGGGCGATGCCGAAGAATCCGCCCAGGGTGGGCTTCTCGCGCAGGAACAATGCAGCCCACAGCACGAGCAGGGCGGGCGCCGCGCCGCGCGCCATGGGATAGACCAGCGAAAAGTCGTGGCCGCTGTAAGCGTAGGAAAGCAGGACGAAATAAATGGCTTCCAAAGCCCCGCTGGCAAGCGCAAAAAGCCACATGGAACGCGGCGGCAGGCCGGTAAAGAACAGCGCGATCAGCGACAGGATGCCGCCGATGAGCACCTGCCAGCCCATGGCAATATATTTTTCATCCGACCCTTTGAGCAGCAGATTCCAGAGGGCGTGCAGCGCGGCGGAAACGAGGAGTAGGAAGATGGCTAGGAGGGGCATGTACTAATGCGGATTCTGGAAATATGAATTGAGAATATCCGAAGAATCTGCGCTCGTATGTTGGCGCAGGATGCGGAAGAAATCCTCGGCGGTGGCGCGATTGTACGCCATCTGCGCGGCGTAATCCTTCAGGAAAGCGAAGAAGGCCTCGTCACCGACCCGGACGCGCAAATCTTCCATGAACTCCGCTCCGCGCAAGTAGACAGCATCGGTGTAGGGGCGAAAACTGCCCAGGTCGTAAATGCTCGCATCCACCCAGCCGGTCGGTTGAAAATCGTAGACGCGGAAGTTCCACCACCAGCCCACCAGGTTTGGGTACAGCGTCGCGTAGAAGATGCGCTCGCTATAGATGCACAGGGCTTCGTCCAGCCAGGGTTCGAGCGCCTGGTCATCGCCCACCAGCCCGAACCACCAGGCATGGGCCGCCTCGTGGATGCCGATCATGACCAGGTTGTTCCTTGCCGTGCCGTCGTAACCCACATAAAAACTCCTATTCAGGAAGAACAGGCTGCCGTATTCCATGCCGTCCGGGTAATAAGCCTCCACGATGCTCATGCTGGTATAAGGATAGGGTCCATAACGGTCACTGTAGACAGAGAGCGCCGCTGCCACCTCTCGAAGGACGGCCTGGCCGGCCGAATCGTGCCCGCTGAAGTAGTAGCTCGTCACCACCACCGACCCAAAGGTGGCCGTCGCAGACAGATACCGGGTGCTGGCTGAAAAGGCGAATGTTCGGGCGTTGGTGAGGAAATAATGCCAGCCTGCCCCGCTTGGCTCGGCGGGCGCGCTGGCCGCGACCGTCACCGGCAGGGTGGGATCGGCCAGTTGGATGGTCACGTCGAAGTCGGCGACATCGTAGACCAGGTGCTCGCCGACCGGTCGCGGCTCGTGCAGCAGCCAGCCCTGACCGGACACATACGGTGTGACGAACGGGTACCAGTCCACCAGGTTGGCCTGGGCGTTGTTGTAGCCGAAGATATGGTTGGATGAAATCCACGGTATGTAAACCTCGAAGTGCATGGTCAGTATTACCGCGCCGCCCGGGACGAGTGGCTGGGGCAGGTAAATCTCAAGCCGCTGCCCGCTCAAGGCATAATTGGTGGACGATTGGCCGTTAATGGCAAGCCAGTCCAATTGAAAGGCCCCCGTCCACAGGTTCGGCTCGACCGCCAGGACGAGGCTCGAAAGGGAATCGGCGGACAGGTTGGGGTAATGGATGATCTCATCCACAGAGAGGGAATGGTTGGTATAGTCCAGCATGACCGCGAGGGTATATTGTGGACGCGGGGGAATGGCGCCTGGCGGTATGGGGGTAGGCGGCGGGTTCAGCGTGGCGGTCAGTGTGGACGGAAGGGTCGGCGGAGGGGACGGCGTCGAGGTGGCGGATGGGAGGGGGGAAGCCAGCGGCGTGTCGGCCAGCGGCTGGAAGGGTGTCAGCGTGGGCGAGGGGTTTGGATTGGGTGTGACCGTCGGCGGGAGGGGCGTGGAAACGGCCGGGGCCGGGTTCAAAAGCCCAAGACCGGCACAACCGGCTGAAGTCCAGGCCAGAACCGTAAGGAGAAAGAAAAGGGACGGCAGGGATGAGGTGCGAGGCATGTCCGCTCTTTAGAGCCTATCCGAATGACGGAATGCAGACTTCAGTCTGCCTTGCATTGCGGACTAAAGTCCGCGTTCCGGGGGTTTATCGGATAGGCGCTTAGTGTGGGTTTTTGAAGTATTTCCCGATAATATCAGAGTAATCCGCAGATGTGTGCTGGCGAAGAATGGCGAAGAAGTCAGCCGAGGTGGCGATCTTGCCGCGCATTTGCGCGAGGTAATCCTGGAGGAAGGCGAAGAAGGCATCGTCGCCTATGCGGGCGCGCAGGTCCTGCAGGAAGTGCGCACCGTTGAGGTAAACCTTGTTCCAATATAAGCGCTGGCCTTCACCTTCATAGATGCGAGTATCCACCTGGTCGAGCTGCTGGTATGGATCGAAGCGATACGTCCACCACCAACTGGTAAGGGCTTCGGGTGCGACCGTCTCGTAGAAGACGATCTCGCTGTAGGTGGCAAGGGACTCGTCGAGCCACGGCTCGAAGCCCTGGTCGTTGGCGACCTGCTCGAACCACCACTGGTGCGCGGTCTCATGCACCGAGACGGCAGTGAGGTGGTTGACCAGTGTACCGTCGTAGTTGTTGTAGATACCCTTGCTGTGGAAGTACAGCGCGGAGAATTCCATGCCGTCGTCGAAGTCGCCCTGCACCACCGAGAGTGTCTTGTGCGGATACGGCCCGTAACGCTGGCTGTAGATCTGAAAGGAATTCGCGGTGGCCTGCAGGACGGCATTGGCGGGGATTGGATAGCTTGGGAAATAGTAACTGTAAATGGTGACGTCACCGACGTTCGTGGCCGCAACCTCATATTCAGTACTGAATGAAAGCGCGAACGTCCGCCCTGCTTCGAGCGTGAACCTGCGACTGGCTCCCGTTGCGGACGGCGCTTCCGCCCCGCTGGAGGCGATGACGGGATTCGAGCCGTCGGTGAATGCCACGCTCACGTCAAAGTCCGCGGCTTCGTAGGTAAGATGCTCGCCGTAATACCACGGATTATGCAGCACCCAACCCTTGCCAGGGATATATGGCACAATGAAGGGATACCAGTCTACGAGGTTGACCTGTCGCGCCGTGTAGCCGAAGATCTGTGAACATAGATCAGTCTCGTCATCGTAGTTGGCGACCTGCGGAAGGATCAACCCAAAATTCAGGGCGAGAGTGACCTGTCCATTCGGCGGCAGCGGTTGTGCGAGCGGCACCTCCAACCGATGGCGGATGTAGGCCTGCACGTTTTGCGGATCGAAGAGATAGTTCGTGACGGGCTGTCCATCCACGAAGAGAGCGTTGAGGCCGAAACTGTGCGTACAGGTCGACTCGACGGCGAGGACGAGACTGGTCAGAGTCTCGTTGCTCAAGTTGGTATACGCGATGGTTTCGCTCACCAGCGCCGACTTGTTGGAGTAGTTGAACTGCACGTCCAGCATGTACTTTGGGCGCACAAGGGGGATGGGTGTAGGCGAGGGAGTCGGTGAGGGAGGGGGAGTGGCGGTTGCTGAAGGTGCAGGGGAGAGAAGGGGCAGGGGAGAGGAAGTAACAGGTTGGGAAGAAGCGCAGGAGGTTAGAAACTGAAGGGGAATAAGAGTTATGAGGAATGCGTAAAACGTAATGCGTAATATCGGTACTTCACGAAACCGTAGCAATGACTTCAGTCGTTCGGCTAGAAGAGCGACTAACCCTCCCAGGGTGCTTCGCGAAGTCGTCACTACAAAGATTTTCCGTGAAGGCGTGGTCGAGGCAGGCAGCGAGTTGCGGGGCATGTTCCTTTTATTCCCTTGTGGCCCTTCGTGTCCTTCGTGGTTAATCTTTTCTCCCCCGTAGCATCCCCTGCCTCGGATTGAACAGGAATACCAGCAGGAAAATCGCGGTGGCGGTCAACACGATGGCCGAGCCGGAGACGACGTTGAAGTAGTAACTCAGGTAGAGGCCGGTCAGCGCCGAAAACGCGCCGATGGCGGCCGAGACCAGCATCATCGCCCACAGGCGGCGCGTCAGCAGCGAGGCGGTGGCGGCCGGCGTGACCAGCATGGCCACCATCAGCGCCACACCCACCGTCTGCATGGCGACCGAGACCGTCAGCGCCATCAGCACGAAGAGCAGGTTGTTGAGCAATGAGGCCGGTAAACGCAGGGTGGCGGCCAGCACAGGATCAAAGGATAGAACGAGAAATTCCTTATAGAAAAGAACGATCACCAGCAAGACCACACCGCCGAAGACGGCGGTCAGGAGCAAGTCACGGGTCGAGACGCCGAGCACGTCGCCAAAAAGGAAATGGCTCAAGTCCACCGTATAACTGCGGACAGTGGAGATCAGGGCAATGCCCAACGCGAACATGGCGGCGAAGAGGATGCCGATGGCGGTATCTTCCTTGATTTCGGCGCGGCGGCTGACGCGCCCGATAGCGAGCGCGACAAGCACTGCCGAGCCGAGCGCCCACCAGAAGAGGTTCTCACGTCCGCTGCCGCTGACGAGGTAGCCGAGCGCCACGCCGGGCAGCACCGCGTGCGCCAGCGCGTCGCCGAAGAAGGCCATGCCGCGCAGAACAACGTACACGCCCACCACGGCGCAGACCACGCCAACCAGCACGGCCGCGATCAGGCCGCGAACCATGAAATCGTATGTCAGAGGCTGGATGAAAATATCGAGCAAGCCGGTCACTCTTCCCCCCCATCACAGCAGGTATCCGTCAGGGTCGTCGTGCCATCCGCATTTCGGATCAATTGGCCCTGGCTGCCATAGGCAGCGAGCAAATTTTCAGTAGTCAACACTTCGGCGGGAGGTCCGAAACGGATGAGGCGGCGGTTGAGCAGCATGACGCGGTCGAAATAACGCGCCGCCTGCCCAAGGTCGTGCGTGGCAACCATCACTGTGATCCTGCGCTGGCGGAGTCCATCCAGCACGCCCAGGATGGCTTCCTGCGAGGGCGCGTCCAGGCCGTTGAGCGGCTCGTCCATCAGCACCAACTCGGCCTCCTGCGCCAGGGCGCGGGCGAGGAACATGCGCTGCTGCTGCCCGCCGGAAAGCTCGCCAATCTGGCGGCCTGCCAGTGCGAGCATGTCCACCGCGCCCAGCGCGGCGCGGACGGTTTGCCAGTCGGCGCGGCGCGGCCAGCGGAAGAGTCCCACCCGACCGATGCGCCCCATCATGACCACATCCGCCACGCTGGCCGGGAAGCGCCAGTCCACCTGCGTGCGCTGAGGGACGTAGGCGATGCAAATGTGGCCGCGCGGGCCGTAGCCGGAAATCCTGACCTCGCCGGAAGTCGGCGGCAGGACGCCAGCGACCACCTTGAACAGGGTGCTTTTCCCCGCGCCATTCGGCCCGACGACGGCAACGCGTTCCCCGGCGTGCAGGTGGAAGGTTACAACCTCCAGCGCAGGGCGGCCATTATAGCTCACGGTCAGCCGCTGCGTTTCCAGGATGGGCGCATCCGGGTCGTGATGAACGTGAGTGTAGGAGGTAATACGGGAGGTATATTTTTTCATAGGTTAGAATCGCCAGCCGACGGCCAGCGCTAGTGCTGCCCTCAACTCTGGCATCCGGCCACGATCCGGCTGACATTGTACTTCATCATGTCAATGTAGGTCGGCGCGGGGCCATCGGGAGCGGAAAGCGAGTGCGTGTACAGGTCGGCCACCACCTTCACGCCCGTCTCAGCAGCGATCTGTTGCGCCAATTGGGGATTGGCCCCCGTCTCCAGAAAGATGGCTGGCGCGCCGGTGGCTTTGATCTGCTCGATCAATGCCGCCATTTGCTGGGCGGTCGGCGAGGCGTCGGTGCTGACGCTGGGAATGACTGCCCCGACGACCGTGAATCCATAGCGGTCGGCAAAATAGCCGAGGCTTTCGTGGTTGGTGACCAACAGGCGGCGCTCCGGCTGGACGGTGGCTGCCTGTTGCGCGATCCAAAGGTCGAGAGCTTTCAGTTGTTCGATGTACGCGGCGGCATTGGCGGCGTAGACTGAGGCGCCTTCCGGGTCAGCCTGCGTAAGACCGTTGCGAATATTCTCCACATACTTGACAACGTTGTTCGGGTCGAGCCAGAAGTGTGGGTCGCCTTGGGGATGCTCGCCCTGCGCATCGGGACGCGGCGTCAAGCCGGCCGAGGCGGTGATGACCGTCCGCTCTCCGCCGG
>Ga0210016_1005275_pt1 | contig 10810 bp, 11 predicted proteins | sample CryGeyCG2014_300_FD_185454 | JGI IMG/M metagenome (GOLD analysis project Ga0210016, IMG submission 185454) | Groundwater microbial communities from aquifer - Crystal Geyser CG02_land_8/20/14_3.00 (SPAdes) (version 2) | ecosystem: Environmental > Aquatic > Deep subsurface > Groundwater | place...
GAGTTTAAAGGACTTTCTACAAATTTTGAAGCCATAAGCGAACAAAATTTGTTTAGAAAACCTTTACCCAGCACATATTTTGCTAAAAGATAATATCGCAAAAAAGTCTAAAAGACTTTTTTGCCGAGGGAAACATTACATTTCAATTATAAAGATATTAGTTTGTAATGTTTGGCAAAATATGTGCTGGGTGCTCAAAATTAAAATAAAATTTACTTCACTTTGTTCGCAAATTTTAATAATTTTGGCATGTTTATTGGAGAATATCATTTCACTATTGATAACAAGGGAAGAATCGCCATTCCTGTTAAATTAAGAAAAGAATTGATAAAAGGCGGAGTTCTAACTCGTGGTTTGGATAATTGTCTTTTTCTTTTTACTTCTCAAGATTGGGAGCAAATGGCAGAAAAAATTAAAGGCCTTCCTTTGAGCCAGGCTAATTCTCGAGCTTTTGCCAGATTAATGTTGGCAGGAGCCATGAATGTAGAATTAGATAGTCAGGGTAGAATTTTGATTCCTGAATATTTAAGAAAATATAGTGATTTAACAAAAAAAATTGTTTTAACTGGAATTTATAATCGTTTAGAAGTTTGGGATGAGAAAAACTGGGAAGTTTATAAACAAAAAACAGAAAAGGAATCAGGTGACATTGCTGAGAAATTAGGTGATTTAGGAATTTAATATGCATATACCAGTTCTTTTAAAAGAAGTAATTGAGTATTTAAATCCACAGCCAAATGAAAATTTTATTGATGCGACTATAGGAGAGGGAGGACATAGTCTTGCTATTCTAAAGAAGATTGCTCCTCAAGGAAAGGTTTTGGGTGTAGAGCTAGATTCAGCAATATATGAGACAGTAAAAAATAAATTGAAAAATGAGAAAAGATTGATTTTAGTTAATGATTCTTATGTCAATATAAAAAAAGTTGTAAAAGAAAAACAATTTCAGCCAGTAAACGGAATTCTCTTTGACTTAGGTATGTGTTCTTGGCAGATTGATGAATCCAAAAGGGGGTTTTCATATCTCAAAGACGAACCATTAGATATGAGATTTAGCCCCAAAAGCACTCTTACCGCAGCTGAAATAGTGAATTTTTGGAAGATAGAAGATTTAGAAAGAATTTTAAGAGACTATGGAGAGGAAAAATATGCTAGACGTATCGCTTTAGCTATTAAAGAAGATAGAAGAAAAAAGAGAATTGTTGGCACCCAAGAATTAGTAGAAATTTTGAAAAAAGCTTTACCTAAGAATTATGATAATTATCGGCTTCATCCAGCTGTGAGAACTTTTCAGGCTTTAAGAATCGCAGTGAATAACGAATTAGAAAATTTGAAAATGGGGTTGATTCTGGCTTCTGAAATATTAGCACCTCAAGGAAAAATAGTAGTGATTTCTTTTCACTCTTTAGAGGATAGAATAGTAAAATTTTTTTTTCGCGATAATGCCAAACAGAACACTTTAAAAATATTAACCAAAAAACCAATTACTTCTTCTCAAGAAGAAATCAAAAATAACATTCGTTCTCGTTCAGCTAAACTTCGAGCAGCATTAAAAATTTAACATCCGTCAACTGGCGGAATAAAAGAATGACAATAATCCACGATTATTCTAAAAAAACTCGAACTATTGTTCTCCAATCATCCCGAATTTATCCTCGGCATCATCGTTTAACGATCAGGTATTATATTAATGAGATAGCTAATCAATTCGGGCACGCTAAAACTATTGTTTTAGGCGGGGCTTTAATAGTTTTTGTCATCTTTGCTTGGTTAGCTATTTTCAGCACTAATATCTCTTTGGATTATCAAATATCATCTTTTAAAAAAGAAATTCAAAAAAAAGAAGATTCAATTAGTCTCCTTCATGAGAAAGTTTCTTCAGTTATTTCTGATGATAAGATAGAAGAGTGGGCGAAAGAAAATGGATTTACGAATGTAAAAGCAATGAATTATTTAAATCTGAGTGAAGGTAATTTAGCCCAAGTTAATATCAAGCAACTTTAAAGAGAAAATGTATTTATGATTAGAAGGAGATTTTTTTTCCATCAAAGGAAAGAGGTCAATTCTCAAAAAAGAATCTCTTTCGTTGGATTTGTCTTTATTATTTTTTTTCTTGTTTTGGTTTCCAGACTTTTTTCTTTACAGATTAAACAATATTCTGATTTTGCCAAACAAGCAGAAACTATCCATGAGACTACTGCTGTATTAGCCCCGGACAGGGGCTTAATTTATTGTCATGATAAAAATAATACCCAGACCCCTTTAGCCATTAATAAAAAATATTACACTCTTTACGCCGTTCCTAAAGAAATTCATGATCCTCAAAAGATTAGTCAGGAACTTTCCCAATTAATTCCTTTGTCATACGATGAAATTTATAGCCATTTGAATAAACCGGATGATCCTTATGAATTACTTTTAAAAAAGATCAATGATGATGCTCTAATAAATAAAATCAAAGAAGTTAAGCTAGAAGGTATTTATATTACTTCAGAAAATTATCGTTATTACCCCTTAGGTAGCCCGGCCAGTCAAACAGTCGGCTTTGTAGCAGAAAGTGATGACGGCAAGATAAAAGGGCGATATGGTTTGGAATTATATTATGATGAAATTTTATCCGGTGAGTCAGGAGTCTTCCAAGGAGTAAGAGATGCTTTTGGCCGCTTGATTCGTTCTGTTCTTTCGCAGGAAAAACAAGTTAAAGAAGGCGCTGATATTGTTACCACTCTTGATAAAAATATTCAATTTTCAGCTGAAACAATATTACAAGAATTAGTGGTGAAAAGGCAAGCTACCCAAGGATCACTTATTGTCATGGAAGCTAAAACTGGGAAAATTTTAGCTTTAGCTAATTATCCCACTTTTGATCCTAACGAATTCAATAAAATAAAAGATTATTCTGTTTTTCGAAATTACGCTGTCGAGGATAGATATGAACCCGGCTCTATTATTAAATCTTTAACCATGGCAGCTGGCTTGGATCTGGAATTAGTTTATCCTACCACTACTTATACTGATATAGGCTATTTTGAAGTTGGTGGATATAAACTAGTGAATTATGACAATGAAGTCTATGGTAAAAACACAACTATGACTAGGGTTTTGGAACGTTCTATTAATACCGGAGGTATTTTTGTAGGACAAAAATTAGGGCTGGAGAATTTACGAAAATATTTCAAAGCTTTTGGTTTAAATCAAAAAACAGGGATTGATTTACCCAATGAAATAACAGGAGATTTGTCTAATTTGGAGTATCCTAAAGCTAATCCAACCTATTTAGCAACTGCTTCCTATGGATCGGGTATAGCTATTACGCCTCTAGAACTTTTAAAAGCCTATTCCGCTATTTCTAATAAAGGCCTCATGGTTACTCCGTATCTAGTGGAAGCATTGAGAGATAATAATAGTACTATTAATACAGGGGCTATTGCTGAACCACAGCGGGTGATTTCTGAAAAGACAGCGGAAACTTTATCATCAATGTTAGTAAGCGTTGTAGAAAATGGTTTTGGTATTAACACAAAAATTAAAGGTTATTCCACTGGAGGTAAAACAGGCACAGCCTTTATCTCGCTTCCTAATGGCAAAGGCTATTCAGAAGATATGATTCATACTTACATTGGTTATTTTCCAGCTTCTGATCCTCAATTTTTAATTTTGGTGAAAATGGATAGACCTTTAGCTACTTCTGATTCAGCTAGTCACACCGTTACTCTTGCTTTTAAACAAATGGAACAATTTTTGATAAACTATTATAATGTTCCTCCAGATGAAAATCTATGAAGCGCAAACTTCTTCAACATCTTCTTAAAATTCTTGCTAAACTGGTTTTATGGCGTTATAAACCGATGGTGATTGCGGTGACTGGTTCTACTGGCAAATCTTCAACCAAAGAAGCTATTTATTATGCTTTAAAGAATGATTTCCAGGTAGAAAGATCTACTTCTAATTTAAATACAGAAATTGGTTTGCCTTTAACAATCATTCATGGCTATGATGCTAAAAAGAATGTTTTTTTATGGCTTGCTAATATTTTTCATACCTTAGGTTTAATTATTCTTAAAAGCAAAAATTATCCTAAGATTTGGGTTTTGGAAATGTCAGAAGATCAGCCTAATTTAGTTTCTTATTTAGCCAGATTATGCCGGCCAAAAATTGGAGTTATTCCCTGGATTGGCGAAATTCCTGTTCATGTAGAATTTCATCAAAGTGCGAAGGCTTTGCAGGAAGAAATTCAAAATTTAGTAAGTTTTTTACCTCTAGATGGCACAGCGATTTTAAATTATGACAACTCCTTAAGTTTAGAAGCTAAAGAAAAAACCAAAGCAAAAGTAATTACTTATGGTTTTAATAATGGCGCTGATGTTAAGATTTCCGATTATTCTTTGATGATGAATAAGGATTTCAGAAAAATCGGAATGACTTTGCGTTTGGAACACCAAGGTAGTTATGTACCCCTAAAATTAACAGGTGTTTTTGGTCAACCTCAGGTCTATGCTTTGGCTGCGGGAGTAGCTGTTGGTTTAGCTTTAGGCTTGCATCTGGTAGCTATTAGCCAAAGTCTAGAAAATTATAAATTACTGAAAGCCCGCACCTCTTTTCTTCAAGGTATTAAAAATACTTGGATTTTTGATGATACTTATAATTCTAATCCCGATGCTTTAAAAGTGACTTTAGATATTTATCATGATTTAGTTCTGGCTATTAAGAAAAGTGATTTTTATCCTCTAAAACGCCGGGTTTTAGCCTTAGGCGATATGAGAGAATTAGGCAAATATAGTGACGAAGCTCACCAACAAGCAGCTTCTCAAATTATAGAAAATGCTGATATTTTAATTGCAGTTGGCAAGAAGATGAAAATTGCTGTTGAAGAATGTCTGAAATTAGGTTTTTCTCAAGAGCATATTTTTTGGTTTGAAAATTCTTTTGACGCTGGCAAAAAAGCCAAAGAATTAATCCAAGAAGGGGATTTATTCCTCGTTAAAGGTTCAAGGGGTATTCATATGGAGCAGGTGACTTTAGCCATTATGCAAGAACCAGAGAAAGCCAAAGATTGTTTAAGTTTTGAAGAACCGACCTAACCATCGCTCGGAATATATTTTCTTCGATCCGCTCCATCGCTCACCCTTTTTTCTTTCGCTCCTGCTATTCCGCCAAAGACAAATAATACTCGCTCGCTTCGGGAAACCTTCCGGAATGTCGCTACGCTCAGTTCCGGCTTTCCTCTCGCTCGCTTCGTATATTTGTACCTTTGGCTCCATAATGTCGCTCAAGAGAAAAGGGTTCGCTCTCAACCAGAAAAATATATTCCTCGCTCTAAAGGTTTAAAAATTGACAGTAAAACTGTCATTGCGAGCGAGCCAACAGGCGAGCGTGGCAATCTCCTATTAGTATTGTTCGTATAAATTCGTATATTGGTATCGTATATAAAGATTATGGAAAATCTCCATTTTTCTCCAAAAAATAATATCGATAAATCTTCTTCAAAAGAAAAAGATTTAATTCCAGAAGATGAGATTGAGTATCAATTCTCTCGTTCTTCAGGTAAAGGCGGGCAAAATGTTAATAAGGTTGAAACCAAAGTTGAGATTCGTTTCAATATTATTCGATCCAAAGCTTTTTCGGATGAGGAAAAAGAAAAGATAAAAAAATCTTTAACTAATAGAATTAATAAGGAAGGGGATTTAATAGTTGTTTCTGAAGAAGAAAGAAGTCAATTAGACAATCGCAGAATTGCTTTAGAGAAATTAAATGAGATGATTAAAGAGGCTTTAAAGCCAGAAGAGGACAGAATTCCCACCAAACCTTCAAAAGCTATCAGAGAAAGAAGGATAAAAGAGAAAAAAATAATCAGCACAAAGAAAAAATTAAGACAAAAGAATTTTAGAATTGACCCCGTTAGAGATTTAAGTTAGTTTATCTATTTTGAATGGCTATAGCCGAGAGGCGGCTTCGCCTTAAAACTTTTTTATTAGCAAGAGGCTTGGTTGAATCTCTAACGGGGTTGAAGAAAAGTAATTTTTTTGTTATTATCAATAGTGCTAAAGGCGCTATCGTCTAGCCCGGTCTAGGACGCGTCCCTCTCACGGACGAAACATGGGTTCGAATCCCGTTAGCGCCACCACGTTTAACGTGGTGATGGCATGTTCAACGTGCCACTTTAATTTTAGATGGAAATGAAGAAGCTAACTTTAAGAAATAAATTGTATATCTGTTTTTTATTAGGTTGTTTTTTAATTTCATTCTTATTGGATTATTTTGTTTTTAAAAAATCAGCGCCGAATTTTCCAGTTATTTTAAGGACTAATGATTTTGGCACCAATTTTTTGGCTAATAGATACGCTATTTGGCAAATTCCAATCTTAGGAGTTATTTTAATTTTGATTAATAGTTTTTTAAGTCATCTTTTGAAGAAAAACAAAGAAAACTTGAGTAAATTGTTCTTATTTGCTAATATAGGGATAGGGATTTTAATGCTTCTAATTAGTATCCAGGTATACCTTTTAAATAGATAAGTATTTGTATCTTGCTTTTTGTATTTTAATCCAACTTTTGAATTTTGACTTGTAATTTTGACTTTTGACTTTTGACTTTTGAATTTTAATTATATGTTAGCTGTCATAGAAACTGGAGGAAAACAATATTTAATTTCTCCTCAACAAAGAATAAAAATAGAAAAAATTAAAACTGTTCAGGAAGGCGAAGAGATTGTTTTTGATAAAGTGTTGTTATTAGTGGACGATAAAGATAAAGTCAGCATAGGCAAACCCTATCTTGAGGGAGTTAAAGTCGTGGCTCAGATTGAAAAATCTGGAAGAGGAAAAAAGATTATTGTTTTTCGTTATCACTCCAAGACTCGCTATAAAAAGAAAAAAGGTCACAGACAGCCTTATATGAGAGCAATAGTAAAAGAAATACGATAGAATATACAATAGAAATACAGTTGAAATAAATAGAAAATAAAAATGGCGCTTTGGCGCCATTTTTTTAATAAGATTGCTTCGTCCTCCCGCTTTCGCGGGAGTCCTCGCAATGACAACTACGTTGTCATTTTCTACCTTCCAAAGCATTAATCAAAGTTTCGCTGTCAGCAAATTCCACTTCACCGCCATGAGGCAAACCCCGAGCTAATTTGGTGATTTTAATATTCAGTTTTAAATCTTTGATGGTTTTTTCCAAATAATAGGTAGTTAAATTGCCCTCTGAAGTAGGACTTAAAGCCAGAATTATTTCTTTAATGGGTTTTTTAGTTTTGAAACTTGTTTTAATTCTTTCCACTAAAGGAGTAATACTTATTTCTCGTTTTTTATTTTCATCAATCTCTGATAATAATCCGCCTAAAATGTGATAAATTCCCTTATATTTATTTGTTTTCTCCAGAGAGAACAAATCAGTTTCTTTTTCAACCACACAAATAGTCGAATGGTCTCTTTGAGGATTACGGCAAATTTCGCAAAGGGTTTCCTTAGCTTTTTGTTCGAAGGGTAAAAAACAATCAACACAAAGTTTAATTTTAGTAGATAAATTAGTCAAGGCGTTGGAGAATTCAATTTGTTTAGCTTGAGGTTGATGTAAAAACCAAAAAGCCACTCTCATGGCTTGCCGAGGGCCAATACCAGGAATTCGAGAGAAGGTCTTAATAAAATTTTGTATTGGTTTTGGTAGTTCCATAAAATCAACGAATTACGAATCTATTACGAATATACGAATTATTTTTTTATTTTGAGAGCAAGGAGATATATTATCTTGAGAAACGCTCAAGCCGACGAGCGGGCATGGTGCGAGCCCCGCCAGCGGGCGGGGTGAGAGAGCGAGGAGGATTGCGCGAGTTCAAAAATTCTCGCTGGGAATTTTTGAATGTTTTCGAAAGGTGATATATCTCCGAGCGATTGTTATTCTTCTTCTAATTCTTCTGATTCTCCATATTTTTCTTCTTTTTCTAAGTTTCTGAAACTGGCCAATTGTTCATTAAAGTAAAGAGAAACCTTTCCTAAAGGCCCATTACGATGTTTAGCAATAATAATATCAGCGATATTTTTTCTTTCTGTTTCCGGATAGTATTTATCTTCGCGGTAAATAAAGAGAACTACGTCAGCATCTTGTTCCAAACTTCCTGTTTCTCTTAAGTCAGAAAGCCTGGGGATAGCCGGTGATCTTTGTTCTACTGCTCGAGAAAGTTGAGAAAGAGCCAAAATTGGCACATTTAATTCTCGAGATAGGCTCTTTAAAGATCGGGATACTTCAGAATATTGTTGGACCATATTTTCTCGAGCAAAAGCAGGAGTAATTAATTGAAGATAATCGACGATAATTAATCCTATATTTGTTTCTGCCAATAATCTTCTGGCCATGGTTCTCATTTGCATTACTGTTGGCGAGGGAGCATCATCAATAAAAATTGGGGCTTCAGATAGCCTACTAAAAGCATCTTGAATTAAAGAAAAATCATTAATGTCCCCATCAGTGGAAAGACGGCCTGTCCTTATTTTCCAAAGATCAACCGTCGATTCAGCAGCAATTAATCTATCAACCACCTGGTCTCGAGACATTTCTAAACTGAAAATTCCTACTGGAATTTTCTCTTTTGAGGCAATATTTCTAGCAATATCCATGGCTAAAGAAGTTTTACCAATTGAGGGACGGGCGCCGAGAATAATTAAATCTGATTTCTGAAGGCCAGAAAGATAATTATCCAAAGTTTCAAAACCAGTGCCTACTCCGCGTAATTTTCCGCCACCTTTCTGAAGTTGATCAATTCTTTCAAAAGCTTTAGTTAATTCATTTTTTAAAGCGACGAAATCTTGAGAAACTGATTTTTGAGAAATAGCAAAAATAACTTGCTCAGCTTTATCTATAACATCATTAATATCTTCTGATTCATTCCAACCCAATTCAGAAATCTTATAAGAGGCGGCAATCAAATCTCTCAAAACTTTCTTTTGATGAATAATATTAGCGTAATGAATGATATGAGCGCTGGTAGGTGTTTTATTAACAAGAGAGGTTAGAAAACTGACACCACCTATTTCGTCAAGTAATTTTTTCTCTTCAAGACGATTGGATAAAGATAAAATATCAATGGGAGCATTTTTGGTATACAGATCGAAGATAGCTTCATAAATATAGCGATGTTTTGGTAAATAAAAATCATCTGGAGAAATAATATCCGCTACTTTTACTAAAGCATTATTATCGATAATAATAGAGCCTAAGACTGATTCTTCAGCTTCTGAATTTTGCGGCGGCATTTTATCTTGTGGGACAGGAGACATATTAGTATTTTGTATTTAAAGATTTTATTTTTAGACCCCAAGGAGTATCTTGAAGAAGAAAACTAAGATTCTGAATTTCTTCTCTGAGCTTATCAGCCTCTTTAAAGTTTTGCTTTTGACGCAATTGCTCTCGCTTTTCAACTAAATTTTTTACCTTTTGAGGAATTTTTGGAATTTTGATTTGGTCTAGTCCTAAACCCAAAACTTTATTAAAAGCTATAATTAATTTATAAATCGTTTTAAGATTAACCCCGTTTCTTAAACGAGGATTTTTTTGTTTTTCGTAATATTCTTTTGATAAATTCCATAGAACAGCTAAAGCCTGAGGGGTATTCAAATCTTCGTTAATAGCTTCTCGAAACTTTGTTTGGTACTTAGTGATTTCAAAAGTTTGGATTTTTTTTATTTTTTGTGTTTTCGAAAACCATGAACAATCATACACAAAATCATAAAGATTATTCAAACTGTCTTGACTGCTTTTCAAAGCTTCTAAAGAAAATTCCAAAGGAGTGCGGTAATGAGAATTTAAAACAAGATAACGAAAAGCTAAAGGAGAATGACCAATTTTTTCTAAATCACTAAGGAGGATGGCGTTATTTTCTGATTTTCCCATTCTCACCTTGGGTAATTTTAAAAATTCACCATGAAGCCAGAAATTAACAAATTTTTTATTTGTGGCTGCTTCTACCTGGGCAATTTCATTGGTATGATGAATAGGAATATGGTCTATGCCACCGCAATGGATATCTATAGTAATGGCTTTTTTAGGGAGAAAATTTTTTCCCTTAAAAGCCTTACCCAGGAATTTTAAATTAATTACTGCGCATTCAATGTGCCAACCGGGAAAGCCTATACCCCAAGGAGATGACCACTCCATTTGTCTTTTAATGTTTTTTGGAGAGAATTTCCAGAGGGAGAAATCAGTAATATTTTTTTTCTCCGGAGAAATCTCTATTCTCGAACCTGCTTTTAGCGTCTGGCTCAATTTTTGAAAATTCATCCCAGTTAATTTGCCATAATCTTTGAGTTTTGAAGTATCAAAATAAATTCCATCAGAAGTGCGATAAGTAAATCCTTTTTTTTCTAATTCTTTGATTAAACTTATATCTTCATCAATATAATCAGTGGCTTTGACAATAATATCTGGCTTGAGAATATTTAATTTTTGAATGTCTTTGAAGAAAGCTTGGGTATAAAAATCTGCAATTTTCCAAGCAGATTTCTTTTCTTTTTTCGCTTCTTTTTCTATTTTATCCTCACCAGTATCAGCATCAGATGTTAAGTGGCCAACATCAGTGATGTTCATTACATGTTTCACTTGGTAGCCATTTAAAAGGAGAGCTCGTTTTAAGATATCCTCAAAAATATAAGTTTTTAAGTTGCCAAGATGGGCATAAGAATAGACAGTTGGCCCGCAAGTATAAAGGCCGACTTTTTTATCCTTGAGGGGTCTAAAAATTTCCTTTTTTTTAGTAAGAGTATTATATAATTTTAGCATTCTATAGGAGATGTTTTCTTTTTAGATACTGATAAATAAG
>Ga0210016_1005278_pt1 | contig 10808 bp, 9 predicted proteins | sample CryGeyCG2014_300_FD_185454 | JGI IMG/M metagenome (GOLD analysis project Ga0210016, IMG submission 185454) | Groundwater microbial communities from aquifer - Crystal Geyser CG02_land_8/20/14_3.00 (SPAdes) (version 2) | ecosystem: Environmental > Aquatic > Deep subsurface > Groundwater | place...
GGTTCCCGGCCACATCAGGTGCATCCGCAAGGGACACTCACAACAGTGGTTAAAGTGGGGCGCAACCTAAGCGTTAGCTCATTGGTTCAAAGAATGATGAATCTGACGAACACTGCAGGGGACACGGCCTGATTCTAGAACAACTCATCCTGCTCTGCCAGCGTCGCGTCGATGATTTTCTGCATGGCCTGCGTTCGGTGTTTGAACGCGGCGAGGTCAAAGCCGCCGCCCAGGCGGGTGGTCAACAATTCGTGCGCGATGTTGAGCGCCGCCATGATGGCGATACGCTCGACCGAGGCAATCTTGCCGGCATCGCGGATTTCGCGCATCTTTTGATCCAGATAGGCAACCGCATCCAGCAATTCGGCGCGCTCGTCCGGCGGACAGGCGACGCGGAATTCGCGATCGAGGATGTTCACATCGATAAAACTGGTGTTGGCTGGGCTCATGCGGATTCTGCGGGAAGATGTTCGAGGATTTTTTCGATCCGTTGCGCGGCCTGGTTCAGCTTGTCCTGGTTTTTTCTTTGTTCGCTGACCGCCGCCGCGACGTGCTGGCGCAATTGCAGATTCTCCGCGCGCAGGCGCTGTGCCAGTTGCACGAGTTGTGTCAACTTCTGTTCGAGGGTGTCAAGTTCGCTTTGCATGGGCGAACTATAGATTTTAAATCCCTGTTAAGTCAATCGATAACGGGATGTTTTGCAAGTGAATTGGAATTATTGGAGCGGTCTGACATGGCGCCGGATGGCGGCCGGTCTGCTACAATCCGCGCCGCTTCAAGGTGCAGCGAGGTAAAAACCTCGCAGTTAAACGGGAAACAGGTGCGGAAATATTCCAATACCTGTGCTGCCCCCGCAACGGTAAGCCAGTGTGGGACTGTCAATATGCCACTGTGCGCAAGCATGGGAAGGCGACAGTTCAAGACTGGCGAGCCCGGATACCGGCCTTGGGCGTTTGGAAGTCATGTGAACCTATTGCGCGAACGGATTGCCGCGTTGCGCGGTGCTCGCAATCCTCATGTACCAAAAGTACATTGCGGTTGCTGCGCTCCGTGCGCCTTGCACTCAGTCCGCTCATAACGGTTCACATACCTTCCAACGGTTCAGGAAATGCGCGTGGGGCGCATGGATGCCCGTTTTCACAGGTTCATTCTTTCTTCCCGCCGCTTTCCTGATTTTGTTCAATGTTCCAACGGGGACGATTGGAACGTATTCAGGGAAAATTCAAATGAAACAAAAATTATTTTTTGCCGCACTGTTCTGTGCGGTTACTCCATTGGTCTATGCGGCAACCGAGAGTTTGGATGAAGTGGTGGTCACGGCGATGAGATTTTCAGCCGCACTGGAAAGCGCATCGGTGAATGTCATAGTGATTACCGCGGAGGATATCGAGAAAAGTGCCGCTAAAACATTGCCAGCCTTGCTGGCACAGCATGCTGGAATTCAGGTACGCAGCAATGATGGCACATCGGATATGGCAATCGACTTGCGCGGATTTGGCATGACCGGAAATCAGAACACCCTGGTACTGTTAGACGGACAGCAGCTCAATGATATTGAGCTGACCTCAATACGCTGGTCGGCAATTCCTCTCGCCTCAATAGAGCGCATTGAAATCATGAATGGCAGTGGTGCTGTGCTTTATGGTGGCGGCGCAACTGGCGGCACGATCAATATCATTACCAAGCACCCCAGCAAGGAAATGCGCGGCAACGCGAGCGTGGGCTTGGGAAGCTACGATGCCAAGGAATGGCAACTCGCATTTTCCGGTTCGAGTGATCGTGTTGGAATGCGTGTCACGGCCAGCGGTTTGGACTCGTCCAACTATCGCGCCAATAACCACATCGCACAAAACAATCTGGAAGCGGATTTGCGTACCGACGCAGGGCATGGCGAGGCCATCCTTAAATTTGGTGCAGATAATCAAAATCTTCGTTATCCCGGTAATCGTGTGGTCAATCCAGGCGCGGGTGTTAATGAGTTGGTGACTGACCCAAGCGGGACTTCGACCCCGCTGGATTATGGCAAGCGTGATGGTGTGCATGCTAGCCTTGGAACCAGTCAGCATCTCGATTTTGGACAGTTGGCAGGAGAGCTTTCATATCGAAGCAAGAAGCAGCAGGCATTTTTTGCAGCGTTCGGTGGTAGCTATTTAGAGACGGATCTCAATCTGCTCTCCTTTACACCCCGCGTGAAAATCCCTTATCAACTTGGCGGTTCCGGCAATGAGCTGATCGTCGGCGCGGATCTCGCCGATTGGGATTACGATTCACGTCGTTCGAGCAGCCCAGCCAGTATTGGCACCCCGACTACGCATCTCTTGGCGAAGCAGTCCAATCGTGCGCTGTATGTGCAAAACACAGCACAGCTTGGCGCTGATACCAAGTTGACATTGGGCGCTCGTTCACAACATGTTGACTATCAAGCCCACGATGCTGTTAACACCGCTGCTTACGCGTCGGGTACCCAAGGACGTGTGGTGGATGCTTATGAAATCGGACTGCGCCATAGCTTGAATCAGGACTTGTCGTTGTTTGGGCGCATCGGCCGCAGCTTTAGAGTAGCGACAGTAGATGAAATTTTCGATCAGTACGGCGGGCTGCTGTTTGATTCAAAAATCACTCTGCTGGAACCGCAGACTTCCCAAGATAACGAAGTGGGTGTCAACTACAAGGGTGCGAGCAGCAAGGTACGGGCAGTGCTGTTTCAGATGAACTTGAACAACGAAATCCATTACAACGCGATTACTTTCACCAACATGAATCTGTCGCCGACGCGCCGTTATGGGCTGGAATTGGAAGGTGCCCATAACTACACCGATGCGCTCGATGTCGCTGCGGCCTATAGCTATACGGTGGCGAAATTCCGTGAGGGTACTTATGGTGGCACGAACGTGTCGGGAAAAAATATTCCATTGGTGCCACGTCAAAAGCTCACGCTCTCTTCTGCCTGGAAAATGTCCGAAAAAACCACGCTGAGCGGCAACGCGAACCATGTGGGGCAGCAACACTTCGACAATGACCAAGCCAACACATTCAGTCAGAAGATGCCGGCTTACACCACGGTAGATGTGAAGCTATCTCACCGTGAGGGATCATGGTTGGTGGCTGCTGCGGTGAATAACTTGTTCAACAGGCAATATTTCACTTACGGTGTGGCGAGCACGGCCACGCCTGGCAAATATAACGCTTATCCGATGCAGGAACGCAGCCTTGCGCTGAACGCGAGTTACCAGTTTTAGTATTTTCGTAGCGATGCCCCTGTTACAAGGGTAAGGCTGGCTGTCGCCTGCCCCTGCCTTTTCTGTTAAAGTTCCCGCTGCTATTTTGTCTGCGGGAACGCATAAGGAGACAACATGAAAATCTTGCAAAATCAAACGGTGTGGATTGCAGCAGCACTGCTGTCACTGATGGCGGCGACCCGCTACAACCATTTCGGATCATCAATGACTTTGCCCGACGCATCCTATGCGGTGTTCTTTCTGGCCGGGCTTTATCTCGGTCGCGTGCGCGGGGCGCTGGCGTTGCTCGCTTTGCTGCTGCTGGAGGCCGCGCTGGTCGATTTCTACGCGATCAATTTTCGTGGGATCAGCGCCTATTGCGTCACCTCGGCATATGCCTTCCTGGTGTTCGCCTATGGCGCGCTGTGGTTTGTCGGGCGCTGGTATGCTGCACGTCATGCGGTGAGCGGCAAGGGTGTGCTGGGCCTGATGCTGGCGGCGGCAGTGGCGGGGAGCGCGGCGTTCGTCATCGCCAACGTGAGTTTCTATCTGCTGGCGGGCTACTTCGAGCAGATGAGCGTGGTGCAATACGTGGCCAGCGTCGCCCAGTACTATTTGCCCTACGTTGCGGTGATGATGTTCTATGTCGGGCTGGCGTTCGCTGTGCAGGTACTGGCACGGACCTTCGGCAAACCGCAGCAGGAAACCGATGCGGTCTGATTTCGCGCGCATCACCCTCTCGTGCAGATGACCAGTTCTCAGCTTTACCTGCGCCTGCTGCGCTACGTCAGGCCGTATTGGCAGGCGTTTTCCGTCTCGATCCTTGGCATGGTGGTGGCGGCGGCGACCGAGCCGCTGTTACCCGCGCTGCTCAAGCCTTTCCTCGACGGTACTTTCGTGCACAAGGACGATCTGGTGATGCGCTGGGCGCCGGTGTTCATTCTGGGGATCTTTTTCGTGCGCGGACTGGCCGGTTTTTTCGGTTCCTATGCCATTCATTGGGTCGGCAACAAGGTGGTGATGGACCTGCGCGCCGAGATGTTCGGCAAGTTGATGACGCTGCCGACGCGCTACTTCGACGATCACGCCACCGGCCTGCTCATCTCCAAGCTGACCTACGATGTAAACAACGTGACGGCGGCGGCGACCAGTGTGGTGACCATCGTTATCCGTGACACCATCATTATCCTCGGCCTGCTTGGCTGGCTGTTCTATCTCGACTGGAAACTGACCCTGATCTCGCTCACCATCGCGCCGGTCGTCGCCGCAATCATCCAGACTATCAACCGCCGGCTGCGCAATGCCAGCCGCGACACGCAACAGGCGATGGGCAGCATCACCCAGGTCATCGAGGAAAGCGTGACCGCGCACAAGGTGGTCAAGCTGTTTGGTGGTCAGGAATACGAACAACAGCGCTTCAATACCGAGATCAACTGGGTGCGCCGCTACGTGATGAAGCAGGCGGCGGCAGCCGTGGCCAACGTGCCGCTGGTACAGATGGTGGCGGCGGTCGCCCTGTCTTTCGTGATCTATCTCGCCATCGGGCAAGCCGGAAGCGACGCCACCACCGTGGGCGGATTCCTCTCATTTGTGGCGGCGATGCTGATGCTCACTTCGCCGCTCAAGCGTATTACCAGTATCACTGAATTCATCCAGCGCGGGCTGGCAGCAGCAGAAAGCGTGTTCGACCTGCTCGACAGCGAAAGCGAGAACGATCGCGGCACGAAGCAATTGGGCCGAGTGCACGGCGCAATCCGTCTCGAACATGTCGGCTTCACCTACGGTCGCGACGGCCGCATGGCGTTGCAGGATATCGATCTGGACATTCCGGCGGGGCAGGTAGTGGCGCTGGTTGGCGCTTCCGGCAGCGGCAAAAGCACGCTGGCGAATCTGGTGCCGCGCTTTTACGAATTGGGCAGTGGGCGCATTCTGATCGACGGGCAGGATGTGCGCGAGGTGACGCTGGCCAGCCTGCGCGCCAACATTGCGTTGGTCAGCCAGGAAGTGGTGCTGTTCAACGACACCATCGCGGCCAACATCGCCTACGGCCAGATGCGCGAAGTGCCGGAAGCGGAGATCGTGGCAGCGGCGACGGCGGCGCATGCGATGGAATTCATCCAGGACATGCCGCAAGGACTGGATACGCTGGTTGGCGAAAAGGGCGTGCGCCTGTCCGGCGGCCAGCGCCAGCGCATCGCCATCGCCCGTGCGATTCTGAAAGATGCGCCCATCCTGATTCTGGACGAGGCGACTTCCGCCCTCGATTCCGAATCCGAACGGCATGTGCAGGTGGCGCTGGAAGTGTTGATGCGTGGGCGCACCTCCGACACGTTACCGACGAAGCCGGCCGATTGCGGGAGGAGGTGCGATGCGCTCGCTCCCGCACCAGAGGGCTCCGCCCCACCGTGTCGCGAGCGCACCTCCGACACGTTACCGACGAAGCCGGCCGATTGCGGGAGGAGGTGCGATGCGCTCGCTCCCGCACCAGAGGGCTCCGCCCCACCGTGTCGCGAGCGCACGACCCTGGTCATCGCCCACCGCCTGTCCACCATCGAAAAAGCCGATCGCATCGTCGTGCTGCAAAAGGGGCAAATTGCAGAAGCGGGTACTCACGCCGAGCTGCTCGCCAAGGGCGGGGTGTACGCGCAGTTGCATCGCACCCAATTTAGAAGCAATGAAACTGAAGGTGAAAAAAACCCACCAATCAGTTGACAGTTGTTCCGCTTCTGGCAAAATCCATACCCAAGCATTTCTCTCAACCTTTCAACCCCGCTTAATTTCAGGAGATCATCATGGCCGTACTCGTAGGCAAGCAAGCACCCGATATCAACGCTGTCGCCGTCATGGGCAACAACGAGATCAACGAATCCTTCAACCTGAAGAAACACATCAGCGGCAAGTATGCGGTGGTGTTTTTCTACCCGCTGGATTTCACCTTTGTCTGTCCGTCCGAGATCATCGCGTTTGATCACCGCCTGGATGAATTCAAGAAGCGCAACGTCGAAGTGATCGGCGTTTCCATCGACTCCCACTTCACTCACCTCGCCTGGAAGAACACGCCGGTGAACAACGGCGGCATCGGCCAGGTGCGCTACCCGCTGGTCGCCGACATCAAGCACGAGGTGTGCAAGGCCTACGACGTGGAAGCCGACGGCGGCGTGGCTTATCGCGGCTCGTTCCTGATCGACCGTTCCGGCCTGGTGCGCCACCAGGTGGTGAATGACCTGCCGCTGGGACGCAACATCGACGAGATGATCCGCATGGTCGATGCCCTGCAATTCAACGAAGAGCACGGCGAAGTCTGCCCGGCCGGCTGGAGCAAGGGCAAGGCCGGCATGGGTGCTTCGACCGAAGGCGTGGCGAAATACCTGGCGGCACACGCGCAAGAACTGTAAGCAATTTGTTTCATCTGAAAAAGGCTCCTGCGGGAGCCTTTTTTCATGGCCGCCCCGGATTGCGCATGCATTAAAATGCGCCGCATCGTTGCCCAGGAGACTCTGCATGCTGATCTGGTTCGTCGCGCTCTATCTGCTGTTCTCGGTCGGGGTCGGTGTCTATGCGGCGCGGCGTGTGCACACCTCGCGCGATTTCGTGGTGGCGGGGCGCAACCTGCCGTTGCCGGTGGTCACCGCCACGGTGTTCGCCACCTGGTTCGGCGCGGAGACGGTGCTCGGCATCTCCGCCACCTTCGTGCAGGAAGGATTGGGCGGCGTGGTCGCCGACCCGTTCGGTGCCAGCCTCTGCCTGATCCTCGCCGGATTATTCTTTGCGCCGCTGCTGTACCGCATGAATCTGCTGACCATCGGCGACTATTACCGCGCCCGCTACAACCGCACGGTGGAGCTCATCATGTCGGTGTGCATCATGCTGTCCTATCTCGGCTGGGTGTCGGCACAGGTGGTGGCGCTGGGGCTGGTGTTCAACGTGGTCAGCAATGGCGTGGTCACGCCGCAGGCCGGTATGGTCATCGGCATCGCCGTGGTGCTGGCCTACACTTTGATTGGCGGCATGTGGTCGGTGGCGCTGCTCGACTTTGTGCAGATGACCATCATCATGACCGCGCTGCTGTTGATCGCCGTGCTGATCGGCGAGCAGGCGGGCGGGGCGGGGAATGTGGTGATGCAGGCGCAGGCGGCAGGCAAACTGCAACTGTTCCCACAGGGCGGCGGCATGGAAGCATGGATTCCGTTTGTCGGCGCCGCGGTGACGATGATGCTGGGCTCCATCCCGCAGCAGGACGTGTTCCAGCGCATCACTTCCGCGAAGAGTGAAAAGATTGCAGTACGCGGTGCGGTGGCCGGCGGCGTGCTGTATTTTGCCTTTGCTTTCATCCCGATGTTCCTGGCCTACGCGGCCATGCTGATCGATCCGCAATTTTTTGGCGAATTGGCCGGGCGCGATTCGCAAATGGTCCTGCCCAGCCTGATCCTGAACCACACCCCGCTCATCGCGCAGGTGTTCTTCTTCGGTGCGCTGCTGTCCGCCATTATGAGCACCGCCTCGGCCACGCTGCTGGCACCGTCGGTGATGTTCACCGAGAACATCCTCAAGCATTTTGTCTTCAGTGAAATGAGCGACAAGCAAATGTTGCGCACCATGCGCATCATTCTGCTGACGTTTGGCATCCTCGTGCTGTGGTTCGCGCTCAACTCGGAATCGAGTATTTTTCATATGGTGGAGAACGCCTACAAGGTCACCCTGGTCGGCGCCTTCGTGCCGCTGGTGTTTGGCCTGTATTGGCGGCGCGCCAACAATCAGGGGGCGCTCCTTTCAATCTTGCTGGGATTGGGTTCGTGGTTGCTGCTGGAGCTGTTGCAGCCCGATACCTACTGGCCGCCGCAACTGGTTGGGTTGTTGATGAGCGTGGCCGGGATGCTGCTCGGATCGACGCTGCCCACTCTGCATGGCAAATCAATTCCTGCGCATCGACGCTTCCCCGGCTAAACTGTCACACGGTTGTCATATTTCTTTCATACCATCATCGCATATTGAAAACAGGGATGGAGCACAGTATGGCGACAGCAACGATTCTGCTGGTGGAGGATGAACCGGCGATCCAGGAATTACTGGCATTCAACGTGGAGCAATGCGGCTTCCGCGCGGTCAAGGCACTGGATGCGGAAGCGGCGCAGGCACAGATCAAGCAGGCACTGCCCGACTTGATCCTGCTAGACTGGATGCTGCCCGGCAGTTCCGGCGTCGAACTGGCGCGCCGCCTGCGTGCCGATGCGCGCACCCGCGACATTCCCATCATCATGCTGACCGCGCGCGGCGAGGAACGCGACAAGATACAGGGGCTGGAAGCGGGTGCTGACGACTACATCACCAAGCCCTTTTCGCCGCGTGAATTGATGGCGCGCATCCGCGCCGTGTTGCGCCGGCGCACGCCGCAGATGAGCGAAGAGCTGGTCAGCATCGGCGGCATCGAGTTGTCGCCGGCCACCCACCGCATCAGCGCCAAGGGCGCCAACATCGAGTTGGGGCCGACCGAGTTCCGTCTGCTGCATTTTTTCATGACCCACATCGAGCGCGTGTATAGCCGGGCACAACTGCTGGATCAGGTGTGGGGCGACCATGTGTTCGTGGAAGAGCGCACGGTGGATGTGCATATCCGCCGCCTGCGCCAGGCGCTGGAGGCCTCCGGTCTGGAGGGGCTGGTGCAGACGGTGCGCGGCAGCGGCTATCGCTTTTCCGCGCAGTGATCTGATGGCGCTGCCGTGGGAGCAGCGCCATTCATCGCGTGATACAGCAAGCCAAGTCTGATACAAGCCGTGTTCCGTTACCGGGCACTTTTTCTGGGATAATCCGCCCGTCCCTTCCTTTAACCGGATCAGCATCGTGAGCGATTTCTGGCAGCGTGCGCTTTTCTATCCCTTCTTTCTGCTGCTTTTTTCTCTCCTGCTCTGGGCGATTTTCGGTCCATTGGTGGCGGTGCTGGCGGTTGCCGTCGGTCTGGCGTGGCGGCTGTTGCAACATCTGCGTAGCCTGATTGCACTCCTGCGCTGGCTTGGGGCACCGGAAGAGAGTGTCATGCCTGAAGGTTCCGGTTTGTGGGAAGACGCGTTTTCACGCCTCTACCAGATGATGCGGGTCAATCGCCAGCAGCGCACACAACACATTGCCGCCTTGCAGCAGATGGAACAGGCGACCGCCGCCCTGCCTGAGGGCGTGGTGATACTGGATGAGGCCGATCGCATCGAGTGGTGCAACCCGCTGGCCGAGGCACATTTCGGCCTCACTAGCGCGTTCGATATTGGCCAGCAGATCACCTATCTGGCGCGGCAACCCGAATTCGTCGCATATCTGGCGGCGCGCGGTGCAGGAGGCCAGGCGCTGATCCTGCGCGGCACGCGCCAGGACGACATCACGCTGTCGATCAAGCTGATCGCATATGGTGAAGGCAAGCGCCTGCTGATCAGCCGCGACATCACCCAACTGGAGCGGATCGAGACCATGCGCCGCGATTTCGTGGCCAATGTCTCGCACGAATTGCGCACACCGCTGACCGTGGTCAACGGTTTCGTCGAGACCCTGCAGGATATGTCGACGCGCGATTCCGACATGGCGCAGCGCGCCCTGCACTTGATGGGCGAACAGACCCGGCGCATGACACATCTGGTGGACGATCTGCTCACCTTGTCGCGCCTGGAGAATGAGCAAAATCCGCTGCACGAGGAAGAGGTGGATGTCTGCGCTTTGCTGCGCGAGATCGAGCAGGAAGGACTGCAGCTCAGCCAGCACAAGCATCAGCTGAACCTGGTGCTAGAAACAGAGGCCGGTCTGCAGGGGAGTCGCAACGAATTGCGCAGCGCCTTTTCCAATCTGGTCAGCAATGCCATCCGCTACACCCCGGACGGCGGCAATATCGATATGCGTTGGTCACAACAGGACGGGCAGGCGGTGTTTTCGGTCAAGGACAGCGGCATCGGCATCGCGCCGCAACACATCGCACGCCTGACCGAGCGCTTCTATCGAGTCGACCGCAGCCGTTCGCGCGAGAGCGGAGGCACCGGGCTGGGGCTGGCCATCGTCAAGCACATCGCCCTGCGCCACCAGGCACGGTTGGAGATCACCAGCGAGGAAGGGCAGGGCAGCACCTTCTCGCTGCATTTTCCGGTCGTTCGCGTCAGACCTTAAAACGCTTCCGATCGAACCGCATGCACGACGCGGTTTGATTCGCCCGGATTGGCGTTAGAATTGGGGTTGAGGACAACCCGCCATCCAGATCCAGACCGCAATGTCACTAACTTAAGGGAAGAATCATTCTGTTCAATAGATAGAGGCGGCTGAGAGCCTCGTCGCATTATCATGCGGGTGTCGAATCCGTGATGCGTAACGCGAAAGGATCAGCCGCCATGAATGATAGCAAGAAACGGCATCTTGCCGAACAACAAGTGCGCCGGTTTCGCGCGCGATTTGTCCAAACGGTTGGCGCGGTGTTGGGAGATGTCCTGCCGAAGCGATCGTTAATGAAGTGGATTGCCGAAGAGTGCGGCCACTACCGGCAACGCATCTACGATCCATTGCGAACCCTCACACTGTTCATCGAACAGGTGCTGGGCGCAGATCAAAGCTGTCAGGATGCTGTTG
>Ga0210016_1005279_pt1 | contig 10807 bp, 10 predicted proteins | sample CryGeyCG2014_300_FD_185454 | JGI IMG/M metagenome (GOLD analysis project Ga0210016, IMG submission 185454) | Groundwater microbial communities from aquifer - Crystal Geyser CG02_land_8/20/14_3.00 (SPAdes) (version 2) | ecosystem: Environmental > Aquatic > Deep subsurface > Groundwater | place...
TGCGGCCAAGAGAAATGTGATATCTGTCATGGAGCGGTTAAAATTCTTTCGAAAATTCGCTGAATTCTTCCCTGAGCGGCAGGGTGAAATAAAAAGTCGTGCCTTTGTTTTCTTCCGACTCAAACCAGATTTTGCCCCCGTGTGCCTCAATAATGTTTTTGGTTATAAACAGACCGAGACCGGAACCCTCGGTATTCAACCTCATCACATTGGCCCCTCTGAAAAATTTGCTGAAAACTCTCTCCTGCTGGTCTTTGGGGATGCCCACGCCCGTATCCCGTATTCTAAATTCAATTTCTTTTTTTTCTTTCAAATGAAATAAAGAAATAAATATCAAGCCACCCAAAGGAGTATATCTTATGGCGTTTTCCAGAAGATTATCAATGGCCAGCCTGATTTTTTCGACATCGACGGCAATCTGGGGCAATTTATTTATCGGTTTTTTTAATTCCACCTCCAGCCTTTTTCTTTTGATTTCATCCTGATGGGCGTTTATGACAAACTGAACAATATTTTCAAAATTGGTAAGAGTCGGTTTAAAAAGATATCTCCCTTCTTCTATTCTGGTTACATCCAAAAGGTCGTTAATTAAATTAATCATCCTTTCGTTCGATTGATAAGTTTTCTCGATAAACTCTCTCTGTTCTTTGGTTATCTCCCCCATATCGCCGTCCAAAAACATCCTCAGCGTCCATTTAATGGCGGAGAGGGGCGTGCGCAATTGGTGGGCGGCCAGGGAAACGAATTCTGTTTTTAATTTTTCAACCATTTTTTCGCGGGTGATATCGTGCGAAATAACCAAGGCCCCCAATTCTTCTTCGCCGCTGATCAGCGGAATGCTGGAAATTTCCAAAATTAAATTTTCCCTGATCAGCAGCTCTTTTCTGAAAATTCCCTTGATTTCTCTCCCCAATAAATTTATTAATGGTTGGAAGCCGACTAATTGGAAAAGGCTAGAAAGATCGGCACCAACAACTTCTTTTGTTTTTACGTTAAAAAACTCTTCTGCCTGAGGATTAATCAGAGAAAGCTTATTCTCTTTGTCAAAAACCAACAAACCGTCAGAAAAGTTGGTAATAATGGCCAGGGTTTTATTTTTTTCTTCTTCGGTTTTTTTTCTTCCGCCTTCGACGTCTTCCAGCATGTTCATCAGGGCCCTTCTCGAATCTTCTAAATCTTCCGCTCTTTTCTCTAACTCTTTAAGCTCTGCCTCTCTTTTCTCTCTAATCTCAGAGAGTTCTAAGTCTCTTTTGACGAGCATTTTAGCAATTCTGTCCAGCTCCTGAAGTTCTTTTTCTCTTTTTTGTCCAATTTCCGAAAATTCGGCAATTATAGCTTGCTGTTTTGTTTTTTTTATTATTTTTTTGCTATTTTTTAGGTTGGGCTTTTTTTCCATTCAAAACTAAAACTTTAAAGCGACTAAGGCTTAATTTCTTTTTGATTTTTGATTTTTAATATTTTATTTACTCTCCTAATACCATTAAAGCCATGGTCTCGTTATGAAACGCAGAAAAACATTCAGGTCCAAGTACCCCTCCCAAGGGTGCCTGCTCTCCATAAGTATAAAAGCCAATTAAGGGAATATCCTTCCCTAAAACATTCTGAATAGCCACAATTTCCTCTCCCATTCTTGCTCCTAAAAGTTTATTGCGGGCCATACAATCAAAAACAAAAATCGCTTTAGGTGTAGCCTCTTTTAATTGAGATAAAGCACTTCCAGCCGCTTCTTTAGCTGCTTGAATAGCTTTTTCTTGGTCGCCTAACATTAACCTGATATCTGAACCCTCGGGAATCTCTGCGGCACAAGTAATTTCTCCTTTTTCATTAGCAATGATTACATCTCGAATCAAAAGTTCTGGACTCCCCTCAACACTCATTCCCAAAGGATAAGTATAAGCCATCTTAGCGATCGGTTCTTTAATCAGTTCTTCTGCTTTTTTGCCAAAGTAATCCTCGTAAATTGAGAGGGCTGGCCGATTGTTTACCTCAATCAATTTTCCTCCTTTTGCTTTCGTCACTTTCATTGGTAATCCAATTGGCTCCCAACCATGTCTAACCCCTACTCCGAAGGAAAATTTACCGGAAAGCCCGATTCCAATCACACAATTTGACAAAACTTGGTCATTGTAATACTGGTATGTCTTTTTGAAAAGAAAGTCATCTCCAGCTGAACCTCCCATAATTGGGAAATTCTTTCCCAAAACTTCCTGAATTCCTCTTACCGCCGCTGCTCCATTTTCAGCCAAACCATCTAATAACATTACAAACAGAGAAAGAGGCTTTGGGGTTAATTTCTTTACTACCCCTGCTGCTTCTTTCCCAGCTTTAAAAGAATCCTTATCTGTTTCTCCCCCCACTCCAATTGTAAAATTAACAGAATCTGAACTTAGAGCCATTACTGCCACATACTTTGATACTGGCCCCTCGGTGGTAATTTCTCCCGAATCACTACAACCTACGAGAGGGATTTGGCCAGAAACCGACCTTACGCCTTTTAGCATTTCCTCTTGATTATAGGCAACTGTTGAGAAAACAACAATCAAATCGGCTTTGCCGCCAGATTGGTCTAAAGCTTGCCTAGTTGCCTCAACTCCGGCGATTGCCGCACCAGAATTATTACTTCTTCCCACGCCAGTTTTAATCATAAATTTACCACTTATTTAATTTATTGCTCTCGACCTTTATGTTTTTCTAATTCTTTTTTAAGTTCTTCAATTTCTTTTTCTAGATCCATCATTTTTAATTCAAGACTATGTGTCTATACAATAGCGAATCAAGGTTCTGCCGCGCAGGTTCTTACTTCCACCTTACTACAAATTCATGATAGGGGTCGTCCCTGAACATACATTTTGTTTCTTTAACCTGGAAATCAGACCCCTTTAATACGAACTGACCGATTCTTATAAAATATCCTCCCAAATAAGCGCAGAGTACGGGATGGATTTTGAATCCTTTAAGATGAAGAGTATAATATTTCTCCTTTAAATTATAATTTGCTCCTTCCAGTATCCCCACCGTGTAATGTTTTCTCCAATAATTGGAGGCTTCTTTGTAGGTTTTAGGAAAGCTTAAAAAATATTTCAGAAGCGACTTCACGATAAAAGAGTATTTTGGAGCGGCATTCCCCATTTCTTCTATGTCCTTGGCGCCGAAATCAAATACTTTTTGGATTGCCAAAAGAGAAACCAATCTCAGACCTATCGGATACCAGCCGGTGGCTTTGATGTTTTCGTAGTCGATGGGGCAATCGATTTTTTTTAATTCTTCCTTTACTCTAGCCAATCCCTCTTCTCCCTTTTTCGCCCTGATATATTCGGCATCGGTTTGGAAAACCGTTCCTCTAACCTTGCCGGGAATTTCCATTATTTTTTTGATTTTTTCCTTAGTAATTTGACCGTTTTCCATATTTCTTTTTAACTCTTGGTCTTTTTTAATTGTTGCTTCAGCTCGATCATCTTTAATTCTCTTCCTACGGCTAATCTGTTAAATTTTTCCAGCTCCTCAATTTTCTGCTGGAGCTCTTTTGTTCTGTTTTGGACATCCACTTCAAGACTATCAGAAAGTTCCTTTAATTCCTTAGTCCGGGCTTGAATTTTTATTTCCAAGGCCGCTTTTGCCGTTTCTATTTCTTCCTGGGCCTCAAGCGAACCGATATAGTGGTTTTGTAAATTTTTAGCGATGAAACCGATGATGCCTGCGGCCAATAAAATAAAAGAGAGGTCCAAATCGGGCAAGAGAACTCCTTTTAAAGGGTAATTAATGAACAAATAAAAATAACTTAAAATGGAAAATCCCGCAGCAAAAAAAACCGTTTTAATATCGCGAAAGAAACTGAATAATATAAAAATTAAAACGTAGCCTAAAATAATGGGCCTTCCCAAAGAAGGCGTTAAAAACAAAATAAGAATAGTCATGCTGGAAATCAAGGATATGCTGGCTAAATATTTGCCCCAGAAAACCATTATTTTCCCCGCCAAAATCGTTAACATCGCAAAATACGCGAAAAAAACGATCGAAAACAGGGAAAAAAATTCTTTCCAGGTTAAAATTTGAGACTCTAAAATTGATGAAGAAACAATTTGAAAAATAAAAGAGGAAATAAGAAAAATCGAGAAAAAAACCACGGAAAGCCGCGTAGTTTCTATTTCTTTTTGTTCCAAAAAATAACTTTTTAATGAATATATGGGCGTTTCAAGCTTATCGCAGAATTTTTTAATCGCATTCTCTCCGTACTTAGATTTAAAGCTCCAATTTTTAAATATACTGGAAAGCAATATGTTGCCGATTATCCTTCCTCCTTTTTTGTTTATGACGCTTGAAAAAGTAAGGTCGAGCAAATAAACGGAAAAAATATACCATTCGATTTGAGGCGAAAAGGCGGTGGTTGAAAAAAAACCGATGTTTTTGTATTTCAAGCCTTTGATTTCCTTAATATATCTTGCCAAGGGCAGGGAAACCCTGGTCCAGTTGGGACTGCCGAAGCAAACAACATCGTAGCTTGAATCATCCTGGATTCCGGGATTTTGGATATCACAGTCTCCCTTAAACATTCGGATGTGCCACCAGCCGAAAAAACTGTGCTCTTTTTTTGGTTTGATTATTTCCGTATCAACGGAATGACCCCTGTCTTCAAATTCTTTTTTAATGGCTTCCGCCAGCTTTTCCGTTCCCCCCCATTTCGAATAATAAGCGATTAAAATACGCATTGTTTTTTAATTTTACCACAACTTTAGGTTTTCCCCAATGGATTCTTTTTTCCCTGAAGCATTTGCTGAGGGGGAAGATAAAGCAGTCTTCATCGCCCTTTCTTTTCCTTCAGACGACAATCTTTTTATCAAGCTGTGAAATTCGAAATCCTCCAAAAGCCCGACTACTTTGTTTTTATCGTATTCCCCAAAACGGCATTTCTCCAAATTGAATTCTATCGGCGTATTTTTCTCAATCTGGGCCAAAGTTTTGGAAAAAAGGGCCTGTTCTTTGTATTCCAAAATGGTCTCTCTCAATTTGGGCCTTAAATCCTTGGCATTCTGCGAATTCTCTTCGATTTCTTTGTAGAGATTTTCCAAGGTACCGAACTTCAAAAGAAGCTGGATCGCGGTTTTCTCCCCTATGCCCGTGATGCCCGGAATATTATCGGAAGGATCTCCCCTTAGTGCTTTGAAATCGAGAATTTGCTGCGGAATCAATCCCTGAAATTTCTCCTGTACTCGCTTTTCGTCATATAAGACAACGTCCTTAACCCCCTTTCTCAAGGCATAAACTTTTGTCTGGGGATTAATCAATTGGAGAGCGTCCAAATCTCCGCTCAAAATAATAGTTTCAATTTTCGGCAAAACCTGTTTTTTAGGAGCCAGGGTGGCGATTGTCCCGATAATATCGTCCGCTTCAAAGCCTTCTTTTTCAAAAATAGACACTCCGAAAGCTTTTAAAACTTCTTTGACTTTTGGGATCTGCAAATAAAGTTCAGCGGGAGCAGGCGGCCTTTTCGCCTTGTAATCTTTGTATTTTTTATGACGGAAAGTTGGAGCCGGGAAATCAAAAGCGGCCGCAATAAAATCCGGCTGAAATTCCTTGATTATTTTCAGAAAAACCAGCAAAAATCCGTAAATGGCATTCACCAGTTCTCCCTTTTTTGTAGTTAAGGGAGGAAGAGCATGATAAGCCCGGTGTATCACGGAATTGGAATCGATAATGACCAAACGTTTTGTTTCCTCTGGCATAATTTTGAATAGAATGAAAAATTATAAAGGAAGATGAAGCAACGCTTCATCGACCGCCATTATTATTTTTGGGATTGTATTGTAATTTTTCTTGACGTTTTGCCGACAAATCCAAACTTCAACGACAGAACATTCTTCGGCAATATTTTTTTTATTCGGTCTGCCCATTCAATGGCGACAATATGCCGTGGATTGGAAATCATTTCTTTAAACCCTAAGTCGAAAATTTCTTTTGCTTTCCGAATCCGATAACAATCGATGTGGTAAAAATCATGGAATATAGAACTTGGGATATGGAACCTTTTTATAATAACGAATGTCGGACTGGTAATTTTTTCTTTGACACCCAAGCCCTTGGCGAAACCTTGTAAGAAGGTTGTTTTCCCGCCCCCCAAATCCCCTTCCAGCCCCAAAACAAGAGCTCTTGTCCCAATGCGGGTTTTAAGAATTTTTTTCGCCAAAATTTCTCCTATTTTTTTAGTTTGGGTAGGGTTTTCGGTTAAATATTCAATTTTCATTGACTTTTAAGGGATTTTAAGTTAATTTAAACTAGGCGAAGAGGATTAATCCTCTTCTTCATCTTCGATAATCAACTTCATTGTAGATCCTTATGGAAGAATATTCAAAACAAAGCAGCCAGGAAGGAATAACGATTTCTTCACGAATTAATGCCGAAATTCAAAAGAAAATAAAAAGCATTCTTGATTTTAAAGAAAAAATCGGGGGATCTCTTAAAAAAGATACATCTGAACTTTTAGAAATTTTTTTGGGGGGAGGAATTCATCTGTCAGCTTCCGATCTCCACGTTGAGCCGACGGAAACCCAGGCTAAAATCCGGGCGAGAATCGACGGAGTTTTACAGGATGCCGCCATAATTGATCGAGAAATATACGGAAATCTTCTCTCAAGAATAAAACTTTTATCCGGAATCAAATTGAACATTACCGACCGACCGCAAGATGGCCGATTTTCTGTTTTAACGGGAGGAAAATCGGAGCACGTTTCCATCGAAATCAGGGTCTCCACCTTGCCGTCGGAATACGGAGAATCGATTGTTTTAAGAATTTTAAACCCAAAATCTTTAATCGATTTGGAGGCTCTGGGGCTGAGAGAAGATTTATTAAATCTTTTTAATAAAGAAATCAAAAAACCGAACGGAATGATTATCGTTACCGGTCCCACCGGCTCAGGAAAAACCACCACTCTTTATGCTTTTTTAAAAAAGATCCAAAAACCGGAAATAAAAGTCATCACCATAGAAGATCCGATTGAGTACCATTTAAAAGGAATTTCTCAGACTCAGGTCAACCCTGCCAGAGGTTATGACTTTTCTTCCGGTCTTCAATCAATCATGCGGCAAGATCCGGACGTGATTCTGGTGGGTGAAATCAGAGATTCAAAAACTTGCCAAATTGCTCTCCAGGCCGCCCTGACGGGACACTTGGTTTTGACAACCTTGCATACCAATGATGCCGCCGGCACTGTTGTCAGATTGATAAGTTTGGAGGGAAATTTGGCGAATATAGGACCGGCCGTCAATATGATCGTCGCCCAAAGGTTGGTCAGAAAACTTTGCGACAAATGCTTCCAATTTATGCCCGTTTCTTCTTCAATTCTCGAAAAATTGGAAAAAAATTTAAAAGGAATTTCCAAAGAAGTAAAAATCCCGAAGTTAAATCCCGGATTGAAAATTCCCGAAGTAAAGGGTTGCAAATATTGTAATTTTACCGGGTTCAGAGGCAGGGTGGGAATATTTGAAGCAATTCTGATAGATGACGAAATGGAAAAATTTATTTTAAAAAATCCTTCTGTCGCTGATTTTCAGGAACTGGCGATGAAAAAAGGAATGGTAACCATGTACCAAGACGGCTTAATAAAGGTTTTGCAGGGCATCACCACCATCGAAGAATTGGAGAGAATAACAGGGGAGTAAACCCCGTAATACAACTTCCAGTGTTCTCCGAACAAAAACACCGAAGGTGCTGGAAGATGATATACGGGGTAAACCCCGTAATACAACTTCCAGTGTTCTCCGAACAAAAACACCGAAGGTGCTGGAAGATGATATACGGGGTAAACCCCGTAATACAACTTCCAGTGTTCTCCGAACAAAAACACCGAAGGTGCTGGAAGATGATATACGGGGTAAACCCCGTAATACAACTTCCAGTGTTCTCCGAACAAAAACACCGAAGGTGCTGGAAGATGATATACGGGGTAAACCCCGTAATACAACTTCCAGTGTTCTCCGAACAAAAACACCGAAGGTGCTGGAAGATGATATACGGGGTAAAAAAACAGCCCCAAAACTGGGGGCGAACTAAGGCATTAGGAGCGCAAAGTTTAGAATTTTTCCGAGGAGTAGCTCAGTGGGAACCAAGCTATCCGGCTAAGAGAAACTCTGGGGCCCCCAGCTTTAAGGCTGATTTACTATTGTAATATATTATGACAAATTTGTCAAGGGCAGTAGTTTTGCTTTTTTTGTTTCTCCCCGTTCTACCAATTCAGGCGGCCAGTCCCCTTGATATAATGATTAATGAAATTTCCTGGATGGGAGAAGAGAAAAACGGCAATGATGAATGGTTAGAATTATATAATAGCACCAATTTGCCGATAAGTCTTGACGGCTGGTCTTTAAAAGCCGCCGACGGGACGCCGGAGATCAAACTTTCGGGAGAGATATCCGCCAATGGATTTTATTTATTGGAAAGAACCGACGATGACAGCGTCCCTGGAATCCCGGCCGACCAGATTTATAAAGGAGCTCTGGAAAACAACGGTGAAAATTTGGAACTTTATGACGATAAAGGAAACTTGGTGGATTTTCTCGACTGCAGTTCTAAATGGTCTGCCGGCGACAATATAACCAAACAGACAATGGAAAGGATCGACTCAAAAAACTGGCAGAATAGTAAAAATGCCGGCGGGACGCCGAAGGCAAAAAACGGCATCATAAACACGGCTGAATCTGGCTCCCAATCGTCTTCCACACCAACTCAGGAAAAATCAAAATCTTTGGCATACCCTTCCGGCATTGTTATCAATGAAATCCTTCCCTCGCCGGAGGGCAAGGATTCGGAAGAAGAATGGCTGGAAATTTTTAATCAAAACGATTTGGAAACCAGCCTTGCCGACTGGAAAATCAGCGACATCACGGGCGTCGTCAAAACTTACACTTTCCCCGAAGAAACAAAAATACCAGCCAAAGAATTTTTAGTGCTTACCCGACCCGTCTCAAAGATTACTTTAAACAACGAAGGCGACGGCCTGAAACTTATCCGGCCCGACGGAAAGACGGTAGATTCCGTAGAATATGTTAAGGCCCCAAAAGGGCAATCCTTTAACCGAACTGCCGAGGGCTGGGTTTGGAGCGATATCCTTACGCCCGGCTCATTAAATGAAGATTCTGAAACAGAACCGGGAGTTGGAACAATCAAAACGGACGAAACCAATCCAGAATTTCAAGTTAAAGAAGGGCTGGCGGCGGTGAGCCAGTCTTTTGAAAAATCCCAACGACAGAAAATTCCCAATTCTTTTCCTCCTTATTTAATTGCGGCTTCTCTCGCTGTTTTTTCCGGAGCAGTAATTTTTTCACTAAAAAGATTGATTTCTTCAAAGAATTAGATTAAAATCAATATGATATGGAAATAAAGGAATTGAAAGAATTATATCTTAAAAAGAAATTATCCTCCCCTAAAATTGCTGAAAGATTGAATTGTAGCCCAACCTTTGTCAGAAATAAATTAAGAGAATATGGTATTCCCATCCGATCCCTTAAAGAAGCTCTTCTTTTATCTAATACTCCGAAGTATCCACGATATAATTTTAATGGAGATTTAAAAGAAAAAGCATATTTAATAGGTTTCCGGCGAGGAGATTTACATGCTCATCAAGCTAGATCAAGAACTATTCTAGTTTTTATGAGTTCTAGTAAAGATAGCCAACTTAAACTTTTTAAAAATTTGTTTTCTAAATATGGTCATATATGGAGCGGCAAGACAAAGGCGCCGGATGAAACGTGGGAACTCACAATGTGTTGTTATCTTGATAATACCTTTAAATTTATAATCGACAAAAAAGATTTAATTGAACCGTGGATTTTGGAAAATAGAAAAATTTTTGCAGCCTTTTTGGCGGGGTATATCGATGCTGAAGGAACTTTTTGTTTGTGTAAGAACGATGCTGTTTTCAGTGTCAGGTCTCAAGATAAAAATATTCTTCATCAAATTCGTATAAAATTAATTGAATTAGGAATTCTTCTACGACCTTCTCAAATAGTTCGTAAAAAAGGAACAAAAGATAAAAGGGGAATAATAAGTAATGGAGATATTTGGGGAATTTTTATACACCGTAAAGATTCTATCCTTAAATTAATTGATTTAATTATTCCATATTTAAAACATGCTAAGAAAAGAAAAAATATGGAAATTGTAAAAAATAATATTCTTTGGCGAAACAAACAATATAATAATCAACAAGATAGAAGATATTATAAATTATATTTAGAAGAAGGAATAAAAGTATGAGCGGACACAGCCACGCTAAAACTATAAAACACCTGAAAGAGCAAACCGATAAGAAAAGAAGCCAAATGTTCTCGAAAGTTACGAGATTAATTTCGGTTGCGGTTAAAGCCGGCGGGAGCAATACCGAAACCAATTCTAAATTAAGAATGGCGATTGAGCAGGCCAAATATTTTAATATGCCGAAGGAAAATGTCGAAAGAGCCATTAAAAGAGCGGCCGGAGAGGGGGGAGAAGAACAATTGGAAGAGGTCCTTTTTGAAACTTTTGGCCCCGGCGGAGTCGCCGTTTTGGTCGAAGGGATTACCGATAACAAAAACAGGACCCTCGGGGAAATCAAACAGATTTTAAATCAAAATGGAGGAAAATTGGCGGGAGAAGGCTCGGTAAAATGGCTTTTTGAGAGGAAAGGAACGATAATGGTTGATTGGAAAATGCAAAATGCAGATTTGCAAAACAAAGAAAAAATAGAATTAATTGCGATTGAAGCGGGGGCGGACGATATTTATCGGCACGACGAAGTCCTGGATGTTTACACAAAGCCGGACGAATTGGAAAAAGTGA
>Ga0210016_1005281_pt1 | contig 10806 bp, 7 predicted proteins | sample CryGeyCG2014_300_FD_185454 | JGI IMG/M metagenome (GOLD analysis project Ga0210016, IMG submission 185454) | Groundwater microbial communities from aquifer - Crystal Geyser CG02_land_8/20/14_3.00 (SPAdes) (version 2) | ecosystem: Environmental > Aquatic > Deep subsurface > Groundwater | place...
AGCCGCGATGGGCGTGCACCTCTTGATGGCGGTGTAATTACAAATGCGAGAGTAGAATTTGGTAATACAAATAATAATGCAGAAGTTTCAATGTCGATGAATCCTGAAGGTTCAAAAATTTGGGCACGCTTAACCCGCGATAATGTAGGTAAACAAATTGCAATTGTACTTGATAATTATGTTTATTCATTCCCTGTTGTAAATCAGGAAATTAAAGGTGGAAATTCATCTATTTCCGGCGATTTTACTATTGAAGAAGCGCAGGATTTAGCAAATGTTCTTAAATCAGGAAAACTTCCTGCACCGGCACAAATTATTGAAGAAGCTATTGTTGGTCCATCTTTAGGGCAAGAATCTATTCAGGCAGGTTTATTATCGTTTATTGTTGCCTTTATTATTGTGCTTATTTATATGCAGTTGTTTTACAATAAAGCAGGGTTAGTGGCAAACGTAGCTTTACTAACAAATGTCTTTTTCCTGATTGGTGTTTTAACTTCGTTAGGAGCGGTACTTACCCTTCCTGGTATTGCAGGTATTGTGCTAACAATGGGTATGGCTATAGATGCCAACGTAATTATTTACGAGCGTATAAAAGAAGAACTTAAAGCAGGAAAAGGGATTAAACTTGCCGTTGCGGATGGTTATAAAAATGCCTATTCGGCTATTATTGACGGAAACGTTACTACAATTATAACCGGTATTGTTTTATATATGTTTGGTTCAGGACCGGTACAAGGCTTTGCTACAACCCTTATTATAGGTATTCTTACTTCATTATTCTCGGCAATTTTTATTTCAAGGTTAATTTTTGAATGGGGTTTAAATAAGAACAGGGAATTAACTTTTGACAATAAATATTCCCGTAACTTTTTAGCAAATACCAAAATTAATTTCATTGGAATTCGCAAGAAAATGTACGTGTTTTCTTTAATTATAATTGGAATTGGTATTGTCTCTATGTTTATAAAAGGGATGAGTTGGAGTGTTGACTTTACCGGTGGCCGTACGTATGTGGTACGTGTTGACCAAACTGTAAAGGTTAATAAAGCACGCGCAGCCTTAGCTAAAGAATTTGGAGAAACTCCCGAAGTAAAAACTTTCGGTGCCGATAATCAAATTCGTATTACAACTAAATATTTAATTAAAGAAACTGGTACAAAAATGGATAGTATTATTGAATCAAAGATTTATCAAGGGTTAAAGCCTTTCTATAAAAAAGACATTACGCCTTTACAATTTAGCATGAGCGACAAAACAAATGGTATAATGAGTTCGCAAAAAGTAGGACCTACCATTGCCGATGATATAAAAATAGCTGCTGTAATAGCAGTATTTCTTTCACTTATTGCCATATTTATATATATTGCCATTCGTTTTCGTAGCTGGCAATGGGGACTTGGAGGTGTAGTTAGCCTTTTCCACGATTCATTAGTGGTTATCACCTTCTACTCTATTTTCTGGGGAATAATGCCTTTTAATATGGATATTGACCAGGCATTTATTGCTGCCATTTTAACTGTAATTGGTTATTCCATAAACGATACGGTTATTATTTTCGACAGAATTCGTGAATACAGAACCTTACACCCGCGATGGGAAATGAAAGACAGTATTAACGTTGCTATTAATAGCACTTTAACACGTACTTTTAACACCTCTTTCACTACCACCATAGTTCTTTTAGCTATATTTATTTTTGGTGGCGAGGTACTTAGGGGGTTTATTTTCGCATTACTCATAGGTGTAACTATTGGTACTTACTCTTCAATATTTAATGCAACACCGGTAGCGTATGACTTTTTTATGATGCGTAAAAAGAAAAAAGAAAGTAAATAATTATTTTGAAACAAATTGCAATAAAAAATAATTTACACTGGTCTGTTAAATATTATTAACCTGCTAAGCAACATTTTTTTAAAAAAAACGTCTAACTATTATACTGCAATAGGTAATAGATTGCGTTTTTTGTAAAGTCATACAATGGTCATTCAATAGTCATTCAATAGTTTTACAAGCGAATGACAGCGAAACGAATGACAGCGAAGCGAATAACAGCGAAGCGAATGACAATTAATGACCTTTTCAAGTATAAACTTAGTATTTAATTTAACTCAAACGATATGGAATTAACAGATAAATCAATTCTTGTACCGGTAGATTTTACCGAAAAGTCGGAATTTGCGTTTCAGCACGCTTTACAAATGTCGAAGTTTTTTGATAAGAATATTTCGCTTTTACATATAATAAATAAAGACAAAGAAAAGCCTGCGGCTCTTGAAAGACTTACCGAATTTGAGAAAAAAATGCGTGAAAAATATGGTGTGGAATCATACACATTAGTTAAAAAAGGTAATATTTTTAAAATCCTTAAAAGTTCAGCTATCGAAATAAATGCCTTGATAATAGTAATGGGGCTTCATAATGCTAAAAGAGCCAGTAAAGTAATTATTGGTTCTCGTATTCCGTTTTATCTGGTTCAGGTTCCTCCTGTTAACGATAAAATAAAAGATATTGTAGTTCCTTTTGATTATAATGAAAAAAATCGCGTTCAATTAAATTGGGTTGTAATACTTTCAAAATACTTCAATTGTAATATTAATATCATTAAACCTTTTATTGGCAATAATTTCAGAAATAAAAAAATGAAAATAAATATGAACTTTGTACGACATATTCTTGATAATAAAAATATTATATATGGAATTAGAACTGCTAAACGTGAAGCAAAATTTAATGAGGCGATATATGAATTTGCTAATGAAATTAATGCAGATTCAATTTTTATTATGTCCTATCATTTCAAAAAATTTGTTTTAAAAGGCAATAGCTTTGGATTTAAAACTCCGATATTTTGTATTAATCCGCAGATTATGCTTCCCGGAAAATTCTAAAGTATTATTATTAGGGGACATGAAAAAAATAAATCCCATTTTGCAATTTAGGTATAAAGGTATAGGGTATAAGGATACAGCCATATTTCCCTATACCTTTATTCCCCTATTCCTCTTTATTTTTATTGGAATTAATTATTTCAAATCCCCTTAATTGAATTTTTACTTCAAATTTTGTTTTACCTCTGCATTAAGTTTATCTACTCTGTTATTTAAAGTTCCTGATTTATTTTTGAAACAAAAAATATGACCAAAAAAATTTCAATCGCCAGGTTATCTGTTATTTCAAATTCAAGTTTAATTGTTATTAAGTTAATTGTAGGATTTTTAACAGGTTCGGTAAGTATTATTTCAGAAGCAATTCATTCCACAATGGATTTAGGGGCAGCAATTATCGCCTTTTTCTCGGTTAAGGTTTCTGATTTACCTGCTGATAAACAACACCCTTATGGACATGGTAAATTTGAAAACATTTCGGGAGTAATTGAAGCCGTACTTATTTTTATTGCTTCTATTTGGATAATTGTTGAAGCTGTAAAAAAAATAAATTCTCACCAACAAGTTGAAAATATTGGCATAGGTTCTTTGGTAATGTTGGTCTCGGCAGTTGTAAATTTTTTGGTTTCGAAGCAAATATATAAAGTTGCAAAAAAAACTAACTCAATAGCTTTGGAAGTTGATGCCTTTCATCTTAAATCCGATGTTTACACCTCTTTAGGTGTTGCTTTTGGACTTTTCCTTATTTGGATAACAAAGTACCAACTTCTTGACCCTGTTATAGCTATATTAATCGCCATTTTTATTCTTTGGGAATCTTTCCAATTGCTAAAAAAAGCTTTTAGTCCATTACTTGACGTAGCAATTGACGAAGCCGACATAAAAATTATTAACAAATATTTTGAAAACCGTAACCTAAGTTTTCACGATTTACGCACCCGTAAATCGGGTAAATATAAATTTGCAGAGTTGCACCTTGCCATGCACGGTGAAAAAACCTTAGCCGAAGTTCACCATATTTGCGATGAAGTTGAAAAAGAATTACAACTTGTTATCCCCGATTTTCAGCTAACCATACACGTAGAGCCATATTGAGATTTAGGCGCTAACAAAGGCAAACTTACCAACATGTTGTCAATTTCAATGCTCAATGAGGTTGCCCGGAATAGGCTGTATAAAGGATAGAATAGTTTAAACAGTATGTAAATTTATAATAGAACCGATATTTGAAGCAGATTTTTCGGACAGTTCCTGCGGCTTCCAACCAGAAAGGTCATCAAAAGGAGCAGTAAAAGGAATCGAAGAAAATTTGCAGGATGAAAAGACCGAAGTGTATGACGCAGATACAACAGGCATTTGAGATATTAGTGAACAAGTACAAACTAATAGACGCAACAAAATACTAAAACGATGACAACTTGTAAGAATTTTGACGAACTTTGCAGGAAAGCCGTATGCGGAAAAACCGCACGTAAGGATTGATGAGGGAAAGGAGTAAATTTAGTCAACTAATTTTACTTCCTTTCTACTCTACCTGGAAAAAATTATGACATGAATAGTAACAAATGTAATATGTTTGCATTAGTTGATTGCAATAATTTTTATGTATCGTGTGAGAGAGTTTTTAACCCTTCACTCAATGGAAAACCTGTAGTTGTGCTGTCTAATAACGACGGCTGTGTTATTTCACGAAGCAACGAGGCTAAAGCACTCGGCATAAAAATGGGTGAACCGGCTTTTAAAATTGAACCATTCTTAAAAAGATATAATGTAATTGTTTTTTCCTCAAATTATATACTTTATGGAGATATGAGCCAGCGTGTTATGAATACACTTGCTCAATTCAGCCCCGATATTGAAATTTATTCAATTGATGAAGCCTTTTTAAGCCTTGGTGGTTTTGAGTTTTTTAATATTGACGAATATGCCCGGAATATCAGGGAAATTACTACAAAAAACACAGGGATACCTGTTAGTGTTGGCGTTGCACAAACAAAAACATTAGCCAAAGTAGCCAATCATTTTGGTAAAAAACATTCAGAATACAAAGGAGTATGTATAATTAACAGCGATAAAAAACGAATCGCCTTACTCAAACAATTTAAAATTGTTGATGTTTGGGGCATTGGTCGTCAGTATGCTAAATTTCTGATACAATTCGGAATTAATACCGCTTACGATTTAACACAGGCACCGGAAAAATGGGTAAAGCAAAATTTATCGGTAACAGGCTTACGTACTCAGCAGGAATTACTTGGTATTTCTTGTGTTCAAATGGATTTATCAACTCCTGCAAAAAAAGCTATTTGCAATGCGCGTTCTTTTGGCAAAATGCAAACCAAACTACCCATTATTACCGAAGCGGTATCAAATTTTGCTTCGCGTTGCGCCTATAAACTTCGAAAACAAAAGGCTTGTGCAAATATTATTATGGTTTTTATTCATACAAATCAATATCGTCAGGATTTAAAACAATATGCAAGCAGTAAGGTTATTTCACTTCCGGTAGCCACAAACAGCACTATAGAAATTGTACATTATGCCAATACAGCACTCAAAAGCATTTTTAAAGAAGGTTATCTTTACAAAAAGGCAGGAGTAATTGTAAGCGGGATTGTTTCCGAAACCGGTTTGCAAACAGCTTTATTTGATACCACTGACCGTAAAAAACATAAAAAAATAATGAATGCCGTTGATACTTTAAATTCCTATTACGGAAAAGATAAAGTAATGTTAGCTGCCCAGGGAAATAAAATACAATGGAAACTGCGACAGGAAAAACTTTCACCATGTTACACAACAAATTGGAATGATACAATAATTGTAAAAATTTGAAATTATACTTTACACACACCAAATCATATAAAACCAAAATAAATAATCTATGTGTTTTCATAATGCACTAAGTGTAAAAGCACAAGACCTTGAACATCGCTACAAGGCAAAGTTCAATAAAGACTCCCATTTTGAACCTATTTACCATGGATATGCATTCGGGTTTATGCTTTGGCCGGTTATTACCAACAAAAACAGCAAATATATTCAGGAATTTAACTGGGGATTAATACCATCGTGGGTAAAAACAAAGAACGAAGCCCAAAAAATAAGAAGTTGTACATTTAACGCACAAGTTGAAACCGCGTTTGAAAAACCATCGTTCCGAAATGCAATAAAAACGAAACGATGCCTTATACCAAGCACAGGATTTTTTGAATGGCAAACTATAAAATCGAAAAAGTACCCGTATTTTATTTCGCTGAAAGAACAGCAGATATTTTCGATGGCAGGTCTTTGGGAGGAGTGGATTGATAAGCAAACAGGCGAAATTTTGCAAACATTTTCCATTCTTACAACAACAGCCAATCCATTGATGGAAAAAATTCATAACACTAAAAAAAGAATGCCTGTAATTCTTGCTTCAGAACTAGAAACAGAATGGCTTTCACAAACACTAACAAATGACAACATTCTTGCTCTTTGTCAACCGTATAATGAAAACCTAATGCAGGCACATACCGTAAGCAAATTATACTTTAATCGGGATAAATTTTTACATTGAAATAATTTAGGATTAAGGATTTAAGAATTAGGATTAGTGTCGGTCTGTAATATCGTAATAATACCTAAATCCCTCAAGTGTTTTTATAAACACAGGGTTCACAGAGATGAGCATAGAGTAACACAAAGATATTAGGTGAAAAAAATTACTCTGTGTAACTCTTTGATTTCTCTGTGTTCTTTGTGTTAAAAAGAAAATTATTTGTAGAATACGCGGATTTCAGGCAAAAACTCAAGGATTAGAAATGTGCAAAATAACTTCCGATTGAGTTCCTTGAATTTTACAAACCACTTCAATTTTAACTTTTAGCAAATTAGGACTACAATTAATGGTATAAGTAAGCGGATTAAATTCATATTTTTTTTCGCTTATACCATTTAAAAATTTATTTTGGTATGTAACACAACACTTTTCAACACATTTAAGAATTAACTTATTAAATTCCTCAAACTTTTTAAGTCCTTCGTTTTTTTCACCTTTATAATACGAGCCGGTATAACCTTCTTTATCGTTAATTTCAACAGTAGAAAGTTCTTTAAGTTTTATAGTACAATAATATGAATCGGTAATGTATTCGCTTACCTGCTTGCCTTTTACATCAATAAAATTATTTGCCGAGGCGGAAAGTATTTTATTAAACTCGTTGCAAAAGTCGTAAGATTCTGAAATTACAAAATCTTCAAATTCCGCTTTTTCCAAAAAGCGGTCGTTTTCCCATTTTCCCTTTTCTTTATAAGTTTCGGAATACCATTGAGTTCCCAAACCATTGCGTTTTCCGTTAAAAAACTCGCCAATGTACTTTGTTCCATCTGAACGTACAAACATCCCTTTACCATTAAATTTATCGCCTTTAAAATAGCCTGTATAAACATTTCCATTAACATCGGTATATTTTCCAAAACCATTCAAATGCGAATCAATAAAATCGCCTTCATATTTATCGCCGTTTTTAAAAGCATAAGTTCCTTTTCCATTCTCACAATTTCCTGATATACACCCATATTGACTTTGTGAAAAAACGTTTATGGAAATAAAAATTACTATTATAATAAATACCATTAGTTTCATCATTTTGAGTTTTAAGATTAATAAGCGAAAATACAAAAAACAATAGCAAAAAAACTACCACTTGTTAATGAAATGCATTTTATGTTCGTTCAAATTAAAGTTGTCAGTTCTGCCTACTGCCACTTTGTTGCGTTGGCTTACAACTCTTTTGTATTTGTGATTATATAATGAATATTTCTTTCTTTTAAATAATTCAAAATGTAATTGTAACACACTTCGCTTTTTCCAATTAATTCTGGCGGGAACACCCCTTTTTCAGTAAACAAACCTTCCAAAAACATATTCGCTATTGCAGTTGCGGTGTATCCGGTGGTTCTTGCCATTGAAGATGTTTGAGTTTTGGTGCAGTACTCATCATATAAATTGTACACCACTTTCTCAATTTTTCCGCTTTGGTTTTCACCTTTAAGAGTAACACGCATTACAGTTATTTCCTCCTCGGTTTCACCCAGTTTCCACTCATCAAAAAGAATTTTACTTGTAACATCAAGAGGCGAGACTGCAATTCCATTTACTTTTACCTTTTTTTTATTAAAGAATCCACTTTCTTTTAATACTCTTACATATTCAACATGCCCCGGATATCTGAGTGTTTTCTCCTTCATATTCTTGATGTGAGGCATGGTAAGTATAATTGTTCTTAATCCATCAGAATTGAATGATTCCAACGTTCCTACTTTATCAAATTCAAGCAATTCGCAGTCTGTTAATGGTTCACGTATAATTAATTTTCCGTTTTCAACATAGCGGGCAGGTCGTGTATATTCCTCAATTACGTCTACAGGAGAAAAAGGAGCTTTGTAACAGAAAGGCCATTTTTTTACTTTAGGCAAACCACCCACCAAACATTCAAAATTCGTCAATTTTAATATTCCATTATAATGCCCTAAAATGATATTGTCCATACCTGGGGCTACGCCACAATCAACAAAAGTTGTTACCCCTTTTGCTTTTGCAATCTTATCAAGATTGAGAGAGTTTTCGGGGAAAAAAGAAATGTCCACCACATTTTTCCCAGATTCAATAACCCGCTTAATGGTTTCAAAACCAAGAAATCCGGGTACAGCACAAATAACGAGATCAAAAGTTTTAAGCACGTATTGAAGATTATTCTTATTACATACATCCAATTTCAAAATGTTAAGTGTTTGGCATTTTTCTTTTACATGTTTTAATCGTTGAATATTCAAATCTGTCAATGTTACCTTATGATTCTTTGCTAAATCAATAGCCATTGCACTGCCTACCATACCGGCGCCTAAAACTATTATATTACTCATATTTTTAACAGGGATTTTTTACCGAGATAAATTCACCTCAAAAATATCAAATAAATTTTGGTTTTAATGCTTTCTCTTAAATAAAGATTTCTTTTGCATTTGTTATTATTCCGTCCAGAGTTTATTAATTTCGGCATTTTATTTTTTACTCAAAGCGTTAGTCCCCAGTAAATCGGGGGAACTTAAAAACAGATAACTTTAAAAGAATTATATCAGAAATAAATTGAAATAAGGGCATTTTTAATTTAGCAATTCACCCCGTTAGATATTGTTTTTTACAGTATTTCGTTATTCAATGTTATTATCTAACATGGCAAGCACCAATAGAAAAAATAATATTGTGAGTAATTCGTGGCAAATTTAGATATTACGTACAGACACTAATTAGAGTCTGTCCGTAAAGTCGAAAAATTTGAAAAATAATATCAGAATTTTAAAATTTGATATTTCAGGTATAAGGCATAAAGGTATAGGTTATAAGGGGTTCGCTTTATTCCCTATTTCCTTATACCATATTCCTTAAAATGAAAAAGATTGATATTACAGACAAACACTAAATAATGCCATGTTTTCAAAATTAGTTAAAACATCCGTTCCTTCTAATTTCATTATAATTCCTGTAATTATTTTAACCGGATGGTGGTCGTTTATTCTTGGAATAGAACATGTTACATGGAGCAACAACAAAAGTATTCTTTTATCGGTTTTACCACCCGAAATTTTTACTTTTCCATGGGGTAGTGTTATTTCGGTCGCAATGGTAATGGTTGTTGCATTAATAATGATTCCCTTTACAGCCCGATATTTTTATAGCATTACAGGTAATGTTTTGCCCTCTGTTTTTTTTATCGCTTTATCAAGTCAAATAATGTGGATTTCGGTGCAAGGCGCTTCGCTGATTGCAATATTTCTTTTTCTGTTTATTTTTCGCAATCTCTTTGAAGTTTACCATAAAAACAGGGTATTTGGATTTGTATTTAATGCAGGATTTTTAAGCGGATTATCCGTATTAATTTATTTTCCCTCGGTACTTTTCTTAATTGTTTGCTGGGCAGGCATTATTTTACTTCGTCCATTCAGTTTCAGAGAGTTTTTTACCGCTTTAACAGGAGCTATTATACCTCTTATTTTTACTCATGCTTTGTTTATGATTTTAGGGCATGAACCAAAACTTTATAATCTTATTGAAAACAATTTCATTACAACACCTTTTATATTTAATGATATTCGTCAAATTATATGGATATCTTTTTTGGCAATTTTCGTATTTTGGAGTATTGTTAAAGTTATGCTCTCAGGAACCCTCAAAAAAATTGTTATCCGCCGATATTTTGAAACATTTTTAGTAACAATTATCCTGTTTTCCATAGTTCTTATAAGTCCTTATTCAGATAATGGAATATTTGCAATGCTATTAATACCAATATCATACATAATTTCAATTTCAGTAGCTTCAATACGAAAAATTTTTTATGCAGATATTATAATTTTACTTATGATTTTAATGCAAATTTTTGTTCAATTACCATATTTTCGGTAAAATGTTATACTGTACTGTAAATGGTAATAATTTTAAGAGGGTTTCTAAAAAATAGATTTTTTCAACTTTGCCAAAGTTTCAAACTTTGGCAAAGTTATTAAAAACCGGAGTAGAGACACACGTCCGTGTGCCTCTACTTTTAAAAAACAATTAATATGTGAGTAATTTTAAAATTGAAGTCCAACAAAGAAAAAACAATTTTTAGAACTCCCGTAAAGTTTTTTGTAACCTTTATTATTTTGTTTCGTAAAAAGTTAATAAATTGAAAAACATGTAACTATTCAGCCACAGTTAATAAATTGAAATAACCATCAAATAAAATTTCAGTCGCTATGAAATTATTTTTTCTTATACTGGCGCTCATCTTTTCCTTACAGGTTTTTGGGCAAACTACGTATTATTCTGTAGCAAGTGGAGACTGGAACAATTCTGCCACGTGGTCAACAATTTCATGTGCTGGTGCTGGTGGAT
>Ga0210016_1005284_pt1 | contig 10800 bp, 10 predicted proteins | sample CryGeyCG2014_300_FD_185454 | JGI IMG/M metagenome (GOLD analysis project Ga0210016, IMG submission 185454) | Groundwater microbial communities from aquifer - Crystal Geyser CG02_land_8/20/14_3.00 (SPAdes) (version 2) | ecosystem: Environmental > Aquatic > Deep subsurface > Groundwater | place...
AAGCGCAAGCGGAGGTGAAGCAGCCTTCGGCGCAGCAACTCCGCGACCTGCCCGACGCCCCCAAAGTCGGCGACCGAATGCCGGACTTCTCGCTTGCGGACCAGAACGGAAAGCTTGTCTCGTTCCAGGTAACTACTCACCTTGCCCGCATTCGCGCCCAAGCGCCGGTTCATGCGGTTCAAGTTCGGACGCTATTTTGGCGCCTCCCGGTCACGTTTTCAAGATTCCTCTTGCGTTGGCTCTTGGCTTGCGTTATGCTCGCGGGCAATCGGGGCAGCACACCCTCGCAGCGATCATCACACCAGGAGCCGCAGCCATGTCCCGGCAAGAGCTGGAGCAGCTTTCCAGAGCCGAACTCATCGAGATCGTTCTCCAGCAGCAGGCGACGCTCCTTCACCAGCAAGCCCTCCTCGGGCAATTGCAGGCGCGAGTGGGCGCGTTGGAGGAGTTGCTCACGCGCCTCACCCAGCCGCCGAAGGATGCCTCCAACTCCTCCGTGCCGCCCTCCAAGACCCGCAAGCCCAATCGCCCGAACCGCGGGCCGACGAAGAAGCGCGGGCCGAGTGATCGCTTCGAGCCGAAGTGCCGCGGAAATCCAGGCTGTCATGGGCGACGCGGTTCCCGAAGTCTGGCTCAGCGACCTGTTCAGCGCGCAACTGAAGGCCCCGGCCGACGGGCGCCAGATTTGCCAGGCCCACCAACTGCGCGATCTGCAATACGGGATTGACGCCGAGCGCAGCGAGTTCGCGTATCGGCTGCAGCGGTTGCTGCTGCGCGCCCAAAGCCTGGCGAAGCACCGGGCCGACCTGCCGCCTGACGTGTTCGCAGACCAGGTGCGGAACCTCGAGAACCGGTGCGACCAGTTGCTGACCGCTGCGGCGCCCGGGCGGCAGGGGCGGCGACTCCAGAAGCGCTATCGCAAGCATCGAGATGCGCTGTTCACGTTCCTGTATCGCGGGGACGTGCCGCCGGACAACAACGCCTGTGAGCGGGCGTTGCGCAACTCCGTCATCCACCGCAAGGTCAGTGGCGGGTTCCGGTCGCAGTGGGGCGCGGAGGCGTTCGCGGTCATGGCGACAGTGATTCAGACGGCGGCCAAAGGGGGCCAGGATGCCCTGGACGTCCTCACCAGCCTACTGAGCCCGGGCGCTCCCCTCCTGCCCCTCCCCCAGCCCCCGTAGCCACAAGGTGAGTAGTTACGAGTTGAGTTCGTTGTCGTCGCGAACGGTCCTCTTGGCCGGCCACACGCGCTGCGACCGATCAAGGCGCCTCGACCCACGCTTCGCGTCCACGATAGTCGAAGTGCACCGGGAACTCGCTGAGCAGATCCGCGAAGCCGACGAGGAGCGGCACGCGGTCACTCTTGGCAAGGTAGGCGCGGAAGGGCCGAGCACCCGACGCATTCCCCTCCGCGTCGACGAGTTCGCCCTGCACCACTCCGAAGCACGCCGGGATCTGGCAGACTCTACGCTTGCTGACTCCAATGATGGGTGCGTCTTCGATGAGCACCTCAGGCTCGAGGTCTACCCAGAGATCCCGTGGAATGACCGAGGCCGGCGCGCCCGTGTCGACAAAGGCCGTGAAAGCCGCAGTGACGCTGTCGTCCGGTTGCACGAACCGGACATGGGCCCGCAACCGAACGACCCACAAGCCGGCGCCATGCAGCTCGTCACTGGCAGGCTTCTGCGTCTCGAATTGGAGGTGGATCCTGCGCATAGATGGTCAGTCCGTCGTCCATGAAGTCCACGTAGATCTGGTCCCTTGGGCGGCCGGTGCGTCGCGCAGCCTGCGTTCGCACGGGACCCAGGTCCGCCCCCGCCGCTACCACTTGCTGATGCACGATAGCAATCCACTTGTTTTCGTAAGTGTCGTGCAGCTCTTGAGTGTGCTCGGAGGCCCACTTCATGTCAGCCACGTAATCAGGAGGGATTGCGACCGTCTTGCTCATGGCGTACCTCCTCGGGCGCATAAGCCCGTTGTGCATTTTAGCCGATCCTGCGCCGCGAGAAGGCAGCAGGGAACCGGAACGGGGCTGGCGAATCCTTCGCCAACACTGCTGCCGAAGGAAGTGAACCCATGATCGGCCAAACCAGCCTCGCCTCTCTGCCCCGACTTCGCGACTACACCAGCCCTCGCATTTCCAGCTACGACATCACCGGCGGCAACGCCGATGCGTGGCGGATCGAGCAGGGCGAGACCAAGGTGCTCGCCGAGATCGACAGTCCCGGCTGCCTGAAGCACCTCTGGATGACCCTCGGCATCAAGTCGGAAGACTACTGCCGCCGGATCGTACTCCGCTTCTACTGGGACGGCTGCAAGCAACCCAGCGTCGAGTGCCCCATCGGCGACTTCTTCGGGCTCGGGCACGGCGTGCGGAAGAACTTCATCACCTTGCCCTTACAGATGAGCCCGCAGAACGGAAAGGGGTTCAACTCGTGGTGGCCCATGCCGTTTGGCGAACACGCCCGCGTCGAGGCCGAGAATTAGGGGCCGGAGCCCTACCCCCATTACTTCTACGTCGACTACGAACGCTATCCCGACGCGAACGCAGTCGACGGTTTGGCGTACTTCCACACGCAGTGGCGCCGGGAGGCGAACACGCAGGGCTGGGCCTACGAGGAGAAGCTGCGGTAGTGGGCGGCTGGTGCGGGAGCGGGGACTCAGTCCAACTCACGCACCCACGCCTGGCGCTTCTGGCAGTTGACATGGAGCGCGAGCACGCTGAGGAGACTGGCGAAGCCAATCAGAAGCGGCACCTCGTCCGTGTGGGCGAGATACGCTGGAAAGGTCAGGCAGCGAGACGCGTGACCCCGGCTGTCGATGATCAGCCCCTGGACCTCGGCGAGGGACGCCGGAATCTGGCACACTGCCTGCTTGCTGATGCCGCCGAATGTCGTGTTCTCGTGCACGAGAGTCCTTGCCAACGGCTGCCAGAGGATCCTCGGGATCACGCTGACCGGAGCCCCGGTGTCCACGGTGCCGAGCCAAGCCGGCGAAGGTGAGCCGTCCGCTTTCAGGAACCGCAGCCGCGCGCGCAGTCGCAGAACTGGAATCCCCGTGTGCGTGCCACCGGGAAGCTGAAGTAGGTGCTCGGCAAAGTCGAGGGCTATTGGTGCCATAGGCCGTAGACCGCTGCGCCGTCCTCGACGTAGTCCAGGAAGATCTCCTCGGCATCCCGATTGCACCGCTCCGCAGCCGTAGCCTTCACGCGTGCAGGATCCGGGCCCGCCGCCACGACCTCCCCACCCACGATGGCGACCCACTCATTCTCGTACCGGTCATGCAATTCCTGCGAGTGCGCCAGCGCCCAGTTCATGTCAGTCAGGTACTCTGAGGTGATTGGCGGGATAGTGATTGTCTCGCTCATCGCGTACCTCCAAGCAGACCGAGCTTGACCGGCCATTCTATCCAGTCCCTGGATCCAGCGTCGGCCGCGAGGTCGCCACGGTGGTCTCCCCTTCCGGCTCGCACACGACCTCCCTCAAGGCGGCGGGTACGATGACCGCCTCGCCCGGCCCCAACTGCAGCGACTCGCCGCCGCCCTCCACAGTCAGCGCGCCGTCGAGAACCACCAGCACTTGCGGCCGGTCGGTCGCCGTCTCCCACGTGAAGCCGCGCTCAATGTGCAGCCGCTCGATCTCGTACACCGGCGCGCGCACCAACCGCTCTCGCCTACCCCACTCCGTCGTCTCGACCTGCGGTTCGACGGCGCGCGTTGCCTCGAACCGCATCGAGAGCAATGCCTGCTCAACATGCAGCTCCCGCGGCTTGCCCTGGTCGTCCAGCCGGTTGTAGTCCCACAAGCGGAACGTCGTGTCGGACGGCTCCTGAATCTCCAGAATCACCACCCCCCGCCCCAGTGCATGCACCGTCCCCGGCGCCATGCGGAACACCTCGCCCGGTCTGGCGGCAATGGACTGCAGGCACTCCTCCACCCTCCCGGCTTCCAGCGCCCGAACAAAGTCCTCCCGCGTACCCCCCGGCCGCGTCCCCGCCAGGATCCGCCCGCCCGGCTCCGCGTCCACCACGATCCAGCTCTCGTCCTTGCTGTGCCCGCCCGGGAAGTGCTTCGCGCACGCCGCCGCGCCCGGATGTACCTGCACGCTGAGGTCATCGTTCGCGTCGATGAACTTCACCAGCAGTGGGAACCGTTCCCACTGCGCGCCCTCACCCAAGATCATCCCGCGGTGCCGGCACACTGCGGCGGTCAGCGTCAACCCCGCCAGCGGCCCGTTGGCGATGGTGCAAGCCCCCTCGGTCAGGTCGGCGACCTCCCACGTCTCGCCGATGTTGGACTCGCCCGCCACGGGCGCCTTGCCGAACAGCTCGGCGAGGCGAGTACCGCCCCAGAGCTTGGGTTTGCAGAGGGGGGTGCAGAGGAGTGGGTATGGATCCAACGACGGGTAACCTCCCCGGACTCAGCCGATACGAGGTAAGTGGGCGACAGGTCACCGTGAGTTCGGCACTGAGCGGAAGCGCCCGAGGTCAGCGTTCCTTGGCGAGCACCTCATCCTTGGCCCGGCCGAGCTTCTGGTACACTTCCTCCGGTATCGCTTCCAGCAGTGCCCTCACCTGCTCTTGCGGCATGGCCTGCGGCTCGTCCAAGTCGATTACGAACTCCCCAAGCCCAGCGTCCCTCACCCACTGCCCGACGATTTCCAGATGGTCGTCAGGCGGCGCGAACGACCGGTCCAAGCGACGCGGCTCGAGTCTTTCACGCTCTTGCGCAGTGAGCTCCTGAGGGTCCACGAGAACGCCGTACTCCTCCCACGCCGTCTGCATGCGTCGTTGCTTCTCGACGGCCTTCGAGCCATCATTTCCCCACAGGTCTATCAGGCAAGCTCTCGTGGTGAAGGAACCCGGAAGCTCCTGCGCCAAGTTCACGTTGAACGCAAACGCCCACGTATCGACAGTGAGACGGTCGGTGTCCTGACCAAACCCGTACGCCTTCAGTTTGGCGTCCGTGCCCGAGGGTCGGAAAAGCACGGACCACTCTCGGCCGTCACCGCGGAAGAGAAAGCGAACGCCATCGCCGGTGAACTGGATCGCCTGCAGTGCCTCAACGGCAACCTCTCGGAAACGCTGGGCGAGAGCCGAACCCCGAACGCCGGCACTGACGTGAGCATCCGCCTCTTGGCCGAACATGTCGCCAAGGATGGCTCTGGTTTCCGCCAAGGTGACCTCTCCCCGAGCAGAGGCAAGGGCCAGCGAGAGGTAGGCGCCGAAGACCCGGACTTTGCTCCGGTTGGCCACGGCCTCTGCCTCTGGGTCCTGCGAGGCTTCCCTGGCACGGATCAGCACATTCTCGAACCGAATGTCGATGGGTGTGTCGACTCCGTCTCTCGTGTAGAGCTCACTGAGTGATTCGGCCAGGTCCGCCTGCCCGCCCGCCCGTTGGAGCTTCGCGATGAGCGCGAGCGACAGAAAAATCGACTCCGTGGCACTCTTCTCCCTTTGAGCCAGGAAGGTGTTGCCCAGCACGTCCTTGAATGGACGCGTGATCCCAACAATGATGCCGCCGCTTTCTTCCCAGGCGGCCAGGATCAGGGGTCTGGCACCCACATTGATTGCCGTCCCCGTTGCGTCGTTCACCAGAACGTCTTCACCTGGGTTCCGCCGCATCTCTGCTTCGATCCGATACATGACGTTGGCGAGCTTCGCGAATCCCACCGCAGTGTTGATCACCACGATCCGGTGCCCCTCCGCTTGCCGCTTGGCCACCCAAGTGTCCACGGCGGGCGTAGAGGCCAGGGTCTTCAGGACGACGAAAGTTGTGTCCCGAGCGAGAGCGCCCTTCTCCTTCAGCGCGGTTAGGCGCTCGAAGTTCATCTCATGCAGCAGATGGAAGAACTTGTTGGGCACGAAGACGGCCTGAAGCTTCTCTGCACTGAGCACGTTGTACAACACGCCCAGCCCATCGAGCTGTCTCCTGGTCTCTGGGTCATTTGCGAGGATCTGGCTTGCCGCGAGACGGTCGTTGTCCATGTCGGTATGCAGCACGATGTGGCCGACCGGCATCGCTGCAAGCGCGCCCGGGTAGTCAGCTGTCCGCAGAACTGGGAAGTACATCACTGGAGGACGACCGGGGCACTGTCTCTCCACGACCTGCGTCACGTCGGCGCCCATGTCGACCAGCTTCTCCTGCCCGGTGGCTGGATCCTCCAACGCCTTGCCGATGTTACCGAAGTCCGCCCGCTCCTCGACGTGCATCCAGCCGATCCGCTCGGTCACCTGCGAGAGCCCCATCTTCGCGAAAAACTCCTTCAACGTCTGTCGCCCTGTACCGTGGCAGCAGTCAATGTGAACCACGGATGGCTGCAGTCCCCGCACGCGTTCCAGAAGGGTCTCATCGGCCGCGGTGCTGCGCTGGTACGCCTCGTAGACTGACATGCCATGGTGGGTCAGTCGGTACAGGAGATCGGAAATGCGCGGGTCCGTCCTCGCTGACAGATAGAGGTCCAGGTAGCCGTCCTGGTCTACCTTCCGAATCAGCGTCCGCTGGATCTCGACCAGTGCCTCCACCCGCTCGACCAGGAACTGACTGCCCTCGGAGTCCATCATCTTCAGCCCATCCACCATACTCTCCGAGTGGCTCGCCGTGCCACAGAACGACAACGGAAAGCAGAAGAACTTGCCCATGGTGGACGTATTCCAGATGGCAGTGGGTATGTGATCCGGCATGATGTGGCAGACGAAACCCAACCCCGCCAGTGTGCGAGTTGTGATCTCCTGGAATACGGCGCTGTGGTAGCGGACCTCATGCCCGTACGTTGTCTGATACGGGAAGCCCGCGCCCTTGTTGCAGGTGATCTTCACCATTAGTCCGAGCGCCAGCGACGTCAGAGCCCGCTCGACCGAGTTCTTCACGAAACGAGTGTCGTGGACATCGAGGATGCTCACGGCGTGCCGCAGGCCGGCGATGGCAAGCGGCGCCAACTCCGCGAACTTCTCACAGGACCGCCGGACGCTCCGACCATCGGGGTTCTCCTCCCCAAAATCGTCGAGCATCGCCTTCGTGAGGCGAAGCCTGACAACGCCCGGCTGGCCGAGGGGCACGATCTCATCCGCACCCCAAGGGGGCGCGTTGCCGGCAAGAAGGCCCCGCATCTCGTGCTCCCACCACGGCTCGTGGCAGGGCCCGCGCTTCAGGGTGATTGCGTCTCCACGGGAGTTCACAGGTATCATCCTCCGTCTCCGGGTCGCCGGCGGCAACTGCCGCATGAGTCTGCAAGCCCGTTGCCGTCCCGCTTGTCTTCCGATGCGCAGGCCACCGAGAACCCCTGCCCTTCCAGGGCGGCGCCTAAGCTGGACGCAGTCTTGCGCCGGGTCCCAGCCTGACGACCTCTGCACCCACGGTCTGGCGCACCGGATGCTCCACGGTGTCGGCAGCCCGGTCTCTGGTGCGCACCTCCGGCACGGCCCGGGTCGCTTTCCAGCGGAAGCGCGTGGTCGCATCCGGCCGTCGGGCGCTGCCGACGAGCGTCGACACCAGGCCAAGCACTGCCACTGGTGCGCCGTGAGACCTCAATTCAACCGACCGTCTCTGCGGGGTCGACCGAAGAGGCCAGGTCGGCGTCGAGGACCTGGACCAGCGGAGCCCAGAGCCTCTCCGGCGCCGCGACCAGTCGTGGCGGGCCGCAGATCGGGTGGAGGTGCTCCACGTGCAGCCCGGCCTCCTCCATGATGATCCACCCAGCAGCGAGGTCTTGGGGCTTGACGTAGCCCGTGAGATCGACATAGGCGTCAAGCGCTCCCGTGGCCACCCAGCACGCCGCCAGCGCCCCCGCGCCGAGCGCCCTCACCCTGTACGTGTGACGCGTCAGTCCCACGAGCCTGCCCTCGAACCACTCGCGCTCATCCTGAGGCAGAACATCACTGTTCGGCGTATCGACGCTCACGATGGCCTTGCGCAACACGTCGATGCGAGAGCCCCGAAGCGGTCGACCGTCGACGAACGCTCCTCCCCCCTTGTGCGCGCTGAAGCACTTGCCCGCGCAGACGTCCTGAACCACTCCCAGCACGGGGGCGCCGTGGCGGAGAAGCGCGATGGAGACCGAGAACAGACTCGACTCGGCCGCATAGTACTTGGTGCCATCGATCGGGTCCACGAGCCACCGGTACTCCGCATCGTCGCCATCGTCGCCTGTTTCCTCGCCGCTGAAGCCGTGGGCGGGGAACTGGTCTCTCAGGAAGTCCCGGATATTGCGCTCAACGTCGATATCGGCGCGCGTCGTGAAGTCCCGCCCGCCATCGTCGTCCACCGGTGACGACGAGGACCATTGGCGCAGGAGCACCGCTGCCTGCTCTGCCGCGACTGCGCGAACGGCCGCCAGCGCATCGCGCAGGTCCAAGTCCGGCTCTCCGATGCTTCGTTTGTGCACAGTGCGTTCTCCGGTCGCTGGCTCGCGGCCGTCAGGGGCGCACGGTTTCCTTGATCGGGTCTTCCCTGGGGTCCCAGTCAGTGTAGAACACGACATAGCACTTCGTGCCATCGAACGTCACCAACCACGGCGGTTCGTCATCGAGCACGCTGAACCTCGCCTGATCGTGGTAGGCCAGCACAATCCCGGACCGGACGTCTGCCTCGGGGAACAGCTCCGCCAGCTTGCCGCGAACAGCTCGAAGGCTCGCCCCTCGCTTCAGCTTGGCATCGAGGACGAGAACACGCTCGACACGTCGCGAGTCCGCACCCAGGGGCGTGGATAGGTACCCGACGTCCCTCAGGCTGCCACGGTACGGGGAAGTGGCCGCAGTGCAGAGAGGCACGGGCAGGTGCTCGAGAAGGTGCGCCCCTGTGAGCAAGGCGCCTTCGTTTGCCGCGACCAGCAGGTCGGGCATCCAGCGTGTCCGCCTGAGCATGCCCTACAGCCGTCTGGCAGCCACGTGCAGATGGAATGGCGACATGGTCGCCGCCTCGAACGTCCGCGGGAACAGTCCTTCGTCTCGCCGCCTCTGCGGACCTCGGATGGAGCTGTGGACTCCCCAGGCTAGACATCCTCTGTCGACTTTCTGGAGGCACTCATCGTACTCATCGAGAACGACCACAGCCACTAGGCGCCAGATCAGGTGGACCTGACCCTTGCTATCGGTAACGCGCTGAGGTCCCGCGTACAGAGAGCGTAGGTCGTCCGGCAGCGCGCGGTAGGTGGTGTCGTCGATCAGGACGTGCCCTCCGTCCCCGAGGGTCTCAAGACGCACTGCGTCGATGAATGGGAGACCTGCCGCCCTGCCGTGACGCTTGGACACCTTGCCGGTCGCAATGCCGATCCGGAACCAACGGTGGGCCGAGGGCAGCGTCCTCGTTGCATTGTGCGCCTCGGTGGCGCGGTGCACAGCCACGGCGAAATGGTGTGCGAGTTCGGCGTCCGCCAAGAGCCGCACTGCGTTGTCGCCCGCCGTGTTGACCACGACGTCCTTCCGTTTGAGGCGCACGCGGTCCAGCCCCGTGTCCACGAACTCTTGGACCTGCCTGTTCAGTCTCCGCACGGCGGCACTGTCCAGGTGCTCCTGTAACTGGCGTGCGACTTGGCTGTAGCCAACGAGATCGAGCTCCACGATGGTCCTTGTCATTGGCATTCTGTTCCTCTTAGTGGGCATGGCACGTTCATGTCGCCGAAGCGCCGCGACGCTGCTGCCCCGGCCCGACGAATGGTGGCAGCCGTCGCCGCTCTCAGACGCCTTCTGCATGTCGTATGCGGATCAAGCACGGGGTTGCGCCATTGTAGCCGAAGGGTGGTCGAGTCGGCAACTCCTCCAGATCTCCAGAGAACCCGGGAGCGATTGGCAGTGCCTGATTGTGTCGCCGGCCGTCACGGCGGTGGGGGTGCAGGAAGGTGTTCGCGCGCTTGTCACATGTCTTTGACCTCTCAGACTTGCGGGACGCCCCGCATCATCAGATTCGCCACCACCTGGCGGACATCCTGCGCGCGGTCTTTCGGGATGACCAGCACGGCGTCTTCGGAGACGATCACAGCCAGTCCTTTGACGCCGACGACGCCGACGGCCATCCGGGCGGGGCCGGGTTCGTTGTACACCAGAGAGTTGTCGGTATCAACGATGACCGGTTCGCCCACGAGCACGTTCCCGTTCTCGTCCTTTGGTAGCTGCCGCGCCAGCGACTCCCAGGAGCTGATATCGTCCCACGGGAAGTCGGCACGGACTACGACGACATCCCGTGCGCGCTCCATCAGGCCGTAGTCGATGGAGAGGTCCGGCAGGGCAGCAAACGTCTCGCGCACCTGCGATTCGTCGTTCCGGTCCAGAGCCCTTGCCAGACTCGTAACAGCGACGGCGATCCGTGGCTGGGCCCGCTCAAGCTCCACCAGGAACGTGGCCACCCGCCAGAAGAACATGCCGCTGTTCCAAAAGAAGCGGCCGGTGGCGAGGTGCTGCTCGGCTTCCTCCCGCGAGGGCTTTTCGTGGAAGCGCTCGACGCAGTAGACCGGCAGGTCGGGCGTGCTGCCGTCCCACAGCGGAGCGCCTTCAGCGATCTCGACGTACCCGTAACCGGTTTCCGGCCGGGTGGGCTGGATGCCGAAGACAGCGAGGACCGGCTTGGCCTCGACGGCTTCGAGTGCAGCCACGACGCACTGGCGGTAGCGCTCCGGGTTCCAGTTGGGCAAGTCGGCGGCGGTGATGGCGAGGGAGAGGTATTGCGCTTCATCGCCGAAGCGGTGCAGCAGGTGTGCGGTGACAAAGGCGAGGCAGCCGGCCGTGTTGCGCTTGCAGGGCTCGGTGAGGACGTTCTCGGCGGGAACGGGCAAGCCGGCCTTGAGGATCGGCTCGCGGAGGTGTTCGCCG
>Ga0210016_1005291_pt1 | contig 10791 bp, 12 predicted proteins | sample CryGeyCG2014_300_FD_185454 | JGI IMG/M metagenome (GOLD analysis project Ga0210016, IMG submission 185454) | Groundwater microbial communities from aquifer - Crystal Geyser CG02_land_8/20/14_3.00 (SPAdes) (version 2) | ecosystem: Environmental > Aquatic > Deep subsurface > Groundwater | place...
GGGCGGTGGCCAGAAAAATCCTGGCCACGGTCCGCTCCGCGCGCGAATTGGCGGCCGGCCTGGACGCCGAGCAAGAGAAGAACCTGACCTATTTCGTGCCCTGGGATTTGGAGCACAATCAGCCGAAAATCATGGTTGATTGGTCGGGCCTGAGCTATCTGGAGGAGGTGATAATTTCCTAGCCTCGAAAAAGTTAAACAAAATCAAGCCGGAGAATTCGTTCCCCGGCTTTTTCTTGGTTGAAATCCGATTTTGCGGTATAATTGGAACGGGAGGAAAAAAGCTCCGCTTGCGCTTTAGTCAAGTTTTGGATCAAACAAAAAATATTGGCTGACATATATCCGGCCGCCTGAGGCGGACGGATGAGTCTACCGGGAAAATCTTTTTGTCTTCGGCCGGCCGCGGGTTATTAAGCCTTTGTCCGGCCCGGCAAAAGAGCCGCCGAACGCGGTCCCTTTGGAATTAGCCAATTCTTGACTATTGCCTGACAAGCGGAGCTTTTATTATTCCGAAGATCTAGTCCGCTCGGTAATATTTTTCCGGACCCAGAATTTTCAAGGCGGCCAGGGCGAGCTTCTCTTCATCAATTTCGCCTTCCAGGGAAAAGATCCCTTGGATCCTGCCGCTCCGGCGCCCGCCGCCGGCTGTTTCCCGGGCCGGTTCTGCCGCCATTTGCGCCATGTTGGCTACCATGCATCCTTCCGGCGCGATATTCAAGACCAGGTCCGTGCCGCGGGCGAATTGATGCAAGGCTTCGCCGACAAAAGGCAGGCATTCGCCATGCGGTTTGCCTGTGGGAAAAATTTGGATATTGGTTGGATATTGTGTGTTAAATATTGAATGTGATTAGAAGCTGTAAGAATTATTGTGAGCCGATCGCGGTGAAAAATAAAAAAGCCTTTTTTGGGCTGTTTGGCTGGTTTGCCAATTTTTTACATTATAAGCAAGATTGGCCAACCAAGTCAATATGAATATTGCGAAAAAATCTAATACATTATATAATATCAGCAGATTTGAGCGTCCGGCCACTTACAATCCGGCCGGCCAAAATATGGCCAGGATTATGCCTCCGGTCCAAAAAAATCATCCGGAAATAATTAATATTTTAAAAACAGCCAAATTTCTGGCGCTGGGTTTTTTGGAATTCTTGTTCTGGCTCGGTTGGCCGCTCCGAATTGCCTCATGCCTGGCCTTACGGCCGCTTTGGCCGCTGATTTTCCGTTTCCAGATCCTGGGCCGGGAAAATCTGGACAAGATCCGGCAAGGCGGAGTCCTTTTCATTGCCAACCACCACAGCCGGTCCGACCCTTTTTTCATCGGTTCCTGCCTGCCTTGGTCCCTGTCTTGGCGTATCGGCCAGGTGCGCTATATGACATACTGGAAACAAATTTTTCAGCGTCCATACGGGCCTTTTCTTTGGTTTTACGGTTCTTACCCAATTTTTAGCGCGAACGGCAACTACGAAAAATCATTGGCCGGAACGATCAGGCGCCTTCGTGAGGGCAAAAACATCATCATGTTTCCCACCGCCCATATGGATCGCGATTTTGATCCGCAAAATGCCCGGCCGGGCGTGGCTTTCCTGGCGCGCGCGCTCAACCCTTTGATCGTGCCGGTCAGATTGTCTAATCTCCGCGCGCAAAATTTTTCCGGCCAGCCTTGGCGCAAAAAGGAGCTCAAGGTGGCTTTCGGCCAGCCTTTCCATTGGTTGGAAGCCGGTGCGGCCAGCGACAGCCTGCCGGATCTGGCCAAGAAGATAATGGCTAAAGTGGGGGAAATCCGCATATGAAAAAAAGAAAAATCTGGCGAAAATTTTTTTACTATTTTTTTATCGCGATATTGGCCGTGGGTTTGGTGACGATCGGAATTGACGCGGTCGACCATTATGACAATTTGTCCGATTCCGTGGTCGGCCACCTGTTTTTTCAGGGCGCAGACGCTCCTTGTCCGGCCGAAATGGTTTTTGTGCCGTCCGCGGCCGGCGGCTTTTGCCTGGATAAATACGAAGCCGCGGCCGGCCGGCGCTGTCCGCACCAGGAGATCGGCAACCAATTAATGACCAGGGAGAATTTGGACGCGCCGGATTGCGCGCCGGAATCCCGGGCCGGCGCCCAGCCTTGGCGCTTCATTTCGCAGACCCAAGCCATGGCCGTCTGCGCGAAAGCCGGCAAACGGCTGCCCACCGGCGAAGAGTGGTTCAAGGCCGCCTTGGGCACGCCGGACAAAGCGGCCGGCTGGGGAGCGGATGACTGCCAGGTAGACAGCAACTGGCCGAGTCAGCCCGGACCGGCCGGCACGGGCCGAAATTGCGTTTCCTCTTTCGGCGCCTATGACATGGTCGGCAATGTTTGGGAATGGATCAAGGATGAGGCGGTGGATGGCGTTTACCGCGGCCGCGCCTTGCCGGCCACCGGCTATGTCGCGGCGGTTGACACGGATGGCCTGGCCGCCGAAACCAGGGAAAGCGAAGCTGATCAAAATTTCGGGGCGGATTATTTCTGGATCAAGGCGAGCGGCGTCCGGGGCTTGGCGCGCGGCGGCTATTGGCAGAACAAGGCGGACAGCGGGCTTTACGCCGTTTATATCGTTTCGCCCACTTCCTTCGCCGGTACCGGCATCGGCTTTCGTTGCGCGAAATAATTTGTTCAATTCATATAAGCCAATAGTATATCGTTGTCGCCACCCTTGAAAGCGAACGGCGCGAAAAAATTTTATGCCGCACCATTGCCAAACAATCCTCTTCCATTGTATGGATTTCCGCCTCCAGAAATTGATCAAAAAATACATGCTGGCCAAGAATCTTTGGGGGGATTGCGATGTGGTGTCGCTGGCGGGAGCGGCCAAAATCCTGGCGGACGGCAATGACCAGGAGAAAAATTTTCTTTTGCGCCAGATCAGGATATCCCTGGAAAAGCACAATATTTCCCAGATAATCTTTATGCACCATACCCGTTGCGGCGCATATGCGAGCGAATATGAATTCGCGGGCCACCAGGAGGAGATTGCTTGCCACGCCTTTGACCTGGCCCAGGCCGAGGCGCTGGTGAAAAGCCATTTTCCCGCTTTGGCCGTGCGCAAAGTGCTGATGGTGATGGAGGATGATCGCGGCGAGCGGGCGAAATTCATCACCCTGCCGCCGCAGACCGATAAATTCATATTCAATTTCCGCCTGGACACTTCTCTCATTCCCAGGAAATAGATTATATTTTTATGTTATCCAGGAAATTTTTATTGGGATTTAATTTAATAAGCTATATAGCATTATGAAAAAATCTTTTTTGATCTGGCCGTCGTTGGCGGTCTTGGCTTTGCTCGGCCTGACAGCCTGTTCCTCGCCCCTGAAGACCGCGTTCGCGCCGAGCGATAATGAGCCGGCGGCGGTTCCCGAGCGTCTGATCGGCGGCGATCAGGACGAACACGGCTGTCTTGGCCCGGCCGGCTACAGCTGGTGCGAGGCCAAACAAAAATGCCTGCGCCTTTTTGAAGAATTCTGTCCGGACCAAGCCGCGGATCTGGCCGCGGATTTGGGTTCGGCCGTTGGCCTGACTCTGGTGCCGGCGGGCGAAGCGCGGTTCAATTGGACCGTGAATTATGAAGCGGCCAAGACCGCGAGCGAAGAAATAAGCGGCGTGGCTTACGAAGCGGACGGCGCGACCAGTGAGCAAGCGCTGGCCGGCGAAACTTATCTCAATTCCCTGGCCGCGCCTGACCGGTATAACCAGGCCGACGGCCCGGAGGGCGCTTTACGCGGCTATCAGATTGATTATCAGGCCTGTTTGTATAATTTTCGCCGGCCGGCCGGGAGCGGGGAAGGCGATGGCGCCAAGCTGAGCATTCGCCTGGAATGCGGCTTTTTTAATCCTAATTCGGTAGATAGGATCGCTGTAGAAGAGGCGGCTCGGGATTTTTTCCGCCAGACAAGCAGATCCGCTCCTACTGATATCAAAATCAGCGTGACTGCCCAGACTGATAGCCACGCCCGCGGCTCAGCCACCTTTTTGGACGATTCCGGACAGGCCGTGGCCGGCGCGTATTTTTTCGCCCGCCGCTTGGATGGCCGCTGGCAGATCATCCTCCACGGCAACGGCCAGATTGACTGCCGCACGCTCGCTGACAACGATTTTCCCGCGGAAATGTCCGAGGATTGCGTTGGGGAATAGGCGATGACTGGATAGGCAAATATCAATTTTTTATTCCGCGGCCGTTTCCCGACAGGGAGCGGCCGCGGCTTTTTATCAAGCTCAGGCGCGGCAGTCATTTATTAATTTTGCCTAATCAAACAAAAAAATGTATAATATTAGCAGGCAATAGCCGGATAAAATTTTTTATGGGCTTTGCTTTTCTGATCCATTCACGCGATTACACGGACGTGGCGCGAAAATTCGAAATTGCTATTTTTTCAAAGCCATAATAAATCCATGACCTGAAGGCCGGGTATTATTGACGTTAACCAAAATTATGCTATAATGAACTTAAGTTTAAAATAAATAAACATAAGTTCTATATGACCGGATTAAAAGAAAAAATAATTTTATTATTGGCGGATTTTCCGGAAAAAGAATTTTATGGGGAGGAGATCGCCCGGCGGATAAAATGCTCTAAGGCCTCGGCCAGCAATCTTCTTAAAAGTTTGTCTAAAAGCGGACTGACATCAAGGCAAGAGCGGGGGCATATGAAATTTTACCGGATAAACCCCAGGAGTGCCGAAGTCAAAGCTTTAAAAATAAATACGGTAATTGGGCAAATTAAGCCGATTTTGCCGAAACTGGCTAAATTTTCGGATAGAATAATATTATTCGGATCGGCCAGCCGCGGCGAGCAGACAAGCGGCAGCGACCTGGATCTGTTTATTATAGCCAGAAATAAAAATAATATCAGAAAGATCCTGGAAAAATTTGAAGCGATGCTGCCGATTAAAGCGATCATAAAAACCTTTGCTGAATGGTCTGAAATGGAGATTAGGGAGCCGGAATTTTTTCGGGAAGTCAAAAGCGGCATTACTTTGCATGAATATGTCCCAAGAATTTAATTTGTGCCTGGAACACGGCAAGATCAAGAAATTCACTCCCGGGCCGAGATTGGCGGGAAAAGAACTGAAATCAGCCAGACAGGATTTGGACGCTTCGTCTAAAAGTTACGGGGACAAGGATTTCAAATGGTGTATTATCCAATCATATTACTCGATGTTTCATTCCGCCCGCGCCTTACTTTATTCGGCCGGATACCGGGAAAAGAGCCATTTTTGCCTAATGGAGGCGGTCAAGGTTTTGTTTGTGGAAAACGGGAAGCTGGATCTTTTTTTGCTTGAATCTCTGGCGGAAGCGAAAAACTTGCGGGAAGCCGCTGATTATTACGGCGATTTCAGCGAGCTTAACAGCCGTAAACTTTTAAAGAGGGCGGAAGCGTTTCTGGAAGCTGTGGAAAAAATCATCAATTCACCAGCGCCGGCCTAATTATTCGTCATTTTATTCCGCGGCCGTTTCCCGACAGGGAGCGGCTGCAAAACAAAAAAAGAGCCGTGCTAAAGCGCACGGCTTAATGTTAAAGTTGATGATTATTATGGCGTTCTCGGGTCTGTAAGTTTTTCTTCAGCGAATTTCAGAAACCACAAACTGCGATAGTTTTCCCATTCCCTCGGCCTCATGTCGGTATCAATGAATATCCTTTCGAGCAGTTTCCTGGCTTCAAAAAAATATTCGATGTTCACAGCTTCGGGTGTAAGAAGCGAGGCGCTGTGATATTTGTGAAGCTGAATCGTATTTATGATCGGAAAGCTGTTTATAAATCTTTTTGCCAGTGAAAAATATTTCTCAACCGTAAACAGTGATTCCAGTCCAAGAACATAGGAAAAATTCACTCGATGGCCAACTGATCTTGCAAAGTCCATCAGCTTGAAGGCGGATTCAATCGTCAAACTGCTTTTTTGTCGCGAAGAAGTGTGTTCCTGTTTTCAAAACACTCGAGCGATACGCAGTAGCAGAAAGGCCGAATTGATTCCAATTTCTTTAATGTTTCCTTATTGGTAATCTGCGAACCGAGATAGAAGATTTCTCCTTGGAATTGATATTGGTTCAATATCTCTCTCAGTAAAATCAGGAATGAGCTTAGCTCGCTATTGCTGTTATAACAGCCGGTTACCACGGCTATTTGCGTAAGACTCGAGAGGACGGTTAATTTTTTTTCGGCCATCCAATTGTCGAAAAATTCCTTAATATCCGCTGCACAAGCCATACGTTTCATATCTCTCGGCACTTGATATCCTGTATAGCAAAATTTACACCCCCGGCAAGATGTGCGGGAATTTGGATTAATATTCAAGACCGTGCCATTTCTTCTTGGATAGTTTGAGTCGCAAAAATCTTCGGACGGATCAATCGCATCGGCTATTTCCTGATTATCAAAAAGCAGTTTTCCGTCAACAACAGAAAAGGGACTGCTTTCATTAATCGGTAATGCGAAATAAAAATCCTTGATGCCGAGAGAGTGGGAACACTTAAATACATCTTGTTCGATAGTATGTACGCCCATTCTCATGCGGTTAAAATCGCATTTGAAAGCAACTCCGTAGATATTCAATACGACAAACAAAACATCCTCTACTGGCACATTATAACTTTCAGCCAGAGAATATATCTTTTTCAGAGTTATCATTATGAAGCCTCCTCTTTTAAATCTTGCCGATTTCATCAAGAAATACGTCTTTTTTCTTGGTGATGAGTAAAGTGGTTAGGACAGGGACGGAAAGTTTGCCATGTTTCTCAACTATTTCTCCAACTTTTTTAAGAAACTTCTCCCGCCTTTCCTTTTCAACCTTGATGATTTTCGGGAAAGTGTTTAAAAGCATCGGGTAGGTTTCTTTGTCATAGTTATAAGCTGTGACATATTTTCGAAGAAAGTTAAGATAAAACATCCCGCTTCCGACAATCTCCGATTCACGTCCATTCAACTTGCTGAATACACCCAAATTAACATTATTGTTCTCTTTGGGATATATGTCGGGCAACATCTCATAATACAAGGAGTTTACTTCTTTTGTCGCATCTCCTGTTGATTGGAAAAAACTGTTCCAAACGATTACAAAGTGGCCGCTCTGATTCAACAAGTCATAGGCCTTTTTATATTTCGCTTGTTCGCTGATCCAGTGGAAAGAAGTTAGAGCAATCAAACAATCAAACTTGTCTGAAGACTCATAATTTTCAAACATAGCTTCAACAATTTTCACGTTTGGATAGTCTTTTGTTTTTTCTTTGGCTATTGCCACCAGATTAGATCCTGGTTCAATCCCGATTATCTTGCATCCTGTTTTTGCTAGCTCCACAGTAGCAATCCCACTTCCAGCCCCGATTTCGATTACACTGGATGACTTGCCGAGATTACAGATTTTTGCAATATCCTCATACATCTCTTTCGGATAACCTGGGCGAACATCGTCATAGTTGTTCGCAAAGATATCAAAAGAGGCATCAAACATTTTTTCGCCTTGAAATATCATATCTTTATCTCCTTATATTGTTAGTTAGTAAAAATGACATGAATCTTTCTTTAATTCCTGGCAAGTCCAGCGGACGAGAAAAATCCCGTCTTCCTCCCAGCTCAATTTTCGCATGAACAAAAATCGGGCAAGGGAAATCGCTAACTATTGCGGTCTTTAACTCATTTTCATCTTGAACTTCAAAAACAGCATTATATCCTGCATCTTTAGCTATTTTAGCAAAATTTGCCGAAGATGACAAAGATTTTTCTTCACTACATGAGCCATAGGCACTGTTATCAAAAACAATATGAATTAAGTTGTTTGGCTTATACGCACCTATAGTTACAAGACTCCCGAAGTTCATTAGCAGACTAGCATCGCCGTCTATCACGAATATTTTTTTATTGCCGTTGCACAAGGCAAGCGATAAACCTATTGACGAAATGAAAAATGAAAAAAGCCTGAGCTTAAATTTAAATAATAAAATCTAACTAGAATCAGTTGAACTTCAAATGTGCCAAAAATTTCGTGAATTATTTAAAAATAAAAATAGCCCGCAACCAGTTTGTGATTGCGGGCCGTGGTTAGATGTTGATAATTAAAACTTCGTCTGATGCCGAGTACGCATCGCTCCCGAGCAAAAGGCTTTCCACCTTCGTTACGGAAGTTAAATCACCCTTGAAGGAGTTGAGTAGCTTGATTCTGCTCTCATCACCTTTTATGAACAAAATCGGCAACGAAGAATTCATGGTCATTTGTCTTGCCGACCTATACCTTCTAACCTCTGCGATTACCGAAAACATTGTCGCAATGCCATCAGTCTCATCCGCACTAAGCGGCGATAAAATCTCTCCGCTCGCCGGCCATGACTCGCGATGAACGCTTATGCATCCGTTACTTTTTCCAAATATTCCCTTATCCTCTCCACTCTCGATTGCGCCGTCCGAACCGCATTCCGCGTGATACATCTCTTCGGTGATATGCGGAAGAATCGGCGAAATCATGATGAGAATATTCAGGAATGTATGGTAAAGCGCGTAATGAGCTGACGTCCGGCCGTTTCCTTCGGCCTTAAGCCTACCCTTCACGATCTCGAGGTAGTTATTGCAGAAGTCGTTCCAGAAAAAATTCTCGAAAAGTTGGCGGGCCTTACTGGATTCATAGCAATCAAGTTCAGTCGCCATCTCACTGGCGATCTTTCTCGAACGATATATAATCCAGCGATCTATCGGTTCCAACGCCGACTCATCCATCATCTCTTCGGGTCGAAACCCATCAAGGTTCATAAGGACAAGCTTGCCGGCATTGTAAATCTTAGTGATCAGTCGTTTTCCTTTTTTTACCTCCTGTTCGTCGAAGTAGGAATCCCGCCCGAGCATAGCGCCACACATAGCGTAGCGGATCGCATCAGCCGAGTGTGTTTTTATTAAATCCTCGGGCTTGAGCTTGTCACCGCCTGTCTTTTTACTGATCTTCTCCCCCTTACGTAGCATAACGTGGCCAGAAACCATGATTTCTTTCCATGGGATTTCCTGGCGACGGTACAGGCTCATAAGAATGGAGTAGACGGCCCAAGTCCTAATGATGTCATGGGCTTGAGGCCTGAGTGACATCGGATGCATCTTGCCAGTCAGCTCGCCATTGGCGAGTGAAAGGCTGTTGATGCTGGGCGTAAGCGCCGACGTGAACCAAGTATCAAGCACGCCTTTCTCTGGTGTGAATGATGACTGGCCACAACCCAGGCAAGACACGCTCAGGACGTAGATGTTCGGATTGATCGGAAAGACGTCCGCCTCAGGAATAACGATTCGTGAACATATATTGCAAGTATAAGCGGGTATAGGTGTTCCGAAGAATCTGTTCCTGGAAATGCACCAATCCCACTTAAGGCTTTTTACCCAGTCCTCGTAACGTTTCTTCATATATGACGGGTGCCACTCGATTTCGTTGCCGGCCTCGAGGAGCTTATCTTTCATTTCAAGCAATTTAAGAAACCACTGCTCAACCGGAAGTAGCTCGATCGGCGTTCCGCAACGCTCGTGCACACAAATATTATGTCTGATGTTCTTCTCGCCCTTGATTGCGCCAGTATCTTTTAGTTTAGCCACGATTGTCTTTCTGGCTTCCTTAATAGACATAAACTCGATTTCGGGTATGTCGTCTAGGCGGAGAAATTTTCCCTCCTTCCCCAGTGCAAACCTTTCTTTCAAGTTGTGCTTACGCACCCAGTAGACGTCGGTTTCATCGCCGTAGGTACAACACATCACAGCGCCGGTCCCTTTGGCCATTACCACCTTGTCGTCAGCCATAACCATAACCGTTTGACCGAGGGGTGTTCTTACTTCCTTGTTCAGCATCCAGGCATACCGGTCATCATCGGGATGAACAAAAACAGCTACGCATGCCGGAAGAAGTTCTGGCCTCGTAGTGGCCACGACCAGATTCCTGCCATCATCACCTGAAAAAGCGATGTCGTAAAACACAGAACCTTTTTCTTCATCCTCTACTTCGGCCTGAGCCACGGATGTTCCACAGAGGCAACAATACAAAGCCACCCCCTGCTTTTTAAAGATAAAGCCTTTGTCAAAGAGTTCCTTGAACGCTGTCTGGGTTATTTTTTTCACCTCGCGAGAGATGGTGGAATATCCCAGACTCCAATCTACGCTTAATCCGAGTGCTTCCCATAAGGATAAATATTTGGCCGTGTAAGCCTCAATCACCTCATGGCAGACAGCCTCGAATTCGGCGGTCGGCATACTATTGCCGCGCACCCCTCTTTCCTTCTCGACCAGTCTTTCTGTCGGCAGACCATTGTTATCCATCCCTATGGGATAGCGGACATTAAATCCGGCCAGACGGCGATAGCGGGCGATTACTTCCGCTTGCGTATACGAATAGACATGTCCGAGGTGCAACGACCCGGAAATGGTTGGCGGCGGAGTATCTATAGTGAAAAGTTTCTTCGGCGAACGCGGATCAAACTTATTGATCCCGCGACGCCTCCAAAACTCCTGCCAATAGACCTCTCTTGCCAATGCGTTATAAAAATCCTTAGTTCTTTCCTGTCTGTCCATGGCGGTCGTCTCCTTTCTGGGTTTTGCCTGATTTTTATTTAGTAATTATTAACATCATTAAATGTCAAAGAGCTGAAAGATTATTTTATGATAAATAGGATAAAATGTCAACAGACAGTCTTGTCTCACGCAAGATGAGCCTGAACTAACTCTTTGTTTCTCACGCAAGATGAGCCTATGGGGGTTAAAATTTGGCAAATAATCATTATTTGGCTAAACTGAGGCTAGAGGTTAGAATAGTTA
>Ga0210016_1005310_pt1 | contig 10775 bp, 9 predicted proteins | sample CryGeyCG2014_300_FD_185454 | JGI IMG/M metagenome (GOLD analysis project Ga0210016, IMG submission 185454) | Groundwater microbial communities from aquifer - Crystal Geyser CG02_land_8/20/14_3.00 (SPAdes) (version 2) | ecosystem: Environmental > Aquatic > Deep subsurface > Groundwater | place...
GAGCAGCAAGCTTTGTTTAAATCGCAAGGAGGGGTCAGAACTTCACAGGTAACTTTAGAACAATCTTTAAGACAGATGAATGGGCTTATGGAAAGGCAGCAATCCACGTGACACGGAAAACATAAATCTTGATTACAATCAACAACAGCAGCCAAAGTAAAATGGGGAATAGTCAAACTTAAAAATAGAACAAATCCTATGAGAAAAAGAATTTTTTTATTTTGGGAAAACAATTTAGGCATTGGTTAATTTATTATACCACAAAATTAAAATTTAATCTGCCACCAGTGGCCGAGAATTTGGAATTGATAGCCTAAAATTGACAAAAGCAGATTGAGAATTAACCAGGCAAGAAAAACAATTCCATAACCAATTCCGGCCGATTTTAGAATTGATTTTACTTTAACCATAGTTGTCGGAGCTCCCATCGAGAAATAATAAACAACTCCGGTAGCTATTATCAATAAAGCCAAAATCGTCAGACCAATTCTCCATAAAAGCAGGTCAATAATATTTCTTAAAAGAATAAAAATATGTTTGATTTGGCAGTGTTCCCTTTCATTCCAGGGAGTATTTGGATTATCTGAGGCTCTGCCGCAAGGAACCAGTCCAAATTTTGCCGGTGGGGTGGGTTGAATGAAATTAAAACTCCAGCCGGGGCTTAAATCTCCGCGGGCATCATTGCTACAGTTTTTGTCAAGGCAGGCCCGAACCCACCAGGTATATTTTCCTAAACATTCTAAATCCAAAAAGACCGAAGGAGAATAAACAATTTCTGGCTGGATTACTTTAGTTCCAACCAAACCCGGACATTTTTCATCTTTCTCTTCTGAAGAAAGTTCTATATAATCGATTGTATATTGATAAGCCTTTGCTCCGGCTACCGGACTCCAGGAAATGTATTTGTCATAGGTATAAAGTTCATCTCCATTTTGAGGAGAGGGATTAGCCGGAGCGGCCAGTTTAAAAGTTGTAAAATTCCTGACCCCACTCCATTCTCCGCAGATATTCCCTTCTTTATCGGCACAAGTTTTCACTCGCCACCAATAGCCAGTGAGCATTTTTAAAGAAGGATAATCTACCCAAACCTCAGAATTTTCTATTACTCTTTGGGCTTCCGGAATGACAATATTGGTAAATCCAGAATCGGCGGCAACTTCATATTTATAAGAGGCAGCCCTAAGAATATCCTCCCAATCCAATTTTACCGGGATTATTGTTGTGTCAGCATTTAGATTAGTTGGTGGAGCCCCGGTAGTTTTAAAATACCAGGGGTCGCCAAAATCACTGCAATCCGTCCTCGTGGCATAGACTATCCTATTTTCACCATAGCAAGATTTTACCTGCCAGTTATAAGTTTCATTAAAATCTAAAGAATCCCAAATATCAATAAAAGGAACAGTAACGGAAGTGATGAAGGTGGGTGGAACGACTGTCGTATCACCTTTTTTTATTTCGTAATAAAAAGAACGCGCCCACAGGCCTTGAGACTCGGTTCGCTGCCACTCCAGGGAATCGGACAAATTTACTACCGGAATTTCCCCGGGTTTACTCGGGTCGTAAAAGGGCTTGAGAAGTTGGGGCGGAGTGATTTCCGTTTCTACTGTGGTAAAAATTAGTGGTCGGCTAAAGTCGGCACAATCAGTTACCAGTTCATTTTCTCCACAGTTTAATCCACACTTTTTAAAGTCTTCCTTAAGACATGTTGCCATTTTCCATCCATAGGTTGTTTCCCCGGTAAAAACTTCTAAAGGACCATCAATTTCGATTTCGGTGTTAAGGGTATCATCTTCTTTCAATACGCTATCGACATGGCGTATTTCTCCGTCTTTTAAAATCTGAATATAATAGGATTCGGCGTTTTCTACCGGACACCAGCTAAATTTTACCGGTATTTTTACGTCAACATCCTTATCCAATGGCGAAGAAAGCTCAGGGCTGGGATTGGTGTTAAAGCTCCAAAGATTACTCTCTGGACCGCAGTCATTAGTGGCTGTTCCATCGGAATTAGAACAACAGGCTTTTACTGACCATTGATGAGTTGCCCCTGGTTTTAAAAGACAATTTTCAGCTATAAAACTATTATCCCAAACCGTTGTCGTGAGAACTGGGTCCGCTGCTGGACTTCCCAAAAGAGCAGCGAGGCTTTTTGGGGAAAAATTATTTTTAATTAAATCGGGACTGCTTGAGGGAGCTGGACAGGTACAACTCCCGGCATCAGATTCAACTATACAAGAGGGATTATAAGGAAGATAATCTAAAGGATTAACAGATTTTCCTTCTTTATAAATTCCGAAATGGAGATGGGTGGCGGTAGACCAACCAGTGCTATCAACTATACCTATCGCCTCACCAGCATTAACTCCTTGGCCAACTGAGACATTAACACTTTCTAAATGAGCATAGAATGTTTCAAATTTTACGCCCTTTATAGTGTGCTCAATACTTACTGAAAGTCCATAACCAAGGAAATCCCACCCTGCCTGCTTTACAGTTCCGGTTGCCGAAGCATAAATATTTTTATCCCAATCTGGATGAGTAACCCAGCCACCCAAATCTATTCCTTTATGAAAACTTGTAGTATTGGTAATAGGATCCACTCGCCAACCAAAACAAGAAGTTATATCGGGTCTTACATTACTTCCGATTGGCCAATTAAATTTACCAGCTTCAGGAGGAGGGGGAGGAGGAGGTTTCGGAGTTACGGGGTTTGTATTTTCGATTGTTAGCACATAAACCGGATAACCTTTTTCATCTCTACCTCCGCCCCGAATATCTCGCCAAGCCAGTTTTACCGGTAGAAATACGTTATTTGGGTCTTGACTATTAGGAGCATCATATTCCTCTTGGCGATTGTTATAGTATCTTGGATCATCGGGCGCCCCTAAAATATTTAAACATTCACCACTACAACCAGAACAACTTTTATTTGCCGCATCGCATTTTTGCCAAGAATAACAATCCTTAACTACAGACCAGCCGCTATCAGTAGTATTTCCAGTACAAACATCACTGCTTCCGCTACAATATTGAGTTACTGTGTGTTGACCAACATCTTGTCCACAACCCGTTCCCCAGGGACAGTCATTTTCAGTTAAGGTAGAACAAGTCTCTGAGGAGGATTTGAAACCGCCGCCGTCGTTGCAACAGAGTCCAGCTGTTGATTTTTTTTGACAGAAACCCCAACTCCCGTCAGCTTGGCAAGTTTTTTCTCCACATTCATAACAATCTATTCGATCTCCCGGGTTATAATTTGTACCACCTTCTGTACAGACGGTTGCTTGAGCTAAATCAGAAATTAAAAAAAGAGCAGCAAAAATAATAATAATATAGATTAAAGTTTTCACTTTAAGAGTTTTTTTCATCTTTTTTCATTTTACTCTGTTAGAAATCTTATATCAAATTAACGGGGTTTAAACTTTTTGTTAAATTTATCCAGTCTTCAAGATTTAGAGTTTCGGCTCTTTGAGTCGGCTGGATTTTATTTTTTAAAAGCCATTCCCTAACTTTTATTTTATCAATTCCCAATTTTTTTGAAAAGTTGTTTGCTAGTTGTTTTCTTGGTTGAGAAAACCCCGCCCTCACCACCTTAAAAAATAGAAGCGGATTTACGCGGATTGGCAACGCGGATTTACGCGGAATTATTTTAATAATCGCACTATCTACTTTTGGTTGAGGCCAGAAGGATTTTTTAGAGACAAAAGATATAATTTCGGCTTTAGCATAAAATTGAACTGAAACTGCCAAAATACTCATATCCGGTGGTTTAGTGCAAATTCTTTGAGCTACTTCCTTTTGAACCATTAAAACAAGTAGTTGAGGTTTGACCTCAACAGTTTCCACAAATTTCCTAATTAGGGGCGAAGTTAAATAATAAGGAATATTGGCCACCACTTTGTAGATTTTAGATTTTAGATTATAGATTTTAGGGCTAAATTTTAAGATGTCAGCTTTGATAATTTTAACATTCTTAAAATCTTTTAAGGTTTCTTTCAAAATTTCAATCATTCTTTGATCCTTTTCCACCGCCACAACTTTTTTTACTCTTTTGGCTAATTTAACTGTTAAATTTCCAATTCCCGGCCCAATTTCCAAAACAATGTCATTTTTTGAAAGCTCAGCCGCCTCAATTATTTTTCTCAAAACTTTTTCATCAACCAAAAAATTCTGCCCCAACCTTCTCGAGGGTCGGAGATTATATTTTTTGAGAAGTTTTTTAAGCTCTCTGAACCTCATTCCTCCATTTTAACAATTACTTGACAAATGTGATAGAGTATTAGAAACTAAATATAGATGTCTGAGCAATCAAAACAAAAGAAGATTTTAAACACTCTTTTTATAGGGTTGGTTTTAATTATCTCAATTTTGGTTTTTTCTCCAAAAAAGGAGAAAAGTATCTTACCTCCAAATTTAAAAGCTCCATCTCAAAATGTTTACGCTCAAAGTCCCTTTGCCGATCCATCAAAAAAATCCCAGCCCGAGTGGCCGGAATTTCTTTTAGTTGAAAATTCCTATCTTAAAGCTAATTTACCTCCGGTTATGATTACCCCTCAGGTCTTAGCTCAGATTATTTCCGGTGAAGAGCCGAGTAACGATATCCAAACACATATTGTTGAACCGGGTGAGAGTTTGTGGTCAATTGCCCAAAAATATAATTTAAAAATCGAAACTATTATCTGGGCCAATGATATAAAAGACGCCATTATCAGGCCGGGCCAGGAACTTACCATTCTGCCGGTTGATGGTCTGATTCATATTGTAAAAAAAGGAGATACTTTAGGGGAAATAGCCGAAAAATACAAAGCCGATAGGGAAAAGATTTTGGCTTTTAATGAAATATCTTCAGTCGATGATATTTTTGAAAATCAAGCTTTAATCATTCCCGATGGCATACTTCCATCTCCGGTCAAAATTACCGAATCCACTACTTTTTCAAACTTGTCAACCAATAACTTTTATGGTTTATCCCATTATTATCCTTATGGTCAATGCACCTGGTGGGTGGCTCAAAAAAGGGCCATTCCTTCTTGGGGCAATGCTAAAAATTGGTTAAATAATGCTATTGCTTCTGGTTTCAATGTTTGCAAAGGAAGCGCTTGCCCACCGGCCGTTGGAGCAGTTATTTCTCTTAAAGGAAGTTCCCTCGGCCATGTAGCCTATGTTGAGAGAGTAATGAACGGCGAAGTTGTTTTTTCTGAAATGAATGCTTATGGCTGGGGAAAGATGAATTACCGGAAACTAAAAATTGGTGACCCAAAGATTTTTGGATATATTTATTAAACTTATTAAAGGCTTTCTTCTCTTATCCGATACATTAATGCTTCAGAAAGATGATTAAAAGAGATTTTTGGCGAATTCTCCAAATCGGCAATTGTTCTGGCAACTTTTAAAACCCGATGATAACCCCGGGCCGATAATTTTCCGGAATTGACAGCTTCTCTCAAAAGATCTTCCCCGGCCAAATTAACTGGGCAGTATTTTTTTATTTCCGGAATTTCCATTTCCGAGTTTGTTTTATCCCTTTTGAATCTTTCTTTTTGGAGCTCTCTCGCTTGAATTACTCTTTCCCTCACTCTTTCACTACAATTTTCCTCATCCGGGGAAATCAATTTTTCATATTCTACTTTTGGAACGGTAATTAAAAGGTCAATCCGGTCAATTAATGGACCGGAAAGTTTTCTCCGATACATTCTAATCTGGGAATTGGTACATTGGCAGGCATGGTCTGGGTCGCCATAGTATCCGCAGGGGCAGGGATTGGAGGCGGCAACTAAGGTAAATCTGGCTGGAAAAGTCAAAGAATGTCTGGCCCTGGAAACAGTTATTTCCCCTTCTTCAATTGGTTGTCTTAAACTTTCTAGAACATCGCGATGAAATTCGGGAAATTCATCTAAAAATAAAACGCCCCGATGGGCTAAGGTAATTTCTCCCGGTCTGGGTGGGTTTCCACCGCCAATTAAGGCGACTTCTGAAGAGGCATGGTGAGGAGAACGAAAGGGTCTTTGCGAAAGCAAAGGTTTTTCTTTTGGCAAAAGTCCAGCAATACTATAAATTTTTGTTAATTCTAAAGATTCTTCGAAAGAAAGAGGAGGAAGAATTGAAGGAATGGCTTTGGCCAAAATTGTTTTTCCGGTTCCAGGCGGTCCCATCATTAATAAATGGTGTGAGCCGGCAGCACAAATTTCCAAAGTTCTTTTGGCTGTTTCTTGGCCTTTGATATAACCCAAATCAACCGAAGGGAGAGAAGGTTTTAAAAAATCTTCGATTTTGGCCTTTGAAGGCAAAATTTCCTTTTTCCCGGCTAAATAATCAATAGTTTCTCTTAAATTTCCAACCCCGATGACTTTTATTTTTCCGATTAAACTTGCTTCTAAAGCATTTTCTTTCGGCAAAATCAATTCTGAAAATCCCTTTTCCCGGCAAGCTATGGCAAAGCAAATAACCCCTTTTATTGGTCTTAACCTTCCATCTAAAGCCAGCTCGCCTAAAAAAATTTTATTTGAAGGGTCAAATTTGATTTTCTCGGCTGCCAAAAGATATCCTAAGGCAATGGGCAAATCATAGATTGAACCTTCTTTTTTTAAATCAGCCGGAGCCAGAGATACCAAAACCCTTTCCGGTTGGTGATGAGGAGATTGAAAACCGGAGCTCTCAATTGCTGCTCCAACTCTTTCTTTTGATTCCTCGACAGCTTTATCTGGCAAACCGACAATTTCAAAATGTCTTAATCCGTAAGAGACATCGGTTTCCACTTCAATGATTTGGGCATCCAAACCTAAAAGGGCGGCCGAGAAAACTTTAGAGAGCATATTACTTTAGTATATCAAATGGTTATCATAAAACAAAAACGCCCATCGCTGGGCAGTTTTTATTTTAAATTAGCTTGTTTTTCAGGTAAAAAAGTGATAAATTGAAGCCATAAGATGTAATAAAAATATGGGATTTTTTATTTTTATAATTATAATTCTTGGTATTTACCTCTTGTTTAAGATATTAAAATTTAAAAAAATAGAAAAACAAATAGATGAATTTGAGAGTAAATTAAATTTTAAAGAATTAGAGCTAAATCTAAAAGGATTGTCATACGAAAAACTTATTGCATGTCCTCAATGTAGCGGCAATCTTAGAATTGTAAATGGAAGATATGGCGAATTTCTTGGTTGTTCTAATTATCCTCATTGTAGATACACAAGAAGCCTCCATTTTTAATTTAATATCTATTTTATGTGGGTTTTATATCTTATTTGTTTTATAGTATTTTTTTATGCAATAGGCGCAGTCTATTCTTATTTCAATAAACAAAGTGGTAGGGTGTTAGAAAATTTTAATAAATTAGAAGGATTAAAAGACGAATTAGAAAAAAGGAAAAAACTATACGAAGACCACCTTCAAGAGAAAGAGAAAGAATTTATTTCTAAAAAGGAAGAGCTTGAATTAAAAATTTCTAAAGATGAAGAAAGGCTATCAAAATTAGAACAAGGTTTAGATGAAGAAATAAATAAAAAACAAGTAGAGCTAGCTCGTCAGCAGGGAAAAAATATAGAAATTATTCAACAGTTAGCGAAAGAAAAATCCCAAGGATTCCCCTGGCTTGCAGAGGCTTATTCTGACTATTTTTGCCTCCAAAATCTTAAAGAAGCTAAATATTTAGAACGTAAATTTCATCCAGCTCCAGTATCAGCAGAAAGAATTAGAGAAATAGCTTGGGAGAGAAGAACGATCGAAAAGAAGTTACGGATTGCCCAAGGAATAATAAAATATTACCAATCCTTATTTCCGTTTCTGGAAGATTGGTTGGATGAAAGACAAGACGAACTTCTTAGATTAGTTTTAACAAAAAACGTAGAAGAACCTATTGAGAAAACAGAAGCTTATTGGGAAGAAGGAATAGACCCAGTGATGATGCACTTAGAGAAGGAAGAATATAAAAAACTTTCGCTAACAGAAAGAAATCAGCTCGCATTAAACCGCTATTGGGCTAAACAAAAAAATAGGATAGAAGCTGGTAGAGCTTATGAAAGGTATATTGGATATTTGTATGAGAGTGATGGGTGGAGTGTTTATTACCAAGGTATTTTAGAGGGAAAGGAAGACCTTGGAAGAGATTTAATCTGTAAAAAGAAAAGAGCTACAGCAGTAATACAATGCAAAAGATGGTCTCCTTTTAAACATAAGATAATTCACGAAAATCATATCAACCAACTCTTTGGAACTTCTATAAAGTATAGAATTGAACATCCAAATGAAAATATAGTTCCTAAGCTTTATACAACAACAATTGTCTCAGATAAGGCGAAAGAATTTGCTGAAGCATTGGGGGTAAAGCTTTATGAAAACACTCCATTCAAATCGTATCCATCTATAAAGTGCAATGTTTCTCGTAGAAATGGTGAAAAAATATATCATCTTCCATTTGACCAGCAATATGACAGAACTCTTATTGAAGAAGAGCGAAATGAGTGTTATGTGGAAACCGTGGCAGAGGCAGAAAAATTAGGTTATCGCAGAGCTTTTAGGTGGAAGGGTAGAACCGAAGAAAAATAAAAAGCCCAGCGTTGGGCAGTTTTTATTTTAAATTAGCTTGTTTTTTCTTCAAAATTGGGCTACTTTGGAAGTAGATAGACGCTATCTATGAAAGAAAAAATTAAAAGAATTCTGCTTTGGATAGTCCTAATATGGGTTGTATTTGGGTTTATATCCACTATTGGGAACATCATTACTTTTCCTGCGGAGAGGGCTCATTACGAAGCTGAAGGAGTTGAGCTTGTTGGCCCCAATTTAAATTACCTTTGGCTTATAGTATTTGGAATAATTATATATAAGATTTGTAGAAAGCTTTTTTCTAAAAAAGAACCAAAAAAGGATATTTGTAAAAGAGAAACCGAAGAAGGACTTGAAAAACTTACAGGAGGGAGCCGTTTAAGCAGAGAATTGTTTATTCTTCATTGGGGCTTAATTATCTCTGCTTTTATTTTTTTCATTTTTAGAAATTGGAAGGTTGGTATTGTGATTTTAGCGATAGCAGTAATAGTTGTTTATATTTCTTACCGTCTTACAGGAGGAAGATATAATCCATATATCTATAAATAAAAGAGGATAAATCTATGAAAGAAAAAATTAAGAAAATCCAAAAATCGGGAATATTATGAAATTAAATCATATTCTTAGAAAGAAGGTTTTAAAAAATTGTTAAAACAATTTTTATGGTAGAAGTAGGCAGACAATATATCGAAGAAGTATTTGACAATATGATAGATTTGGTGGGCGTAAAAGAGAATATACCTTGTCATTTATTAACAAGGTTATTTTATAGCGGAGAAATTAAAAAATGCGTGAAAAAAATAGCAGAATATTTAGGGTTACCAATAGAAGTTAATCTTTTTAATGTATCATCTAGTTCTTACGGGGGAGACGGTCAAGGGTTTGTTAGTAATCAGTTGACAAAAACTGATGGTAGCGGACGGTCAAAAGAAGGTATTACGGCCCAAGTTATTATCCCACCTTATGTTCCCATTTTTGGAAGTAAAGAATTAATAGGTTTTCCTATTGATGTCAAAATAAGTAAAAATATTAGGGAATATCCAGATACTTTTTTTGCCATTATGGCTCACGAATTATTTCATGTGGTTATACACTCGTTACATCTAACTGAAAAAGATAATGAAATATATACCGATATTGGCGCGATGTTATCAGGGTTTAATGAAATTATGAGAGAGGGACGTGATGTTGTGAAAGAACATAGAGAATATGATTCTTTTTCTGAAAAAATTATTACAGAAACTACAAAATATGGATATCTCTCAGATAGCGATTTTTGGTTCGTATACGATAGAATAAACAGACTTTTGAGGGAAAACAGAAACAAAAAGAAAAAGATATTAAGCCAAATAGATTTTCTAAAAGAACAAATTGCTATTTCGAAAAAAAATATTTCTAAATTTAGGAATTACATTAAACTTTTGAATAAAAATTTAAAGAGGAAAATTAATCCAATTGATGTAGAAAAAATTGTTCTGTTCCACCAACCTGATTATTTTGATGAATTTGAGAAAACCGTAGAGATTGTTGAAAAAGTATTACAAGAAGATTACGACTTCATTAAACCCAAAAGACACTACTATAAAGATTTATTTAAAAAAACAGAAGAAAGGCTCGCAATAATAAAATCTGATATCGAAAAAAGAAAAGAATTAATTAAAAAAGACCTGCAAATTTGTGAAAGAAATATCGGTTTTATCGACAAGGCCAGATTGTGTTTAAGTATGTTTTTAAAAGAATCATGAAAGAAAAAATTAAGAAAATCTGTTTAATTATCTTAGGAATAATAATTGTCACGGTAGTTGTATTTAAGATTATTCAAAGTGGGAGGCCTCTTGATAAAGTTTGGGGAATACCAACCATTTTTTTAATTTTTATTATTTGGCGGGTTTTAGTGATGGGTAAGGAAATAGTAGAACGAGACAAGATAGAAAAAATGTCAGTAGAGGAACGTGAACAATATATAGCAAAGCTCAAAAAATCCCCTGTTTCGTTAAAAAAGTCTAAAATCGAAAAAATAATAGGAATATTAACAATCGGAATTTTAGTTTTTCTTTTTGTTTGGTTAATATATTCATTATTCCAAAATAGTTATATATTTTAAAATTATGAAAGAAAAAATTAAGAAAATTTTAAACCTAAGATTTCTAATTATTCTTTTAACTATTATTTTAATATTTACTTTAACTACTTATTGGAGAAACGAAACCCAAAAATCTATTAAAGATTGGGAG
>Ga0210016_1005312_pt1 | contig 10773 bp, 10 predicted proteins | sample CryGeyCG2014_300_FD_185454 | JGI IMG/M metagenome (GOLD analysis project Ga0210016, IMG submission 185454) | Groundwater microbial communities from aquifer - Crystal Geyser CG02_land_8/20/14_3.00 (SPAdes) (version 2) | ecosystem: Environmental > Aquatic > Deep subsurface > Groundwater | place...
GGGAAAACAACCCTCGTTGATGCCTTGTTAAAGCAAACACACTCATTTCGAGACAATCAGAAAGAAATGTCCCAAGAGCTTATCATGGACTCCAATGACCTAGAAAGAGAGCGTGGTATCACCATTTTAGCCAAAAATACCTCAGTTTTCTATAAAGACACAAAAATCAATATCATCGATACTCCTGGACATGCGGACTTTGGAGGAGAGGTAGAGCGAACAATCACTATGGCTTCCGGCGCCATTCTCTTGGTCGATGCAGCTGAAGGACCTCTGCCTCAAACAAAATTCGTGCTTAAAAAAGCCCTTGAGGCAGGACTCAAAATCGTTCTCGTTATCAACAAAATTGACAAGCGAGATGCGCGCCCAGTGGAGATTATTGCTGAAATTGAAACATTATTCCTTGATTTAGCACAGGATGATTCGTCCCTCGAATTTACCACGTTATTTGCAGTGGGAAGAGATGGAAAGGCATTCTATGAGCTTCCAGAAAAATATTCCGCAGAAGACCCAGGCGACTTAACTCCACTTTTTGACACCATTCTCAAAGAATTTCCCAATGTTGCAATAAATGAGGACAAACCTCTGCAAATGCAAATTTCCACTCTTGATTATGATAATTATGTCGGCAAGTTATGTATTGGAAAAATTACTCAGGGAACGTTAAAAAAAGATCAAAATATAGCAGTGGTAGGTGAAAATGATAAAGTGCTTGGAACTAATAGGGTTGCTAAATTGTTTATCACATCCGGTCTTGATCGGGTAGAAGTCGATCAGGCAGTGGCTGGAGACATTGCAACGATTGCCGGAATCCCTATTCTTACCATTGGTCAAACGGTATGTGACCCTGCATTTCCTCAAAGCATGCCGCATATCACCGTAGAAGATCCAACCATCAAAATAAGTGTTGGACCAAACACATCGCCTTTCGGAGGAAAAGAAGGGAAGTTCAGCACGTCTCGTCAACTTCGTGAACGTCTGTATAAAGAAGTGGAAACAAACCTCGGACTTCGAGTACAAGACGATACTGAAGGCGTTGGATTCATTGTTTCCGGTCGTGGAGAATTGCATTTAGCTGTTTTACTTGAAGAAATGAGACGAGGGGGATATGAAATGGAAGTAAGCAAGCCACAGGTTATTTATAAGACGATCAACGGAGAAGTTTGTGAGCCTTTTGAAGAAGTAACGATAGAAGTGGAAGAGCAATATTTTGGTGTGATATCTGAAGAAATGGGAAAAAGAAAAGCCACCATGCTTGACATGAAAAAAGAGGGTGGAAATCAAAATCGTATCGTGTATCGTATTGCAAGTCAAAATTTGCTGGGAATTCGTAATTCCCTTCTGACAAAAACGCGAGGGACGGCTATTCTTCATTCATTTTTCTTGGGATATTTTCCAAAGGGACTGCGAATGGATGACACCCGAAATGGAAGTCTCGTTTCTGTAAAAGGTGGAGAAGCGGCAAATTATGCTATTGGAAAAGTGCAGGCACGAGGTACCCTTTTTGTTGGACACGGAGATGTTGTGTATGAGGGAATGGTCGTTGGAGCGGCAAACAAAATGGATGATATAGAAGTTAACGTCTCAAAAGAAAAGCAACTTACCAATAATCGTTCGGCAGGAGAAGGGGTCTCGGTCGGTGTTACGCCTCCAACCCGTCTTACCCTTGAACAAAGCTTGGACTTTATCAATGATGACGAACTATTGGAGATTACTCCTATTTCATTGCGCATTCGAAAACGAGTTCTTACCTCAACGCTCCGGAAAGTGAATGATAGACGTATGAGGCAAATCCGCGAAAGCCAGCAACAGAAAAATGGGTAGTGGTTACAGAGTCAGACTTATTTTCCGATCAATATACTGGCGTAATACTGCAGCTGCCAAAGTTTGATACGGCAAGCCAGTCTCAACCGATCGAGCTTTCAGTTTTTCCAAATCTCTTATTGATAAGCGAATATTGATATTCTTTACTTTGTTCAACGTATTTTTGGCATATATACGTGCTTTTTTTATTTCTTCCTTAATATGAGGTACCGTTTTATATTTCCCAGCCTCAATATCATTTAAAATTTGCGCCTCCTCTGGATCAAGTTTGTATGATTTCATAATTATTTTCTTAATTTGTAATGTTATTTCTTTAAATACTTTTTGGTTGCCTTTCTACTGGGAATAATTGTTTTTAAAAATACCCTCTCTCCATCATCAACGTGTGGAACATAATAAATATAATTGTATATTTGAATGACATAAACTTTTTGGCTTGAGAAATTCGAGCTTGGATTAGAGATAATATCTAATACTTCCCCTGCGATTATTTTCAGCACTATTTCTTCAAAACCAATACCTCGTTCATTTTTTAGCTTCTCACCCTTCTCTTTATCCCACTCATAAATCTTCATTGTTCAATGATATGACAAAACATATTAAATGTCAATAGTAAGAAGGATTTAAGATTGATAAAATATACTTACACTGATAAAATAAGGTTTGCAGGATTGGGTCCATAGCTCAATGGTAGAGCAGCAGCCTTTTAAGCTGTTGGTTCTGGGTCCGAGTCCCAGTGGGCTCACAAAAGTTTCATTCGATTAATCAAATGAAGTATTTCTGTATGGATTATATATCAATTTAATGTCAATTTGACATAAAGAATGTTTCTCTATATAATTTATCCATATGTTAAACACAGTTTCAGCTAAACAAATCCAGAGAGGGTATAAGAAAATATTTGAGCAGGCGAAAAGCGATAACAAGCCAATTGTAGTAATTACTAATAATAAGCCTGTTGGCGCAATTATTAGTATTCATTTGTTAGATAAATTAAATAAAAATATACAACTTGAGCTTCTTGAGAAAGAGGCGGTAAAGGAGTATAAAAAAGGGCATTCTAAGAGTATATCTACCTCAGAAGAGCTGCAAGACTTCTTTAATGAAATTCGACAGGCAGCAAAGTAAAGAATATGATTACTATCGTTCGATCAAAACGATTTGAAGAAGAATATAAAAAATTTGTTAGGCGTAATATATCTCGTGCAGAGAGTATTATTAAAACTCTTACGCTTTTTGTAAAGAATTCTCGGCATCCTAGTCTCAATATTGAAAAATTACACGGGAGCGCTATTTGGAGCATGAGATTAAGTAAAAGCAACCGATTATTTTTCCTATGGATTGATGAGTCTACAATTATGTTAGTTGATGTGGGAGCTCACGACAAATATAAGAAGTATTAATGTATGAATTATCATGAAATAAAATATATCGTTGATATAATAAACTCACACATGTTTTCTTCCATACGACAAATCGAGGATTATCTACAAACGCTAATTCCAGATAGTTCACAACTACGATTTCCTGGTGAAGAGGGAATTAAACGGACGAAAGAATTTCTGAAATTATTGGACTCTCCCCAAAATAAGCTCAAAATAATTCATATCGCCGGTACATCTGGCAAAGGTTCCACTTCTTTTATGATAAGTAACCTTCTTGCTGCGCATGGGTTTACCGTGGGATTGAGCTTATCTCCTCATCTGTTAGATATGCGTGAACGGTTTGAAATCAACAATCACCTTATTTCACCTCAGAAGTTCATTAATTATTTTGAAGAGATTGCGCCCTCAATAGAAAAAATGATCTCATCTCAGTATGGGAAAATCACATACTTTGAGGCACTCGTTGGGATGACTTATTACACATTTTTCAAAGAAAAGGTTGATTACGCCGTTGTGGAAACTGGCTTGGGGGGAGAGTTTGATGGGACAAATACCGTCGACAGAACTGACAAGCTAGCGGTTTTATCAAGAATTGGATTTGACCATATGAAGATTTTGGGTACCACACTTCCGGAAATAACGCATCAAAAAGCGATGATATGTGCGATGAGGGGAGACCTTATTACTATCAATCAATATCCTTCAGTGTACGAAGAAATAAAAAAAGTAGTAGATAAAAAAAAGGGACACCTACTTATTGTTAAAAAAAATGCCACAAAAAATATCACATTAACGCAAGAAAACACAACTCTTTCTTTTAAGTGGAATTCTATGGCGTTTAAAAATATCACGTTAGGACTTTTAGGAGGTCATCAAGTTCAAAATGCTTCTCTAGCATTAGCAGCGCTTGGTCATTTAAGCAAACGAGACAAGTTTACTCTCAAAATAGATACTGTTGTATCAACCCTCCGTACATTGCGATTTAAAGGGCGTTTTGATATTATCTCCCGCAAGAACGGCCAAATTATTTTGGATGGAGCGCATAATGTGCCAAAAATGAAGGCTTTTCTGAAAGCATTAAAAAAAATCTATCCTGATAAAAAATTTACATTCATCATTGCATTTAAAAAAGGAAAAGAATATAAAAAAATGCTTCAATTAATCATTCCTTATGCAATAAAGATAGTGGTGACCCATATTTTCAGTGAAAGCCAGGATTTACAGCATTTTTCTGTCTCTGCAAAAGCAATTGTAGATGAAGTTTCTCGTCTTGGTTTCTATCAAGTAACAACTGTATCAAACATCAAAGATATTGTCCGCATGATACGAATGGATGCATCATCATGTGTGATTACTGGATCACTCTATTTGTTAGGAGATATATATACAGAACTTGAATAACCAATGGTACGAGATTTGATGTACAATATCGTATGTCTACTATTTCTGTTTCCCACCTTTCAAAACACTTTCGAATATACAAAAAAGAACCAGGAATTGCGGGATCAATTCGGTCATTTTTTAAACGGACGTATGAAACTTCGAAAGCGGTGGATGATATTTCTTTTTCCATAGATCAGGGTGAACTTATTGGGTTCATTGGCCCCAACGGAGCAGGGAAGACTACCACCCTTAAGTGTCTTTCTGGTCTTATTTATCCAACTAGCGGCAAGATTTCGGTCCTTGGATACACTCCATTTGACCGCAATCACGACTATCTCAGGTCCATTTCGCTCGTGATGGGACAAAAAAGCCAGTTGTGGTGGGATTTGCCACCCATTGAATCGTATCTTCTCTTTAAGGAACTCTATGATATTTCGGACGACCAATTTAAGAAAGTCCTTGATGAATTAGTGGAACTATTGGATTTGAAAGATATATTACAAGTTCAGGTGAGGAAATTGTCATTGGGACAGCGCATGAAATGTGAATTAGTAGCCCAACTCCTTCACTCTCCAAAAATTCTTTTTCTGGATGAACCAACTATTGGACTTGATATTGTCATGCAACAAAAGATACGTTCGTTTGTCCGTGAATATAATACAAAATATAACGCAACAGTTATCCTTACCAGTCATTATATGGATGACGTAAAGGAGTTATGTAAACGAGTTATCATAATTAATCATGGAAAGTTGCTTTTTGATGGGAGTTTGGCTGATATTATTTCAAAACATACACAACGTAAGCGAATTTCTGTTGTCTTTGAAACAGAGATTCCTCAATTGGAGATAGAAAAGCAAGGGACTCTTATTTCATACGATGGACATACGGTGGTTATAGAAGTTCAGAAAGAAAAGGCTCCGGAAACAGCGTCTTTTATCCTCAGTCATTATCCTGTCGTGGATTTGACTATCGAAGAACCACAGATTGAAGAGATAATTGGAACAATATTTTCGTCACAAAAAGTGTAAAGAAATACAATAACATTTTTTACTAGTTGTGTCATTCCCGCGAAGGCGGGAATCCAGACTATAATTTTTCAATTCAAAAAAGGATATTATCGACTGGATCCCCTCCTCCGAGGGGATGACAAGGAATAAATTATATGAAATGGGCTCGCATCATTGGCCTTCATTTTGAACGAACGTTTGAGTATCGATTGAAATCTCTTCTTTGGATACTTATTCCTGTCTTCAATAACTTAACCCTTATTTTATTTTGGTCGGGATCAAAAGAAAATATGAGTTATATCACCACCTATTATGTTCTCATGACGATTGGAGGACTTCTTCTCATCTCACACGTTGAATATGAAGTGGCGGAATACGACATCAAACAAGGACAGCTTGTCAATTATCTAACGAAACCCATTTCTTATTACTGGATGAATTTTGTCGGGGAACTTCCCTTTAGAGTTCTCCAATCTATCTATGCTGCTATCATAATCGGTACATTTATCCTTTTTTTTAAGGGGTCTCTTGCTATTACGCTTAATCCTTGGCATATACCTCTTGTTATACTCATTTTTATACTAGGATACTCCCTGTCGTTTACTTTTAAGTTGTGTACCGCATACCTTTCATTTTGGTTCACAGAGATTAGGGGGATGTATGAATTAATAACGATAGCGTATATTGTATTATCGGGAAGCGTTATGCCGTTACAGTGGTACCCTCCCATCATACAAAAAATCACACATGTCCTACCGTTTGCATATAGTGCATATTATCCAATTGCAGCGTTGCAAGGCTCTATTCAATTAATCGGACTTTTTAATATTATCGTAGTTCAAGGAGTGTGGCTTAGTATATTATTGCTCGTTCATAATAAATTATGGAAGAAAGGTATTAAACAGTTTACCGCGGTGGGACAATAATATGAATAGATACTTAAGGATCTACAAAGCAATTTTTAAGATCAATACGGCATATATGTTGACGTATAGGACGAGCTTTATCAATGGGCTCGTTTCCTCATTCGGATGGGGAGCATTCCAGATTATTTGGATGACACTTCTTACCAATAAAACAAAGATGGTTTTTGGATGGAAGCAAGACGAGATGATACTATTAGCGCTTGGATATAGTGTTTCAATTGGCATCCTGCATTTTTTGTTTTCACGAAATTTCGATGCGTTTTCACGTATAATCGATAGAGGAGAGTTTGATAGTCATCTCCTTAAACCTCTTGATAGTCAGTTTTCCATAAGCACCTCAATATTGAGTTACCCAAATGCAGTCCGTACTGTTGTAGGACTGGGACTTATCGTTTGGTGGTCAATAGCCCATAATTATCATATTGGACTTATTGAAATACTGAATTTCAGTTTTCTTATCGGGGCTGGAGTGATGGTGACCTATTCTATCTGGTGTCTGTTCATAACATTACTTATCTGGTATCCCAATTTAAACAATATGGCAGATCTTCTGTATACTATGGACGGACTCGCACGGTACCCCTCAGAGATGATTCGGATGAGTGGCAACATTATTCTGTATTTTCTTATTCCTCTTACTCTTGTTGTGGCAACTCCTGTGCGAGTACTCCTTCAAAAAAATATGTGGCCAGACGAAGCACTTCTCCTTGGGCTATGTGTTTTATTACTATATCTTTCTCGAAAGTTCTGGAAATACTCGCTCAAATACTATACAAGCGCAAGTTGAAAACCCTACGTCATTCTGGTAAGTCCTCCGATTCGGAGGACGCATCCAGAATCTATTTTTATTGATTCTGGAGTCGTCACAGTATTCCTCCCCAGAATGACGGGGAGATTATGCTAAATTCTTGTATACTGTACTTCTATGAAAACAACAACACATACTCTCAAAAATGGTTTAAGAGTCATTCTCATTGATACCGAGTCTTTTCCGACCGTTACTGCACTCGTTATGGTAGGGGCAGGAAGCAGGTATGAACGAAAGGATAATAATGGAATAGCCCACTTTTTTGAACACATGGCATTTAAGGGATCAAAAAAATATAGAACATCGTTTGAAATATCGTCTGCGATAGAGGGAATAGGTGGCTTATTCAATGCATTCACCTCAAAAGACCACACAGGATATTGGATAAAAGCTACGAACGAGCATACAAATACGCTTCTTGATGTATTGTCCGACATGATATTACACCCCTTACTTGAAGCAGATGAGATAGAACGTGAAAAAGGCGTGATCGTAGAAGAAATAAACATGTATGAGGATATGCCTTCGCGGAAAGTGGGGGATATTTTTGAAGAAATTCTCTATAAAGGGAGTCCACTTGGATATGATATCGCAGGGACAAAAGAAACGGTGACTGCCTTTGATAGAAAAACATTTACCGATTATATCACAGAGCTCTATCACCCAAATAATGCCACGGTCGTTATTGCCGGTGGACTGCAAGGAAAAGATTATTTGCCAGAAATCGAAAGAAAATTTGGGAAATGGAAAAATAAAAAACCATTAACAGCCCCAGGATATAATAACACCCAAACAAAACCAAATCTTCACATTCATTACAAAAAAACAGAACAAGTACATGTATGTATTGGGTTTAAAACATTCTCCTTTACGGACGAGCGAAAATATGCACTTCAGGTATTGGCTGCTGTGCTTGGGGGAGGTATGTCCTCACGTCTGTTTATGCAAGTGCGTGAAAGAAGGGGATTATGTTACTATATTTCAACTGGTCGTGAATTATATAAAGATACGGGGAGCATCGTGACACAGGCAGGAATTCGCAATGACAAGAAAAAAATACAAGAAGCAATACATGTTATTTTGGAAGAGCACATGAAAATCGTGAAGGGCGAGGTAACTGATGAAGAAGTGGAAAAAGCAAAAGAATTATTAAAGGGTCGCTATTTACTAAGCCTGGAAGACTCGATGAATATCGCAACCATGTTTGGTGCGAAATATATTTTGGAGGGAGAAATAGCCGATACAAAAAAAGTTCTGGAAAATTTGAAGAAAATCACCAAAAAGGATATTATTGCTGTTGCAAAGGATATTTTCCAAGAAGAAGGACTTACCTGTGCTATCATCGGTCCGTTGCAAGCGGGGGATATAACAATACCCACTTTGTAGGGGTTCAAAATTTTGAACCTCTACGGAATAAATGTCATCATGTTACAATAGATTCTGTGAAGAAGTCTTTCATCATTATTACCCTCGGTATCACTCTCTATAGTTTTTCTTTGTTGAATGGATTCGTATGGGATGATGAGCTGATGTTTACTACTCAAATGTCAGCGGCGAGAGCCTATTTTCGCCCCATTATGGGACTGGTAAATGGGATGATCTCCCAACCATTCTTTTTTCATCTTACTTCGGTTGTTTTTCATATAGCAACTGCTGTTCTTATTTTTTATCTGTTTAAGCGTTTTTTTAAAGAGAATATCGCATTTTTTCTTTCTCTTATTTTTCTCGTACACCCAGCAAATGTTGAGGCGGTGTGTTTTGCTTCAGCGCTCCAAGAAGTTCTATTCACGTTCACAGGAATACTTGGTTTATATTTATTTGTTCGCGGGAATGACATCTCTCCTGTTATTGTTATTGGAGCAATAATTCTATCGACAATGGCTCTTCTTATGAAGGAAACGGGCATTGTTTTTTTTGCCTTGATTTTTTGCTATTTATTTTTATTTCATAGAAAAAATACAAGCACGATACAGCTCTATGGCGCCTTTGCAATTATTGCACTATTTACCTACGGAATGGCCCGATTTTCTAGTGGAAACAACTATGTGCAAGGCCAGGGATTATTTCCGATTATGCGAGTTCCCCCACATATCCGTTTAATCAATATTCCCATGATTATTGTCTATTACATAGGAACGTTCTTGTTTCCTTTTAATCTTGGGATTGCCCAGCACTGGGTTATACAAACGATGGATTTTTGGCATTTTTGGGTACCGCTTTGCATTGATATGGGGTTTGTTTTACTAGGAATTTATATGGCATGGCGTCTTCGTTCTTGTGTCACCCCCGCGGAGGCGGGGGTCCAGTCTAATTATCGGCTGGATTCCCGCCTTTTGACCAGAGGTCAATCGCCCTTTGGACGACGCGGGAATGACTTCCCCTTCTTCCTCCTCTGGTTTCTTATTGGGCTCCTTCCACACTTACAACTTATTCCCCTCAATATGACTGTAGCTGAGCGGTGGATGTATTTCCCGATGATAGGATTGCTAGGGATGATAGGAACAATGTTGAGTAAATTACAAATAATAAATCACAAATCACAAATAAATTTTAAATCTCAAATAAAATCAAAAACGATTTTTATTTTTATTATTTCTCTATTTTTTGTCCGTAGTTTCACTCGCGCATTAGACTGGCGTAACGGTCTGTCTCTGTATGGTAGCACTATTACCAGAACGAGCAGTTTTGATATGCAAAATAATATGGGCGTTGAGTTATTCAGGGTTGGGAAATATAAAGAGGCAAAGAAATACTTTGAAATATCCACTCATTTAGCACCGTATTGGTGGGTAAACTGGAATAATCTCGGTGCAGTATACGAACGTGAACAAAATTTTTCAAAAGCGCAAGAATGTTATGAAAGGGCAATCCACAATGGGCAGTACGTCTTGGCATATGAGAATCTTGCAAAGATTTTGGTGTTGCATGGGAAGGATAAACAGAAGGCGAAAGCTTTTTTGAAAAAAGCCCTAGAAATTTTTCCAAATGATACAAATTTACGGCAAATAGAAATTTATTATGAACAACATTAAGGTAATTTTAGTCTGGATCCCCGTCTTTTGACCAAAGGTCAATCACCCTTTGGACGACACGGGGATGACTCAATAGGTTTCATGCGTCATTCCCACCCCCGATCGGAGTCGAGGGCAGGCTCCGGTGGGAATCCAGTCGACAATTTTCCTCTGTCAAACCAAAATGAAAATGTCATACCCTATAATTATTAACTTTTTGATTGCTGATATAGTTTGATACGGACTTAATTTGACCTACAAGGTCTCTCTGACTGTAACTAAACTGTCTCCAAGGGTGATTTGCCGGCGGTATCCAGTTTGACCTGTGTTCAGTCAATACAATTGGAGACGACTTAATTTTTAATGGTTTATCCGGCAATAAAAAGAAATTAAGATAATGATTTTTGTATTTAATTTTGATAGTAT
>Ga0210016_1005321_pt1 | contig 10753 bp, 9 predicted proteins | sample CryGeyCG2014_300_FD_185454 | JGI IMG/M metagenome (GOLD analysis project Ga0210016, IMG submission 185454) | Groundwater microbial communities from aquifer - Crystal Geyser CG02_land_8/20/14_3.00 (SPAdes) (version 2) | ecosystem: Environmental > Aquatic > Deep subsurface > Groundwater | place...
TTGTCTATTTCAGCCATTATTTGTCTTTAAGAACTAACTCATATATAAAGTTTGGCTACCCCTTTAAAATAGTACAAGATTCTAAAAAGAATTTTAAGTTAAGCTTATAATAAATTTTCCAAATAAGTTGAAAGTTTTTCCTTGTTTATTATAATAACTGATTTGTTATTATCTAAATTAAAAAATTCAAATTGATTTGCTGTGATTTCATTACCCGTTAAAGTTGCATAGCCAGTTATTTCTTCTGTTATTTTATTATAGGCTATAGGAAGACTCGCACTTGCCCCAGTCTTACTAACGACTATTGGAACAATATCATCTTCAAGCATTCTTTGTATTTCAAGAATTGAAAGGTATTGGATTTCTGCTTTTAAGTTTAGGTCACTTCTTCCATTTATATATTTCACTAAATCGTTAAGTGTAGCTCCGACAGTTTCAAATATTGCAGCAGCTAATTCTTGCTGAGTCAGAACTTTCTGGAGACTTTCTATGCCATAGTTTGCTTCGTAATTTGTAACTATAACTCCTTTTGAGATTAAGCAGTAATGCTCTCCTTGTTCAGTCTCATAATAAGGAGCAATAGCTGTTACTTTATGGCTGTCTGCAATATCAGGATGTTCAGTTGGTGGTGGAGGTGGAGTAACACCGCTGCATCCTGCTGAAAGTATTGCAGCAAAAGCGAGTGTTGTAAATGCTAAGCCTGCTTTTTTTACAGTTTTTGCTTTAATGTTTCTTATTCCGTTATAGAAGTTTTTTACTTTTGAATTAAGGTTATTGCCAAGGTTGTTGAAGAGATTTGCTCCTGCGGTTGTGTAATGCGCCATTAAGTTATCTGACTCTGCAAGGGTTGCTCCGTTCTTATTGTAATGAATGTCTAATTCAGGATTAATTTGAGAGTTATGATAATCGCCAACCATGCTGTCAAGGTTTTGATTTTTTGACTTGATTGGTTTAGCTTGATTGACTGGATTAAGTGTTTTTTCAGCTGTTTTTGTGATTGCTGGTTTTGGCTCTTCAACTGCTTCTCCGAAGTTTTTCATAGCATTATCAAAGATTCCTTCTTCATAGGTTTTTTGTTTGATTACTATAACTTTGTAATATTGGTTAGAATTAGCTGGAACTGCATTAGTTCGACTACTTTGATCAATTCCTTTTACTTCATTTTCGTTTAAAGCAAGTTGGTTTGTCATGTTAGTGTTATTTTTTGTTTAATTGTATTATTGTATTGATTTAATTCAACAAGTGCTAGTATATAAATGTTTCGGTTTATTTGTTACAACGAAGTGGTCAAAAAATAAGATAGTTTAGAATGTTTTTGTTTATGGTTTTATTAATAGTCAGCTTTTCTCATAGACTCCTTAATCTGCTCTTTTTTGTAGCCTTTTTTCAGCTGTTCTTTAATCCAGTTATCTATTTCGGCCATTGTTTATCTTTAAGAACTAACTTATATATAAAGTTTAGCCACCCCTTTAAGATAGTATAAAATTATAAAAAGAAATTTAAATTTTAAAATCCATCCAAAAAAGAATAAATCTTAAGACTTTCTGTAACTATTTCATCAAATTCTGCAAATGTAGTTCCTGGTTCGAGTTGATAAATTACTTTTCCTGCAGCTAGATCTTGAGAACAATATTCAGTATATGCATTGTTTATTGCAAAAACACTTTCAGGATATATTTGGGTATCACCTAAGACACCCAAGACCTGTGTTAATTCTTCCAAGCAGGTTCCCTCTACTAAATAAGAAACTAATCCATTCCAAAAAAGTATTTTTGCTTTTTTTATAACATATTCACCATTTACTTCTGTAATAGAAGCATTAGCAACACCACCTAAAGGCAAGTCTTCTAAATTATCAACCCATTCAAAGGTTATATCAGCCAATTCCTTGTTGTCTACAATATAAGGAGTAATAACATAATCTGTAAATTTGGCTAATTTTCCAACAGCTTTTTTTGCTTTATTTATATAATCCTGAGATGCATTATCCCCTATCCAGACTGCAGGGTCTTTGTCCCATAATTCAATAATTTTATTATTGTATCCATAATCTGGAGTTAATATTATCTTAGTGAATTCATGATCATAATTGGCAGGAATGTCTATTGTTTGGACTGGTCCAGGAGGTGGAGGTTCTGGTATGACTGTTCCGCTACATCCACCCAATACTGCACCACCAACAAATATTTCTGTGCCATATGTTAATGCTCTTACAGGAAAAGGAGCTTCTGTATGAAGATACTTAATTAATTTTCCTAACTTAGTATTTTTTATCCATGTATATAATCCACCAATAATTTCATTAACATTATTATCATCATTAGAATATTTTTTTACATAAGAATCAAGAGATCCTGGAGAGCCCTCCATTCTTTCAACTAGTTCTTTATCTCTTTTTTGAATTTCTATGATTTCAGAGTCTACAGGTTTTTCTGGTATAGTTAATGTAATATTACCATTAATGACTTTTGCTTCAAGTGTTTCTTTCATTTTTGTTTCCTTATTGCTTGTCTTAACCTAGATATTGATTTGGTTAACATAGGTGTTAAGTAGTATATAAATGTTTCGGTTTATTTGTTACAACGAAGTGGTCAAAAAATAAGATAGTTTAGAATGTTTTTGTTTATGGTTTTATTAATAGTCGGCTTTTCTCATGCTCTCTTTAATCTGCTCTTTTTTGTAGCCTTTTTTCAGCTGTTCCTTAATCCAATTGTTTATTTCATCCATTATTTGTCTTTATAAATCAGCTAATATATAAATTTATATATTAATTAAAAAGTAGTAATAAGAAGTAAGAGTAGTAATAAAAAGAAAAAAATAATTTTTATATTCTTGCCCTTGTATTAGCAGGTTTATAATTCTGGCTTACTTTTTTGTCAAGACTGTTTGATTATTATATTTTGGCTTGTTGTTATCATTGTTTTCTGAAAGCTGTTTGAATTTTTTCTCTCCATTCTCAATAATCTCTTTTCCAAAGTAATCTTCTGATGCGTTTTTAATGGATTTTTCCAAACCTTTTTTGTCTTCTTCAGGTTTATAACTCTTATAGCAAGGGTATGAAAAAGGAGTTAAATTTAGGTCATCAATAGATATATTTTTATCATAAATTAAAACAGCTGTCCAGTCATCCACGCCATTACACTCATTGCTATATTTTGAGAAATCATCAAATAATATTGTAATGTCTCCACCAGTCAATGGGTTTTTTAAATATATTTCTTCTTCTTTAATCTTATAACCAAAAGGAATTCTGGATATACTACTTTTGGACTCTGTTGTTTGTTTGGTTTCAGCCACTATTCTAACTTCCCTTGATATTAAGTTGAGTGTATCCCCAATATCAATGTGATAAGAACCTGAATTAAAACCCTTATTTTTTGCATATTCAACTAAAGCATCTAAATCCTTATAAGTACCATCTTGTATAATTGGATTTAATTCCACCCAATCAACATCTACGCCAAGTGACTTAAAAGCCATTTCAGCTGCAACAGAAAAATCTGTACCAAGAGCTACCCGTTTTATATTTGGAATGCCCTCTATGGTATATTCTGAAGGTATGTCGCCCCAGCCATTGTTGTTGTTTGGTGGGGGGGTTGTTGGAGTGCATCCGTTTAATAACAAAACAATTCCTCCTGCTACTAAGGCTGCTTTAGTTCCTTTTTTAACTTTGTTTATTATGCTTGTTAAATTTTTAGCTTTGTTGGTTTCCATTTTTCACCTTTTATAATTTTATTAATTTGAGTTTACGTATAACTAATATATAAAGGTTTCGGTTTATTGTTACGACGAAGTGGTTAAAACTATTAAAACATAAACTATATATAATAATATATAACTAATTTCTTGAGGTAAATATGATTCCCATAATCCCTGCACTGCCTTATACTGCTCATCCTGACTTATTATTAAACTTCTTTTTCTTCAGGATAACTGTTTACAATCTTATGCTGACCATAGCCTGCCTAATCCTGCCTGCTGTTGGCCTTATCCAGGCCAAAAAGAAAAACAAAAATATTAAGCATACTGCATGGATTGGATTTTTTGTCCTGCTTGGAATCTTCTTTGGCTCAAAACTGCTTTACATAATTACAAGATGGTCATGGCTCATGGAAGACTCCTCAAGATGGAGCATAATTCTTTCAGGCGGATTTGTTGCTTATGGAGGAATCATCTTTGCATTCCTGCTTCCTGCTATTTATACAAAATTAAAAAAAATCAGCTATTGGGAATATGCAGATTTATTTGCTCTTGGAGCGCCACTGGCAAATCTTGCAAACAGGATTGGATGCTTTTTTGAGGGCTGCTGTTATGGAAAGCCTGTTGTATCAAACATACCTTGGGGAGTTGATTATCTTAATGCAGTAAGGCATCCCACCCAGGTTTATCATGCATTATCAGCAATTATAATTTTCATTATTCTTCTAAGGCTAAATAAAAAGAAAAACTTCAACGGCTTTATGGTCTTGTCTTATCTTGTTTTATACTCAGTTTTCCGCTTTATTGTTGAGTTTTTCAGGGAGATTAATGGAAAATATATCTTTTTCTCGCTTACAGGCTCGCAGTGGATAGCTATTTTTATGATAGCTTTTGCAGGATTAATAATATACAAGAAAAGCAACGGATTCAAAGATCTTGCTTTTTAATTCCTGATTAAATCCTTAAATGTTTTAATAGCTTTTTCAGAGAATTCTGCTTTTATTGAGCCCATTGCAAAGTTTTCCCTTCCGCCGCCCTTGCCATTAAACTTTTCCATAATATCTTTCAGCAGCTCATTTGCCTTAAATCCAGAATCCTCTGAAGCGACAATAATTATCTGTGCATTATCTCCAAGCTTGTTCAGAAAGCAAACAACTGTTTTTTCTTTTTTTAATAATGCTGCCTGGTCAACCAACTGCTTTTTTTCAACCTCATCAAATATGCTGTAAATAAAATTAATATCATTAATCTTTTCCTCATTGAATTCTTTTACAAGGCTTGCGCTTAACTCCCTCAGCTTGGCTGTTTTCTTTTCATTTTCCTGCATTAAGTTTTCAATAAACTCAGGAACTTCCTTAATATCTTTTTTTATTATTGAGGCAGTTTTTCTTGCAATATCAGCATAATCAAAAAATTCATCTGAAACATTTGTTTTGAATCTTATTTCATAAGCACCCCTAACAAGGTTGAATCTTGTTACAAGAAAATTTCCAATAAAACCTGTCTTTAAAGCATGGGTTCCAGCGCATGCTGAGATATCATGATTCTTTACTTCAACAATTCTTATTTTCTCATCTTTTATGCGGTCAAGCTTTATCCTTAATCCAGGGATTTTTGCTGCTTCCTCTTTTGTAATCTCTTTAACAATTATATCACTATTTTCTTTTATGATACTGTTTGCAAGCTTTTCTGCCTCAAAGACTTTCTCCCATGTTAAATTTTCACAGATTACAAAAAGCGAGGATTCATCCTCATCTAATCTTACTTTGTTAACTTTAATATCTTTTATTGTTTTCAGCAAAGCTCCCATAAAAACATGCTCTCCGGAATGCATTCTTACAAGGCTGAGCCTTTTCTTAACACTATGCCCGCATGTAACATTATCATTTATTTTTAATGCTCCATCAACAGCCTTAACCTTATGGATTATCCTGCCATCTTTTTTAGAGACATCAACAACTTTTCCCTCAAAATAATTGTTTCTTATGGTGCCTGTGTCGCAGGGCTGTCCTCCTCCACCAGGATAAAATACAGTATCATCTAATTCAACTAAAAGAAAACCATTTTTTTCTTCAATATTTTTTACACTTGCATTTTTTTCATGCAAAAAAGGCTCTTGGTAAGTTTCCATCTTAGTTAATCAGCTTTGTGAATATCTCCTTTAATTCTTTTGGTGAAGCCTTCCCTTTAGTAGCTTTCATGACTTGTCCTACAAGAAAGTTCAATGCCTCTTTTCTTCCTTTTTTGTAGTCAGAAACAACTTTATTATTATTTTTTATAACTTCCCTGCATATTTTTTCAAGCTCTTCAACACCTGAAATAACCCCAAGTTTATTCTCTTTTATGTAATTAGTTACATCAAATGGCTTCTCAGCAAGCTTTTCAAGGATTTTCTGAGCAGTTGTTTCTGTTATTTTATTTTCTTCAATTGATGCCAGTAAGCTAATCATGTGCTTTTCATTTATTCCTGTTTCAGAAAGCTCTTTTTTATTATAATTCAAGACCCTTAATAATTCAAACCTCAGCCATCTTGCTGCAAGCAATGGATTTATTTTCCTGGCTGTTTTCTCAAACAGTTCAGAAAGCATTATGTCAGAACAGATAACAAATGCATCTTCTTTTTTCAGTTTGTATTGTTTGACTAATCTTTTTATTTTTTCATCTGGTTTCTCCGGCAGTGTTTTTCTTATCTTTTCAATGTAATTATTATCAATATTTATTGCCGGAAGGTCTGGCTCTGGTATAAACATATAGTCAGCTGCCTCTTCTTTTGAGCGCATGAAAACTGTTTTGCCATGCTTTTCATCAAATGCGCGGGTTTGCTGCTTTATTTCCTTTCCTTCCTTTATCTCCTCTTCCTGCCTTAAAACCTCATGCTCTGCTGCCTTTACAATGTTGCTGAATGAATTAACGTTTTTAACCTCAACCCTGTTGAACTTTGGGCCAATAGAAACATTTGTGTCTGCTTTTACCCCTGCATTTTTGTCAATTGCCTTTATGTAATTTAATGTTGTTAATAATGCCTTTAGCCAGTCTCTTAATTCATCTGCTGATTTAAAGTCCGGCTCTGTCACAATTTCAACCAATGGAAAACCTGAGCGGTTATAGTCAACATTTCCTGTTACAGGGTCCCATCTTGCAGGGTCTTCCTCAAGGTGAACATCAGATATTCTTATTCCGAGAAATTTTCCGTTTACTCCGATAGGATTGGAATATGAGCCGGATATTGTTTTTTGGTAGCCGGCAGGAAGGTCTGGCCATGAGTAATGCTTTCTCTGGAAAAGCATTCTTTTGTTTATTTTGCATCCAAGCATTAAAGCTATTGCAATTATCTTGTCAACTGCCTGCTTATTTGGAAGCATGGGTTTTGAGCCAGGCATTGCTGTACATATAGGACAGATGTTTGTGTTTGGAGTTGCATTTTCTTCAATAGCACAGTTGCAGAATAATTTAGTCTTATTCTCTACATTGATATAGCCATGAATTTCTAGGCCGCACTTTATCTCAGTCATATAGTAGAATGATTATAAAATGTTTATATAACTTACGGATTTACCTTAAGGAGTCTTTCTTAGCATTGTCCTTGGAAAGGGAATTGTGTCTTTTATGTTATCTGATTTACAGAGCCATGCAATAACCCTTTCAACTCCGAGGCCATAGCCAGAATGAGGCACTTTTCCATATCTTCTTGTGTCAAAATACCATTCATATTTTTCAGGCTTTTCACCCTGCTCTATTAAGGCCTTTTTCATCTCTTCAATATCAGTGTCTCTTTCGCTTCCGCCGATTATCTCGCCGTATCCCTCTGGAGCTATCATGTCAAAGCACAATGCTGTCTTTGGGTCTTTTGGATCCTTTAGTTTGTAGAAAGCCATTATTTTTTTAGGATAGTTTGTAATAATCACAGGCTTTTCATAATGTTTTACAATAGCATCCTCTTCAGTTGTTCTTAGGTCTTTTCCCCATTCAACCTCTAAGCCGTCTTTCTTTAAGGTTTCCAGAACCTCTGTGTAAGTAATTCTTGGAAAAGGTGTTTTTATTTTTTTTAGTTTTTCAATGTCCTGGCCTAAAAATTTCAGTTCTTCTTCATTATGCTCAAGGACATATTCCACAATAAAGGCAACTAAATCTTCTGCATTCTTCAGTATATCATCAAGCTTAAACCATGCAATTTCTGTTTCAGCCATCCAGAATTCTGACAAGTGCCTTGAGGTTTTTGAGCGCTCTGCCCTAAAGCATGGAGAGATTGTGTAAATTTTTTCCAAAGCAGAAATCATGGCTTCAGCATAAAGCTGCCATGACTGTGTTAAGTACATTATATCATCAAAATATTTTACCTCAAAAAGAGTTGAGCCGCCCTCGCAGCTTGTTGGTGAGAACATTGGTGAATGCTCTTCATAAAAGCCTTTGTCATTGAAAAATTTTCTTATTGCCTGGAAAACAGCTGACCTTACTTTTAAGATTGCAGTCATTTTTCTTGACCTTAGCCAGAGGTGCCTTTCATCTAATAAAAACTCAGGGCTCTGGTCTTTTGTTATTGGGAATGTGTCGCTTTCTCCAATTATGTTTAGTGAAGAAACAGATACTTCATAGCCAGTTGGAGCGCGGTCATCCTTTTTTATATCCCCTGTTATCTCAAGAGAGCATTCCATTGTGGCTTTTAAGGCCTCATTCCAAAGCTCATCACTTAGTTTTGATTTTTCAACAACACACTGTATTATGTTTGTTGAATCCCTTAATACTATAAATGCCATCTTGTTGCTGTTCCTTACTCTGTAGCACCATCCTCTTATATTGACTTGGCCACTTCCTTTTTCCATTGCCTGTTTTATTGATATAAATTCCATAAATATGCACCCAATCTAATATAAAATTCATTCTTTATAAAATTTTGTAAAATTTGGAAAGTTATTTAATTAATGGCTAAATTTCTTTTAATATGTTTGAGATACAATATGAGGATGAAAAAAGCATAGCAAGGGCCGGCCTGTTGAAAACAGCGCATGGCAAGGTAGAAACACCTTTTTTCATGCCTGTTGCAACCAGGGCAATCGGAAAGTATATTGGGGCTTTTGACTACAAGGAGGTTAATGCCAATGCAATAATATGCAATGCATTTATTCTTTCCCTGAGGCCTGGAATTGATGTAATCCACAAAGCAGGAGGAATCCATAAGTTCATGAATTTTGACAAGACAATTTTCACAGACTGCGGCGGGTTCCAGATGCTGAGGGAAAGTTTTTTGCAGAACTCAACAAAAAGAGGAATTAATTTTACAAATCCTTTTGACAATTCAACACAGCTTGTAACGCCTGAGAAAATAATGCATATTGAGCAGACCATTAACTCAGATGTTGCAATGGTTCTTGATGATGTATCTCCTTATGGCGCTTCTTATGAACAGTTTGTAAACTCATTGAAAAACACAAAAAAATGGGCAGAGGAATGCAAAAAATATCATACAAATAAAAAGCAGTTATTGTTTGGAATTGTGCAGGGCGGTTTCTTCAAGGATTTAAGAGAGGAAAGCGCAAAGTTTGTCAGTGATTTAGACCTTGACGGAATTGCAATCGGCGGATTAGCAATAGGTGAGCCAATGAAAGAAATGTTCAAAGCAATAGATTATGCAATGCCTTATATTTCAAAGGAAAAAATACATTACTTGATGGGTGTAGGAAGCCCTGACCATTTATTAGACTGCATAAGCAAAGGAATTGATTGCTTTGATTCTGTTTTTCCAACTCAAAATGCAAGGCACAACACACTGTTTACTTCAACTGGAAAAATCTCAATAAAAAAAGCAAAGTACAAGTTTGATTTAAGCCCAATAGATGAAAACTGCAACTGCAAAATCTGCCAGAACTTAACAAGAAGCTATCTTAATCATTTAACAAAAATAGATGACCCTGAAGTAAAGAGATATATGCAGCACCATAATCTTCATTTCATGCAGGAACTGATGAGAAAGGCCAGAACTGCAATCAAAGAAAACAATTTTGAAAATTTTAGAAAAGAGTTTAATGAAAAGTTTAATAAAAAAGAAAAATAATTACTTCTTTTTAAGGAAAGTTGATTTTATATGCAGCTCTTTTAATTGGCCTTCATCGACATCAGATGGTGAGCCGTCCATCGGGCACTGGGCCGATTTGTTCTTCGGGAAAGCGATTATCTCCCTTATATCAGTTAATCCTGCCATCAGGGCAACAGTCCTGTCAAGGCCAAGGCCCATTCCGCCGTGCACTGGCCCGCCGTACTTATAGGCCTCAAGCAAAAATCCGAACTTTTTGTTTGCCTCTTCCTTTGACATGCCGATAAACCTCATGATTCTTTCCTGAAGTTCAGGAGAGCTTATCCTTATTGAGCCAGAACCAACCTCAGTCCCGTTCAAAACCAAGTCCCACAAATCACCTATAACCTCTCCAGGCCTTTTTTCAAAATCTTTTACAAACTCCTTCTTTGGAGTTGTAAACATGTGATGCTCTGGTTCCCATCTTTCCCCTGTTTCACTCCATGCAAAAAGAGGGAAATCATTAACCCAGCAAAACTTAAAATCATTTTCCTTGACTAAATTAAGGTCATCTTTTAGCTTTGTTCTCAATAAGTTTAGTATCTCAAAAGCCTTTTTCTTTTTGTCTGCAATAAACATCAAAATACTCCCTGGTTTTGCTTTTGTTTTCTTTAAAATCTCCTTCTGAAGATTATCACTAAAGTATTTAACAACGCTGCTTTCCAGTCCCTTGGCAGAAATCCTCATCCAGGCCATGCCTTTTGCCCCGTTTTTCTGGCAGAAATCAATATAATTGTCAAGCTCTTTTCTGCTGAGGTCTTTTTCAGGGTTTATGCATTTCACTGTTTCAGCGCTTTTGAAAACTGAGAAGTCAGATTTCTTTGCAATATCTGTTATGTCAATTAACTCAAGCCCAAACCTGATATCCGGTTTGTCTGTTCCAAACCTTTCCATTGATTCTTTATATGATAAAACAGGAAACTTATCCAGCTTTATGTTTAAAACCTCTTTGAAAAGATTTTTGTAAAGCCCCTCTACAAATTCTCT
>Ga0210016_1005325_pt1 | contig 10747 bp, 5 predicted proteins | sample CryGeyCG2014_300_FD_185454 | JGI IMG/M metagenome (GOLD analysis project Ga0210016, IMG submission 185454) | Groundwater microbial communities from aquifer - Crystal Geyser CG02_land_8/20/14_3.00 (SPAdes) (version 2) | ecosystem: Environmental > Aquatic > Deep subsurface > Groundwater | place...
AGCAACCTGGTTATCTCGACAAAACTCAGCAACAAGTGATCATCCTGCGTCGGCGTCGGCGATTGGCACCAGTGGTCGATCTCATCGCTTACCACGCTGTGGTAGAGCTTGCTCCATTGCGGCCAGGTCACTTCGGATGGAGCGAAGAGATCAATCCCAACGGGAAAATCATCCCGGCTCGCCCGGCGTCCCTCCGGGGAGTCCGCGACCCGGCGCACAAAGGCCCAGGGCTGGTCGGGCTTCGGCTTTTCGAGCGTGAGGTAATCCTCGCCGCCCTTAGAAGACTTGCCGGTGTCCGGGTTGACCGATTCATAGCCGTATTTGTAGGCACCGTACCCAAGAAAAAACTTGGTGTACCCCGCCGACTGGAAGGCGTCATAGGCGCTCACCCGGTAGCTGAACCTGCCTTCCTGATCGGTTTGAACCACCGTGCTGAGCGGTGACAGCATGCCATTGCCGCCACCCTCCGGTATGTACCATCTCCGATGCCCGTCGCTGCTATACAGCTGCGCATAGGCTTGGATATAAATCAGCACCCACACCCCTGCCACCGGCTGCCGGGTGTCGAAATCGATGATCTGCCCGCTGGCGACGATATCCGGGCGCCAACCGTGCAACAGCCAAGTTTCATAGGCCACCTGCACGGTGATCAATGAGCCGATCAGAACACCCGGCACAGCCAGCCAGGGGTGGCGACAGCACCAGCCCCAGACCTTGCGGAAAATCCCGGGCTTACCATGGCTTGTGACAGCCACAGGTACATCATCTTGCGTGATCATGGTGGGTCGCCTCCGTCATCACATCGCGACAATGCGCCAGATGCCGTCGCTGCCGCGCGCCATCTGCACCTGGAACACCTGCGCGGTACCTGGGTTGGCCGGGTTGGGCCGCGCCAGCAGCAATTCGACCGTGTCCCGGGAATAGCGCCCATCGATTATCTGACCCAAGCCCTGTGCGGTGCTCACCAAGCTGCTACCCAGGCTGGTCCAAATAGCCTGGAAAGTGGGTTGCAGCTCGGGCACCAGCGCCTGTAGTGCGCCTGGAATATCGTTCGCGATCAACCGATCCCGCATGTGTCCAAACACGAAGCAGAAGGTTTGCCGCAGTTCGGACGGATGCTCCGCCAACAAATAGCGATAAAACGTACCCGATGGCGCCAAAGTAAACCGCACCTGATAGCGACCGGGTTGGGTATAGAAAAAGGGCAGGACAGCAGACGCTCCACCAGCGGTCGCATCGTCCAGCCCGTCGCCATCGAAATCGACGCTGCCGATGACGGTGCCGGTCAAGTCGTAGCGTGCGTTCACCGCAAATGGCGCGATTCTGGAAGTGACATCCAAGCGAACCGGGTCGGGGGGAAACGGTTCCACGCCCCGGACCAGCGTGTGGGTAGCGGAGACCTCGATGCCCGCCATGTTCTTTGCCTTCACTGTCAGCACATTGGTCCCGGCAGCCAGAGGGATTTCTGCCAGCCAAAGCGTGCCCACTTTGTAGGCAGGCACATTGTTGATCATGACGCTGGTATTCGGTGGGCCGGTGAATGATCCAAAAATCTGCACGGTCGCGGCATCGATGCTGGTGCCATTCAGCGGGCCATCGACCACCACGCTCAGTGGCGTGCTGGCATTCGGCAGTTCCACTTCAGGAATCGAAGCGAATTCTCCGGCCTCGAAACCGCTGGCGAAAGTGCCCACGTTAGGGTTCTCACCGCAGAACTCCAGCGCCCAACTCGGCGCAACCGCACCAAGCAGGCAGATCAATGCCAGCCCCAAGCAGAACTTCGTGCGCATCGCCATTCTCCCCCAAGTGATCGCCGACCATAGCGCTGATGCGCGCGTGGCAACATGGTCAAAGTCTGGGTTTTGACTAGGACATGTCCTAGTCGGTGAGAATTGCCCGATGAATCGCCCACAGCATGAGCTGGATCGCTCGAAGGCTGCCGCTACTTCTGCTGGACATTGCGATGAGGCCGGTGTGCTGACCTTGTGGTGCCACCGCAAGGGCACTCAGAACTTGATGATGCCGCTGGCGATTAGTCCGGCGATGGCGGCGGCGATGGCGATGACGCCGATGATCACCCACTTCATGCCGCTGGCGCTGGTGCTGACGGTGGTTGCAGCGGCAGTGGCAGTCGCCGCTACGCGCGTCGATTCCAGGTGTGGCGCCACCAGCAAAAAACGCACTGTATCCAGCCGCAGTTCGTCGCCCGGTTTGAGCATGCCGGTGTGCACGCGTTTGTCGGCGATAAAAGTGCCGTTGGCCGAACCGATATCTTCGACGGCGATGCCGTCCGGCATCACTTGCAACTTGGCGTGGCGCCGGGAAACTTCGTCGGACGGAATGCAGATATCGCAATCCGGTTGACGGCCGATGGTCATGGTGCCCTGCAAGGCAAAGTTCTTGCCGAAAGTGCTGCCGGAAACGCCGCGCAGAATGAACTTGGGCATGGCTTGGCGCACCCGGGTGCGGCCATCATCGGGTTCGCTGGCAGCCGGTGGACGCGACACTGGCGGCAACGTGGTCGGTTTCTCGACGGTGACGACGCGCGAGCCGATTTTGCCGAACACGAGGATATCGCCGGACTTGAAGGCGGCCGAATCGGTGACCGGCTTGCCGTTGAGTGCCACGCTGTTGGCGGTGTTGCTGACGCGCACGCTGGCACCGGCGCCATCGCGATGGAGCTCGCAATGTTCGGGGGCAATGCCTGCTGCCATCAACAAGATGTCGGCGCCGGGATCGCTGCCGATCCGGGTGATGCCGACTTTGATTTCAGCGGGCGCGTGCTCGCCGTTGGGAAAAAGTAACTTCATGATGCAGGGACTCCCCGACGCTCGAAACTGCTCGGCATCATAGCTTAACGATGCGCTCGGGGGCTTCAATCAATTTCGCGGGCAACCCGAAACCCGACCGTATTGAAGCCGGACTCGCCGTCAAAATTATCGTGCTGCGATGGCAGCAATTCGCCCGTGGTGCTGGCCCAGGAGCTACCCATCACGGTGTGTTTACGGCAGCCGGAGGCACAACCTGCGACCCACTCACGAACGTTGCCAGCGATGCCGTAAAAGCCCGCAGTGGCGCCGAATCGACGCACCGGCGCGGTGGTGGCGTGACTATCGTTGCAGTTGAGGCTGCTGCGGTCGTGAAATTTCTGGTCAAAGCTCTGGTCGCCGATATTGGCGGTGCAATCGGCGCCATCGGCTGCCGTTTTGGCGAGCGCGGACCATTCGGCAGCGCTGAGTAGTCGATAGCGTTTGCCGGTGGATTTGCTCAACCAATCGGCGTAGGCCTTGGCGTCGCCCCAATCGACGCAGACCACCGGGTGATCGCCGCTCTGCTCGAAGCCGGGACTTTGCCAACTGCGGCTGCGCGAACTGCGGAAAGAAGATTCGCGGTCGCGGCAGGCCGGCCGTTTGCTGCGACCACTGGCGCCAGCCGCCGTCCAGAAGCGGCCAAACGCTGCCACCGTGGTTTCGGTTTCTGCCACCGCCAAGCGCTTGCCGCCGCTGTTGATGATGCGCAGGCTTGGCCCGGGTTGATTGCCCACCGGGTCACTGAATACGTAGCCGGGCTTGCCGATGCCGCCGGCCTGCTTGAGGCCGGCCAGTGCTGCCGGATGGCTCGGCGCGAGCACCAGCGCACGTTCGAAGGCGGCCTTGGCGTCGGCTTCGTTCCAGGCGGCAATGGCGCGGGCGCCCTCATTCAGCGCTTGCGTCAGCAGCGCAGTGCGTTGCTGTTCGTAGTGGGAGCTGAGGTCGCCATCGCTGTCGAAGCTGCCGGCGGTGTTGATGGCACGCGCGGAGTTTTCCATCCACGCAGCAATATTGCCGTTGGCCAGTTGCTGCTCGGCGATGGCGGCGTAGGCGCGCCCGGTGTTGACCAGTCCGAGTTTGGCTTCGGCGTTGTTCGGCTCAATTTTCAGCGCCAGCCGAAAACGCTCGGTGGCATTGCGGCCGGCTGGCTGGCTCAGTCGTTGTGCGGCGATATCGGCGCGCCCCCAACGCAGCAGGGCGGCGACCGGATCGATGACCGTGGTCTCGATGGCAAGGCGGCGCTGGGCTTCCTGCTCGGGGTCGAGGATGGCGTCGTCAGCACCAACGCCAAGCGGCTCCGCTGGCGCATCGGCATCGGCATCGGCGGCATCCGCAGCATCAGCAATGGTGGCCAACGGCGATGGCGCGCTTGGCGGTGATTCGACGGTCGGCGTCGGGTTGCCTTCGGCCACGGTGGCGGCCGGCGCCAGCGCGGCTGCGCTGCGGTGCTGTTGCCAAATGCCAGCGCCGACGAGAACGACGCCGAGTACCACCAGCGCTGCGATGATCCAGGGCAGTCTGGATTTTTGGACAGTGGACGGCGTGGCGTCGCTGGTCGGCTTCGGTGGCACGGTGGCTGAGGTTGCGCCCGTGGCGACCGCCGCCGCGATCAGTGCTGGCGGTGGCCGCAGGTTTCTTTGGGTTTCTTTTTGTGCGGCGGCGAGGGCATCGGCGCTCAGCGCCTCGGTCGCCGCGCCGGGCATGATCAACACCGCTGGCTTCGACTTCGGCGGTGGCGTCGGCGCCGACTGGGCAATCGCGGCGCCGCGCAAGGTTGGCAAAGCGGTCATTGGTTGCGTCGGCGGCTCGACCGGGGTGGGCTTGGCGGCTGCGCCAGCGCCGCCGATGCGCGACTGAATGTGGGTCAGCTCGGCGAGAAATTCGTCGGTATTCTGGAAACGATCCGCCGGATCTTTGGCCATCGCGCGGTCGATCAGCGTTTGCCAATGCTGCTTATTGTCGGGCAGCCTGGGCACCGGCTCGAACACATGCGCATAGGCGATGGCAAAACCGTCTTCACCATCGTAGGGCGGACTGCCGGTAATCGCCTCGAACGTCAGCGCGCCGAGCGAATAAACATCGGAGCGGCCATCGACATCGCTGCCGCGGGCTTGTTCCGGGCTCATGTAATGGCTGGTACCGACACTGACGCCGGCATTGGTGATGCGGGAACTCTTGGTCACCGCCCGGGCGATGCCGAAGTCGGTTAACACCGGGTTGTCGTTGATATCGAACAGCACGTTGCCCGGCGCCACATCGCGATGCACAAAGCCGCGCTGGTGGGCATAGCCGAGGGCGCGGGCAACGCCGGCCAATACCCGCAGGATTTCGGCTTCCGGCGCGCCGTTGCGGATGCGCTTGAGAAAATCGCCGTTGGGCAGGTGCTGCATCGAAAAATAGTGCAGCTTTTCTTCGGTAATACCGACATCGTAAACGGCGACGATATTCGGATGCGCCAACGACGCCAAGGTGCGCGCTTCCTGCATGAAGCGGCGCGAGAAACTCGGGTCCGAGACCATCGCCGGGTTCATCACCTTGAGCGCCACTTCGCGCTCCAGCGAGGTCTGCACGGCGAGGTAGACCATCGCCATGCCACCGACGCCGACTTCACGTTTGATTAAGTAACCGGGAACCTGGATCACTTGATTGGGACTCAATGCGCAATGGCCGGATTGTAGCGGGCATCCCGGCGAGCGGCACGGCTCCCGGACTGGATTTCGCCAAGCGGATCACGCCGTGGGCCGGTTTGCCGGGTTTTGGTCGCGGTTGAAGGCGGTTTTGGCTCTCAGGAGTTTCACCGGGACGACTCGCTCGCGGAGCGAGTGAAAGTCTTCGGAAGTCCCGCAGGGACCGACCCACTCGCGCAGCGAGGGCAAGCTATCGGTAGTCTCGCTTCGTCAGGCGGCCATGCACGATCAGTACTACTCGCCGTCCCTGATCGGACTCTCTTGGAACTGCCTGCGTCCATCTACGAAGACTTAAATCTCAAGATAAGTTCCAAACAGAAGGCAACACAAAACTAGCCGCCGCCAATCGCCCGCACAATTTCGACGCGATCCTCTGGATGGAGCAGCGTGCTGGCATGCTGGCTGCGCGCGACGATGCAGCGATTGACTTCGACGGCAACGCGTTGCTCGGTGAGGCCGAGTTGTTGCAGCAAATCGCTGACTGTTTGGCCTGGGCTGATCGGCAGGGGTTTGCCGTTGAGAAAAATAGTCAAGCTGCTCATGGTGTTAGGCACCCGGACAAAGCCTGTTTGGCGGCGGCGAAAGAAAAATGTTGTTCAACGTTGGCCAGGCCGCCCTGCGACAGCCGTTGCCACAACGCTTCATCCTGATAAAGCCGCAGCACCTGCGCCGCGAAGTCGGCGGCAGTATCGGCGATCAATACGTCGGCTTCGGGTTGCAGGTACATGCCCTCGGCAGCCAACGTCGTTGCCACCACCGGCTGGCCGTAGGCCATGCTCTGATTGACTTTGCCCTTGACGCCAGCGCCGAAGCGCAGCGGTGCAACCGAGAGTCGGCAGCCATCGAGATAAGCGTCCAGTGATTCGACAAAACCGGTGGCGAGCACCCGATCCGAGGCCAGCGCCGTGATCGATGCCGGCATGCGACTGCCGACGATATGAAAACATGCTCCCGGCAAGCGCTCGGCGATCAGCGGCCAGATGTCGGCGACGAACCAGTGCATCGCATCGACGTTGGGCTGGTGCTGAAAACCACCGACAAAAAACAAGTCGCGACGTTCGCCAAACGAACGGCGGCTGCCGACCACGGCGTGGACATTGGACAGTACCTCGATGCGTGCGCCGGGGACTTCCTGCCGCAACAAGGCTTGCTCCACCGGACTGACTACCAAAGTGAGGTCGCAGGCCCTGACCAGCCGCAGTTCCGCCAGTTGGGTTTTCGCAGCGCTACGCACCAAGTCTGGGCGCTGGGCAAGTTCGGCGGCGCGTTGTTCGCGCAGATAGTGCAGGTCAACGGTATCGAACACCAGCTGTGCGTGCGGTGCGTACTGCCGCACCAGCGGCAACAGCGGACCGGCGACATAGTGGCGGCTCAGTATCACCACCTGCCAGAGCGATCCGGTCGCTTTGAAGAAGTTGACCGGATCGCCGATCCACGGGTGATACAGCACTTCTACACCGAGCTGTTGCAAGCGTTCGGTATAGCCCGCGCAGTAAGCCCGGTTTTCGGTGGTGAAAGTGACTTTCCAGCCGAGCTCGATCAGGGCACGAAACAGGTTGACCAAGCGGACCGAACCGGAATCTTTATCGGGCTCGGGCGTCGTTGCATCGATCATCAGCAGGCGGCCGCGCGCCCGGTGTTCGCGGGCCAGGGTGATGGTGGTGCCAACTCGTGGTTGTTGCGCCAGCGCCGTGCGCCAGCGTTCGGCAAAGGTTTGCTGGTTGACGACTTGATAGCGCTTGATGCCAGCGCCGGTATCGGTGCCGGCGGTGATGCCCTCAAAGTGGATGACCGTGGCGGCCGGCTGGTAAAGCACGCGCAAACCGCACGCGCGTACTTGAAAGGCGAGGTCGGTATCTTCGTAATAAGCCGGCCTGTAGCGGGTGTCGAAACCGCCCAATTGTTCGAACAAAGCGCGGCGGATGGCAATCGCCGCGCCGGAGCAATAATCGACTTCGCGGACATAGTTGAATGCGGGGTCGCTGGGGTCGGCGAAGCGGCCGTAGTTCCAGCCGGAAGCATCGGCAAACACGATGCCGCCGGCCTCTTGCAAACGGCCATCGGGATAGACCAGCTTGGCGCCGACCAGGCCGACGTTCGGGTGCTCTGAAAAAGTATCCAGCAGACGATCCAGCCAGCCCTTGGTGACCTGGGTATCGTTGTTGAGAAACAGCAAAAACTCACCGCTGGCCCGCGCCGCACCGGCATTGCAGGCGCCGATAAAGCCGAGATTGCGGTCGTTGTGGAGGGCGATGATGCCGCCAATCCGCGCCAGCCCGGCGCGGGTGTGGTCGCTGGAGCAGTCATCGACCACGATCACTTCAAAAGCGTGCCGCCCGGCATGGGCCGCGATCGATTGCAGACAGGCCTGGGTGTAGGGAAACTGGTTGTAAACCGGGATGATGATGCTGGCCAGCGGCGCCGTGCTGGTGGGCACGGTGAAACCTGGGCTTACGCTGTTGGGCGCGGTCAGCACGGCCGTCAACACGGGCGGTTCGATGGCCGTTGGCAGTGATGGCCGGGCCTGCTGCACGCGGGCGATGGTGCCGTTTATGCCCCGACTGCGCAGACTGTTCAACACGCGCGGTGGCAGACCCAACCAGCGGTTGCCCCAATAACGACAGCGCGCGCGCAGGTTGCGCAAACCAGAAACGATGCCACGCAGCGGCCGGGTAATGCGCCAGGAGGTGCTCATCAGCAGGTCTTGTCGCAATCCCTCGACGCGGGCAACTTCTGCTGCCCAGCCGGCATCTGCTGTGGCTTTCTCCTGTTCCAGGCGTTGATAGCGCTGCTGCGCCAATTGCAGTTCGTTGCCGAGGCGGTTGACTTCCTGGTCCAGTGATTTTGCCCATTCCGTACGCTGCTTGATGGTGGCATCGAGCTGCTCGATGGTGGCCTCACGCTGCTCGATGGTGGTCTCGAGCCGTTGCTGCGTAGCACGCAGCTCGGTTGCTTGAACGCGCAAGCTGCGGGCTTCGCGAACGCTGTTTAGCGCCCATTCGGTGCGGGATTCAACCAGCTCGATTTGTTCGGCCAACTGCTGTTGCAAGCGCTGGCGCGCTGACTCCAAGCGCAGTTGTTCGGCGGCAAGCTGTTGGATCGGCGCGGTCAATGTGGTCGCGGTTGCAGCGATCAGTGCGGCCACCGGGGTGGCCAAGGTACCGAGCAAATCGAAGTGGGCGCGGCGGGCGTCGCTGATGCGCGTCGCTGGTTGCGTGCGCAGATGTTCGCCGATCCGCAGCAAGCCACTGCGATCAGCGTGCAGGTTTGACAGCAGATCAGCAATCGCCGCGGCATTGGGAGCGATGAGCAAACCGTTGACACCATCGGCAATGCGCTCGACGAAACTGCCCAGGCGGGTAGCGATCGGTGGCACGCCGAGCGCCCACAATTCACTCAGGGTGTAGCTGAAACTTTCGGCGACGGTAGCTGGTAGCAGAGCGGCGTCCGGCTGCAACGTGGCAACCAGTCCGGGCAAAGCGGCGCGGTCATAGTCGAGCAGCACATGCACGTGGGCCTGGCCGAAAAAGGCCTGCCCGGCGGCACCGCAACCAAGCAGGTACAGATCGGCATAGCGGGTGATGTCGGCCACTGCGGCGTGCAACAGTTGCTCGGCCTTGCCGCCTTGGATGCGGCCCAGCACCAGCAATCGCAGGCGACCGTGCTGGGTTTGCGGGAGCGCTGGGGGTGGCTCGGGAAATGGACGCAAGCCGTGCGGGATCACCGCGAAACGATTGTCGGCCAATACTGGCGCGATCCGCAGCCAGTTGCGGCGCACGCAGTCGCTGGGCGCCGCCAAGGCAATTTTGTAGCGCACCAGATCGTCCAGAAAGTGTTCGCGCAATGCGCTCCAATGACGCACTTCCTGGGATTGGAAAGGCGACGTGCTGGCATCGGCAGCGGCCAGTGCCGAGGCCATGCTGGCGGGGTCGAACGCCAATGACGGATCGCCGAAATCGGCATGCAGCACCGGCCATAGTGGGTAGTAGTCGTGGCAAATGAAGGTGGTGGGCAGGCCGCAGTGCAGGGCGTCGAGGCTATGACCAATCAGCGACGACACGATCACCGCACTGACACTGAAATCGCTGATCAGCGTCGTCAGCAGTTGCCGGTAGCCGGCATCGGCGGTCACCGTATCGGCAATGGTGGCGGCGAGTGGCCACGACCGAATCGGCCAAAAGCCGGACTCGCCAACCACGCCGAGCCGCAGCGATTCGCCGTAACAACGACGCGAAAACTGGCCGCGGGATTGCAGCGCCAGGTGGGTGTGTTGCCGATCACCGGCGGCCAGGTCGAGGACGAATCGCTCGACGCCGCCGCCCCAGTCGTGCAACACATGCAGAATCACTGGTTTGCCATCGAAACCCGGCAAGGCGCACGGTGGCGGCGACGCCACCGCCGCGATGCGCAGTTGCAGCCAACTCAAGGGCGAGTCCGGCGCGATTGGCTTCGGGTCCTCCGCAAGCGCCGGTCCGGTGATGGATGGACCACGGCGTCCAACGAACATCTGCGGGCAACATTCGGCGGTGACCGCATCCGGCAACTGCCCGGCTGGCAACGTGGGCCAGCCCAAGGCCAGTTGCTGCCGCGCCGATGATCGCCACAAAGCGGCCTGCGGCAGGTAGTGATGGGTGGGAATCCGCACGCGCTCGGCGAGCAGACAACAGAGCTGATCGATGGTCTCCGCTGGTCGATCCGAACCGTTGCCCGCGACCAGTGGCAAGCCAAGCGCAAGGCCGGATCCGAGCGGTGAGATGACTTCCGCCGAGCTCCCCAGAGACCAGGCAAGCAGGCGTGGCAGCGCCTGCGCGGGTAGTAGCGCATCGGCGGCGATCAAGCAGACATCGCCGCCTACGCCGGCCTGCTCCAAACGCGCAATGGCGCTCGCCATATCGGCGGCCATCGGTAGCGGCCGCAAGCCATCGTGCTGGAGGAGGTCCTCGGCCAGTGGCGGGCCAAGATAATAGACCGGGCTGGCCGCCGACAACGCGGGCAGCAGTCGATCCAAATCGCCGGGGTGGAAGCTGTCGCCAAAAAGCGCAGCCGCAAGCGGAGGGGTGTCGTGCACTAGTGGGGTTCTTCGTGGTAAGGCGTTGCGCAGAAATAACTTGCGCAGATTGCGCAGGACTTTCGTTCGCCTGCAAGGCGCACAAAGTGGAGCATAGTCGGACTATGTGACGCTTTGTGCAACGACGCAGGCGGGCGATAAGGACCAGCAAGATGGGTAAGTTATTTCTGCGCGACGCCTAA
>Ga0210016_1005326_pt1 | contig 10747 bp, 10 predicted proteins | sample CryGeyCG2014_300_FD_185454 | JGI IMG/M metagenome (GOLD analysis project Ga0210016, IMG submission 185454) | Groundwater microbial communities from aquifer - Crystal Geyser CG02_land_8/20/14_3.00 (SPAdes) (version 2) | ecosystem: Environmental > Aquatic > Deep subsurface > Groundwater | place...
AAAAGATGCATTGCCTCTCTTAAAATAACCGCTGCGTCAGCTGTCGGTAGTAATAAATTAGCTTCCACTACCCCACCATGGCAAACAAAATCACCATAGCGACTTGTTTGTAACACGACCTGTAGTTTTGCAGTGATGATCTGTTGTTCCCGAAGTGAAAGAGTGCAGGCCCGAACATGGTAGGCAATAGCATCTTTAAGAACTAAAATATCTTTTATTGGTTCATTAAATGATTTAGTACTTGTAACACTTTTGGGAACTGGTTTAACCGATGAGATTGGGTACATAATTTGTCCCAATAGCTCGGCCTGAAGTCGTAAACCAGCGATACCGAACAATTTGTCTAAGCGGTCTCTAGGACAATTATATAAATCCAGAACGCTATTTATAGTGGCTTGACGATATCGTCGCAATAATTGACCGCCCACTCCCCAAATATCCTGCAAACGAACTGTTTCCGCATTTCTTTGCCACCAAGAATCAACTAAAATAATTGGTTCAGTAGCTTTTTTAGCCAAACGATTAGCATATTTGGCCTGAGTTTTAGTCCCAGCAATTCCAATGGAAACTGGAATTCCCACCGACCTTTCCAGTTCACTAGTAATTAATTGGCATCTTTCTTGAAGCTGGGATAAAGAATTACTTTCAATATCAAAAAAAGCTTCGTCAATTGAATACTGCTCTATTAAAGAAAACCTGTCTTTTACAACCGAAAATACTCGTCTGGAAATATCTCTATATAGTGATAAATGTGAAGAAAAGATAGTAACATCAACATTTTTAATCATGTCCTTTAGCTGAAAAGATGGCGTTCCCATGGGAATATTCATGTCCTTTATTTCTTGAGAGCGAGCAATAACACAGCCATCATTACTGGATAAAACAAGCACTGGTTTTCCTTTTAAGTCTGGTCGAAACAACCGTTCACACGATACAAAAAAATTATTGCAATCAATAACACCAATATACTTCATCATCATACTATAACAAACTTACCTACAAGATGTCTAAATTTCGTTGAAATTTAACACCCTTAAATAACGGTCATCGGATGACCGTCATTTTTCCTTAAACTTAAAATAATTTCCAAATATTCTGGTCCTCTTCGCCATCAATTTTAAAAAGGGCTACTCCTTTAAGTTTATATTTCTGAGCCAAAGCAAGCTTAGCTTTTACTGCTTCTGCATCACTATAGGTGATAAATCTAACTGACACCTCCAAACCAGAAAGAGTGGCAAATTGAAGAGCTCTGGTGGCATTTTCCATTCCTGGCTGAATATTTTTTGCCACTGGTAAGGTCGTTAATATTTTATAAATAGAATCTTCGGGAAAATAGGAAATAATCCCCTCTTTGCCAGAGTTATGGCCAATAGTTGCCTGATACTTTTTTGAAAGTTCTAATATTCTTGGCACATTTAAACTACTGACTGACTTATAATCACGAAACCAATTAGGGGCGACCATGACATCCCAGGCCCGCCCATAGGTTGGGATACCGAGCAATACCTTATTCTGTGAAAAATCCTTTAAGGCCAATTTAATCACTTTTTCTACCCAAGCTTGATCAGCCACAGGAGCATAAGGATAGCCAACATTTGCTTGATTCAAAGTTAAATCAGCCCGTTGTTGATCATAGGTCATCAGCTCAATTTGGTCACAATATCTGGCGATTTCTTGATAATCATTGGCATAAACTAATGGATCAGGAACCACTTTATATAAATCTTCAGCTGGCGTTCGCGCTTCAATGGCGCAAGTTAAAATTTTTTTACCCAGCGCGTGTTTTAATTCCTTAAGGAAAAGCGAAAAATCATCAATTGTTTTTGCTTGTTTTTGTTCGTAATCAATATTAATACCAGCAAACTTTCCTTTTATAACAAGATTAGTAATCTCCCTAATATGGTTGGTGCGTCTCTTTTGATCACTTAAAACGTCATGAATTAAACCACCATTAGACCAAGCGATGGTGGGAATTAGCTTGACCTTATTTTTCTTAGCAATCTTAATAAAATCGTTCCATTGTTTTTCGTTTAAATCTGCTTTATCAATAATTGTACCCGAGGCATTTACTTCATAGACAAATGGATAAACGGTATCCAGCTTCTTAATATTTTTAGTCGCGCTTTTGAGTCCAGCTGTATCTTGCCACCAGGGAATCCAGCCAGACACCTCACCACCATATTTAGTGCTAGCTGATGCTGACCAAGTACCAAAAAACATACTGATAAAAATCACGCCAGTAATGACTATTTTTATAAGATTGGCCGGTTTTTTTAAGACTAGCGTTATAGTCTGTGTCATCACTTAATGACGCTCATTAGAGTAATTTCTTACAGGTTTATCTTTACTCCCTATCATTAATTTTAGAGAAAAATCTTCAGATTTAAACCATATTAAAATTGTCTGACACTACCAGTCACTACTCCCCATACGAAACATTCCTCGGCTTCCCCAATAACAATCGGGGCATAAGCTTCATTTTCAGACATCAGTAATAATTGGCCTTCTACTTTTGCTAAACGCTTTACCACTAATTCACCATTAACTGCTGCTATCACGATTTTACCACTAATAGCATTTTCACTACGGTCTACCACCAGGATGTCTCCAGAAAAAATTCCTGCCCCCTCCATTGAATCTCCCTCTACTCTAACAAAGAAAGTGGTGGCTGGGTGTTTTACTAATAGATCATTAACATTAAGCATTTTTTCCACCAAATCATCTCCTGGAGCAGGAAAACCAGCCGCTGGTGAGGAAGCGTAAAATGGACTAGCTGAAGATGAATTAGCGGTATCGGACCATTTAATATCAGTAATCATTATTTTTTTCATATTGTAATCAACTCTCATCGCTCTAAAATTTAAACTACCATTGCGCCAGCGGTAATAGTAACGTGGATATAGAATAGACCACTCATTAAAAACAATAACAGAACACCATAAAAAACTTGCAGTAGCTGTTGTTTACGCCATTCAATCAAAACTGACAACAAAAGACAGCTAATGGTAAAAAAGCCAATGATTAAATAGAGTAACTGTAAAATATTGTTCGGCTTGGTCGCTAAACGAGCAATAATAGGTGTAGTAGTACCAGTTGTATTATTTGCCAATAATTCTACTGGTAATGGGGTTAGATTAGTAGAAGTGGAAATTGTATCAAGGTACATGATAAAATTATCATTATCAACTACAATTTCTGGTTTTAAATTAGCAACATCTGCTGTTTGCGGTGATCCCATATCTTGATCTGATAAGACTGGAACATTATTAGTAACTAGGGTCACTGCTTTTTCATCTTCATCTTTAACCACCAGTGGCGTTGAAGTCGGGGTGGTTACTTCGGCTCCTAAAATCTTTAACGATAAATCATTATTTGCTAAAACTGATTCAGAGGTGGTACTGATATCAGTTATAACTGACGGTTGTTCATTTATTGATTCTTTTTTTGTAATTAAAGGTAACAATGACTTCATTGCTGGTCTACCGAATAATTGCACTACAAAAACTGTTTCATAGCCCTGATAGATACCTCGGGCTGTCCCAATTCCGATTTCAGTATAATTACTATTTACAATATTAGCTCTATGAGTTGGAGAAGCCATCCAAGCCGACACCACTTCATCAGAATCACTAAAATGTACCGCTAGGTTTTCACCAGCATAAGTAAATAAATAACCAACTTGTCCAAACCAATACCAGGGTGTTATTCCAGTTGGACTATTATGTGCGAAATAACCATTAACGGCCATATCATTAGCTTTTAATTGTGCTGCTTGATCTAAAATCGGATTACGTTTAAGTAGTGGTAATACTAGATTGGCTCTTTCTTGATTAGTTAAATCTGTCACTATCGCTGGTAGAACAGCCCCTACTAACCAACTGGAACTCTGCCAGAGCAGGGCTTGAAAGTTTGCCACCAAAAAAGACAAAAGAACTAATCCCAACATACCCAGCATCGCCGTTTTTTGCAGAATGGGTGGGGCAAAGTTATTGCCCTGATGAGGAATAAGATGATCTTTTATTTTTTGGTACATATAATGAAATCAAATTTTTAAAAAGATATTTAGTATTATACATAATAAAATCTACCAGTGGTTAAGGTTAATCCAATAACATTAAGATTTACGGTCTTACTTCGGACTTTCATTTATTAAGAGCAAAGAAGATAATAGCTTCTTAGACTATGATACAATTCTTCGTATGAGAAAATATTTATTTCCTTTACCAGTTTTATTGGTAATTTTATCAATGCTGATACCTAACCTTACCTTTGCCTACTTTTCCACTAATCAAACAGCCACGGTGATTAATGATTCACAAATTTTATTTACTGTGACTTATAAATTCGGTTTTAAAAAATATAATGGCATGATGCCTATCGGGGCCGTCCGCGGATTGGAATTTGGTAACCCATCACCTTATCTCGGTTATAAAATTTTAGACAAACAGGGTAAAACTGTAATTGACGGCACTGCCTATAGCATTGTACTAAGTAATGCTAAAGTAGTTAACAATTCCTATTATATACCAAAAGGAGTGTTGAAAACCTTTACTTTAGTCACTCTTTATTCCTTACCCAAAGAAACTAGTATCAATGACGTTTCGTTACGTGTGACATCACTGCCTTTCATGATGCAAAATGAAAAGAAAGAAATAATGGCAAAAATGAATCCAAGTGAGTTGCAATATTACACTACCCCAATAGTACATTTAGATAAATAAAATATTAAATTTAGTTCCCAGCTCGTAAAGCGTAGCTTTGCGAACTGGAAATCGCTTCTGCCTAAAAATTAACCCTTAACCCTTCTCAATAATTTTAGAATTATTTGATTCTTGAACCTAGGGGCAAAAAACTTGCCAAAAGCTATTTTTATAGTATAATTTTAATGTTATGAATTCCCTAAAATTTCCTTTACGCATCAACAAATATCTCGCCCATACCAACATCGCTTCACGGCGTGAAGCGGACGCTATGATCGTAACTGGTAAAATTCTAGTCAATGGTCAAATAGCCAAGATTGGTCAACAAATTTCTGCCAAAGATGTAGTAGCGGTGGTGGGACAGACTAAACCAAAACAATACTTAGCTTACTATAAAGGTCGTGGCATCATCGCTCACTCTCCAACCGAACAGGAAGTTGATATCGCCACTCGTCTTAAAAGAGACTACGGAATTAGTGATGTAGCTCCAATCGGACGGCTTGATAAAGATTCAGAGGGACTAATTATACTAAGTAATGATGGCCGAATCACTGGCCCATTACTCGATCCAAAAGCAAATCACGAAAAAGAATATTCAGTTACTGTTGATAAAAATATAACCAAGACATTTATGAAATTAATGGAGTTAGGAGTTGATATTGAAGGTTATCGGACTAAACCAGCTCGTTTGATTGAGCAACCTAAAAACCCTAAACGATTTAATATTGTTATTACTGAAGGAAAAAAACACCAAATCAGACGAATGTGCGCCGCTCTGGGCTATCAGATAGACACCTTGAAACGGATCCGGATTATGAATATTGAATTAGGTACTCTCAAACCAAATCAATATCGAAACTTAAGTGGGCATGAATTAAAAACTTTCTTAAAAGATCTAGAGATAAATTAAAAAATAAGTGGTCAGACCACTTATTTTTAATTTATCTAATGCTAACAACCAAAATCTTAGGGGTTTCGCCCCTAAGATTTTGAGCATTTGGTTTTATTGGGCCTTGCGGCGGTCACTCTCTTTTAGATACTGTTTACGCAAGCGAACAGAATGAGGACAGACTTCCAGATATTCATCATCCGCCATAATCTCCAGACCAACTTCAATAGATATTTCTTTAGGGGGAATTAACCGAATAGCTTCATCAGTACCAGCTGCTCGCATATTTGTCAGCTGTTTTCCCTTGGTTGGATTAACGACCATCTCCTCGCCTTTACTAGTATTGCCAACCACCATTCCTTCGTAAACTTCTGCCCCGGCACCAATATACAGCTCCCCTCGTGTCTGCAGATTAGCTAAAGAAAATCCCAGCGCTTTACCAGCTGCCATTGAAATCATAGAACCAACTTGTCTTTTTTTGATCTCACCGGCATAAGGTTTAAAACCAGTCACCTGTGAAGCTAAAATACCCTCCCCTTTAGTATCAACCACAAACTGATTTTTATAACCCAAAATTCCTCGAGTTGGACCTTCAAAAATAAGACGGACCTGATCACCATGAGTAATCATATTCTGCATCACAAAACCTCGATTAGATAACCTGTCTATCACTGCCCCTTGAAACTCACCTGGAATATCAACTGTCACTTCTTCAAACGGTTCTGATTTTATTCCCGCTATCTCTTTAATAATGGCTTGTGGCTGCGAAACAGAAAGCTCATATCCTTCGCGGCGCATATTTTCAAGCAAAATAGAAATGTGCATTTCACCTCGGCCATAGACCTGCATCACATCACCAGTAAAATCCACTTTCAAACCAACGTTGATCTCTAATTCCTTATGTAAGCGTTCGGCAATTTGTCTACTAGTAACATATTTACCTTCACGTCCGGCAAAGGGTGAATTATTTACTAAAAATTGCAAGCCAATAGTTGGTTCATCAACTTTAATTGATGGTAACGGTTCGGCATTTTCAATATCTGTAAGAGTATCACCAATACTAATATCATTTAATCCAGCAATTAGGACAATATCTCCAGCCATGGCTTCACTAAGTTCTACCTGAGAAACGCCTTTATAGCCAGAAAGCTTAACTACTTTACCTCTTTTAATTCCTTCTATTCCCTCATGTTTGATAATAACCTGCTGACCTTTAGTAACCTTACCATCATAAATACGCGCTACTGCTAAGCGACCAAGGAAATTATCATAACCAAGGTTGAAAACTTGAGCGCGTAAGGGTTCACCATTAATATATCCTTTGGCAGCTGGTACTGTTTCCAATACTACATCCAATACTGGACTTAAGTCTTTCATTTCATCATTAAGCTTTCGTTTAGCTAGTCCTTCCCTTCCGATTGCATAAACCACTTCAAAATTACACTGCTCATCATTAGCCCCCAACTCCATAAACAATTCCAATACCTGTTCCTCACATTTATCTGGATCAGCAGCTGGTTTATCTATTTTATTAATAATTACAATCGGTTTTAGACCAAGTTCCAATGACTTCTTGAGCACAAAACGAGTCTGTGGCATTGGCCCCTCCTGTGCATCCACTACCAACAACACTGAATCAATAGAACGCAATACTCGCTCTACTTCCGAACCAAAATCAGCGTGACCGGGAGTGTCAACAATATTAATTTTAGTATCTTTATAGGTCACCGAGGTATTTTTGGCGTAAATCGTAATACCACGTTCCAATTCAAGCGCATTACTGTCCATTGAAGCATCACCTTCCCGTGAGCCAGTAAATTCCATTAGTCCATCAGTCAAGGTAGTTTTGCCGTGGTCTACATGGGCAATAATGGCAATATTTCTAATTTCTTGTGACATATAAAATCAATAATAAATACTTAAAATAATCGTTTCGTTTCCAATAAAATTGAGAAAGGCGCGCTATTTTTAATGGGCGCGCCCGAAAACATGAATATAATACCGTCTTTATTGGTTTTTGTCTAGTGTTAGACTGATCCAAGCAGTTCATGTTTCGCAGTTTTACTTAGATTGCGCACCACAAATTCACGAGCTTGTGCTTGACTACGAGTAGAACAAGGTTCCTGATAGACCAGCTCCACTGGTCGACGAGCTTTAGTATATTTAGCTCCTTTATCACCAGAATTATGCTCTTTGATTCTGCGCTTTATGTCAGTCGTAACACCAGTATAAAGACTGCCATCAGCACACAAAAGCATATAAACGAACCAGGTCATAAAATATTTAAGGAGGGCAAAGTGTAGGATTGTCTAGAAAAGCCCTGCCAAGCAAACCACGCGAAAATAATTGTCGCCAATATGAAAACCAATAACTTAAGCATAAAGATTTTTTTTATGTTGCCACCGCCAAGTAAAAATTATTAAACCAAGTAGGGTTAAAATTCCTAAGGGATAATAAACTATTGGAGAACGAAGCATAAAAATACGCGGTGTATTATAGAAAAGGTACATAGCATTAACACTCTTGAGAGAGGTAAAATAACTAACCGACTGGGGCTGATTACCTATTACTAATATATATTTACCAAGATTATCTGGTGTACTAACTTCCACATGGTAAATACCAGCTGGTAATTCTTGACTAAAAAATTTTCCCGCCAGATATGGTAATCCGGTAGTTCGATCACGTTTTTCTGGCCAAGGTGTTTCCAAAGAAGATAATCTGGCCACTTCTTCTACTCCTCGATCTTTTTGTCGAACAATAATCAGATTAAAATCAGGTTTCTCCACACTTTTATTTGGTAGCGCTCTAATTTCTATATTTAATAAAAAAGAATTTTCAGAATTTATTTCATACATTTCTGGAAAATCTTGTAAACTACCAATAAAAAATTGTTGAATTGATGCTGGTGCTTCAATATTAAAAATATCGTATGGAACCTTAGTCTCATGACTTATAACCTCATACGCCTGTGTTGGAACACCAATTAACAAAAACGAACAAAAGAAGAATAATCTTAATAGACGCATATAATTATCATTGTAACATATAAAGTGGTTGGGTGGCGTCGCCAAAGGCGACGCCACCCAACCAACATTTCACCAACACTAAAAATTATTATTCCAAAGTGGCAAAATAACTCCACAATTTCTCCAAAGTAGCTCCCATGTCTGAAGTGACTAAAAAATCAGTACCACAAGTATCAAGGTTATAAACTACAGTTTTTAACGTCACCTGATAGTGGTAATCCATCCCATCCAGATATGAATCACAAGTTGTGGCTTCAATTGAACGTGAGGCCATTTCTAAATTAGCGTTAGTAAATTTGGTTTGAAATTCTTGCATCAATGATTTAGATAGATTTCCATTTATGGCGCTGATTCCACTTGAAGCACCAATTGGTAAGTAACTAAAAGAACCATCCTTCAGGACCTGAAATGAAGGACAAGCATCATTGCGTGAACAACCACCATAAACTTTACCCGAGAAAGAAAAATCACTATAGGTGGTATCAGTAGCACCATTATGAGCCAAAAATTGCGGTGCAAAACCAGCAAAAAATAAATACACACCGATTATTATTCCAACTATAAAAGTAATAAGAAGTGTAAGAACATCTTGTTTTTTCATATTTATAATTATAGCAAAGATTGGCTAAGAATTGTTTTCTTTTGCTCATTTCACAATATGCAGTATGATAATGCCTATTGCTGATAATATGTTCAAAGTGTGATGTAAATTAGCAACACAAAATTAAATACGGAGAGGTGGCAGAGCGGTTGAACGCGCTACCTTGGAAAGGTAGTATGGGGGTAACCCCATCGGGGGTTCGAATCCCCCCCTCTCCGCAGAATAAGACTTCGTCAGAAGTCTTATTCTGCGGTGACATTCTCACCTTTGCGCGAACCCACTTCGCACGCGCGGAGCGCATGGTGGCTTGAAACCGTCTCGTACGCTCCGATTGCGTGGTGAAGCGACACGATGCGCCTCGGACACGCTCGCGGACTCGCGTGTGCAAAAACCAAAAAATTTCCTTGCATTTTTCTCGCGTCTCCTCCCCCGTCACGCATAATTTTCTGCTGAAAATTTGGGTAAATGGTAAATGGGGATACGTCCGTTATTTTCTTGGTAAATGGGGATACGTCCGTTATTTTCTTGGTAAATGGGGATACGTCCGTTATTTTCTTGATTTATGTGTTCTAATATTATTTACTTTTAGGTAGTATCTCCCAACAGCTACACAATTCATCCGAAGCATGATTATGATTTATTACACCACAGATTTTAGGTTTTTATTGGACTTATCCCCATTTACCTCTTTTTCTTTGTCACAGTGTATGTTAATAGTTATAATATAGAGATGTCTAGGAATAAATGCATATTTTGCAGTATTGTAGAAACCTCGTCAGCTGAAATTTTCTATGAAGATGAAAAGACTTTAGCTATTAAACCTTTGCATCCAGTAATAGAGGGGCATATTTTAGTATTGCCAAAACAACATTTTGAGAACATCTTAGACATAAATACTGACTTGCTACTCCATATAACTGACGTAGCTCAAAGCATTGCAAGAAAATTAATTTTAGATACGAATGCTACTGGGATAAATGTTTTGCATGCTGCAGGTAAAGATGCTCAACAATCAGTTTCTCACTTTCATTACCATATCGTTCCACGTTTATCAGGAGATGGCTTAGATTTATGGCTTAAGAATAATTTGTGAATTTATAAGTAATATTGAACTCTATTAAAAACCATTTATCTAAAACTTTACAATCCATTATTTCGTTATATTGTATTGAATAGACAAGTATATCTACGGAGGATTCAATGGAAGAGGGTAAATGGGGATACGTCCGTTATTTTCTTGATTTATGTGTTCTAATATTATTTACTTTTAGGTAGTATCTCCCAACAACTACACAATTCATCCGAAGCATGATTATGATTTATTACACCACAGATTTTAGGTTTTTATTGGACTTATCCCCATTTATCCTTTTTAGGTAGTACCTCCCAACAGCCGCACAATTCATCCGAAACATGATTCTGATTTATTACACCACAGATTTTAGTTTTTTATTGGACTTATCCCCATTTATCTTATCCCCATTTATTCTGATTTATTACACCACAGATTTTAGGTTTTTATTGGACT
>Ga0210016_1005344_pt1 | contig 10730 bp, 11 predicted proteins | sample CryGeyCG2014_300_FD_185454 | JGI IMG/M metagenome (GOLD analysis project Ga0210016, IMG submission 185454) | Groundwater microbial communities from aquifer - Crystal Geyser CG02_land_8/20/14_3.00 (SPAdes) (version 2) | ecosystem: Environmental > Aquatic > Deep subsurface > Groundwater | place...
CAAATAAATCAAAGATAATTAACTTCGGTTTCATAATTTGTCGGGGCACTGGGATTTGCACCCAGAGAATCTCACGGTCCCGAACCGTGCGTGTTACTGTTACACCATGCCCCGTCTATGTCACCCAATATTTCTTTTTTGTCATTTCGTCTCTTTTCATTTCAATTTTTTCTCTTTCTTTTCTAGCTTTTTGACTTAAGGAGCTTAGCTCCTTATCGGATAATTGGCCCAGTTTTTCAATCTCTTTCTCCAAAAATTCTTTATTATTTTTCTTCGGCTCCTCTAAAACATAACCAAGCAGGATATCCAAAATCTGTCCTATTTTTGGTCCGGGTTTAATCTTCAAAATCTTCATTACATCATTTCCATTTACTTTGAGTAGCTTTACCGAGATCGGGTCCTGGGAAACCTTTTCAACTAGATATTTTAGGTGCCTTAATTTATATGGTTCGGCTTTAGGCACTCCGGAACCAATTCTATCAGCCATTCTTACCTGTAATAACTCCTCCATATTTTCGGGTCCCGCCTGATGAACAAGCCTCCGGACCGAACTGTCGCCAACTTCACCGGGATTATAGTAAAAAAGATGATATCTGACTAATTTGGTAATTTTTTCAATTTCTTTTTTGGAGAATTTCAAGCGATTTAAAATCTGAAAAGTCATTTTTGCTCCAACTACTTCGTGATTATAAAAAGTGGCATCGGACCCTTCGCCTTTTTTTGTTCTTGGTTTTCCAATATCATGGAAAAGAGCAGCCAACCTGACATATCTATTAAAATTTTTCTTTGCGGCAAAATCCAAAGACCTTAAATTATGCTCATAACATTCATAAATGTGGTGTTTATTCTGGCTAACTCCATAACCTTCTTCTAATTCGGGAATAATATATTTTAAAAGAGAAAGTTTTCTTAGTAATTCTATCCCTTCGGCCGCCCTCTCTCCCATAATAATTTTTAATAGTTCATCCCTTATTCTTTCTTTTGAGATAACTCTGATCCCGATTGCGTTTGTTTGAATAGCCCTTTCCGTATTTTCTTCAATTGCCCAAACTTTAGTTGGGGCGAGAGAAGAGCCACGCTCTTCGAACTTCCAGTCCTCACCCAAAGTAACGGCAAATCTCACCGCTCTGAGCATCCTTAAAGCATCTTCTGAAAATCTTTCTTTCGGATTTCCCACCGCCCGAATTATTTTAGCCTTTAGATCTACTTGTCCATTAAATGGATCAATAATTTTGATGGGCGAAGAGAATTCCGTTCTCTTCTTCCCCCTCGTTTCCATAAATGGAAATTCGGTTTTTGCATTTTGCTTGCCCGCCGTAGCTTTAGCGGAGGTGGGAATTTCTATTGCTATGGCATTGACGGTGAAATCCCTTCTGGCTAAATCTTCTTCTATTGTTTTGGCAAATTTAACTTCGTCGGGGTGGCGTTTATCACTATATTTAGCTTCAGATCTATAAGTGGTAATTTCAATTTCTTTTAATTTTGGATTTTGGCTTCCAGTTTGAACTGTTACTGTTAAGAATTTATTTTCATAAAAACTTTTTGAGAAAATTTTTTGAATTTCTTTTGGCTTGGCATTGGTTGTAATATCCCAATCATCTGGTTCCCCATTTCTCAAAAAATCCCTTACACAACCACCAACAATATAGGCCTCAAAACCATTATCTCGAAGTTTTTTAATAATAACTTTTACTTCTTTTGGGATCCTTGCCCCGTACAAATTTTGCTGTCCCACTAAAATCATAACTAAAACTATTAATTTTATTTAGTAAAACTCTCGCGACGCCCGGGGCCGAATAGGCCTTTCCGGTGGAGAGGGCGTCGCCACGACCCCTTTTGCAAAATTTGCGCGGGGTCCATCTTCTTGATTATAATTTAAAATTTGCTTTTTTTCAATCTCCCGAGCATTAGCGAGAGGAGAAGAAGAAAACTTGTTTTCTTCGCCTTTTTTTGCTAAAATAGAAAATGAGCTCTATATGAAATTCCTCAGAGGAATTTCGTCGAGCCCGACAAAACTTTTTAAAGTTTGTAGAGGGCCCCCGTGGTGTAATGGATAACATGTCTGCCTTCGGAGCAGAAGATTGCAAGTTCAAGTCCTGCCGGGGGCATAACCAAAATGAAAAGAGAAAAATTAAAAATTAAAAAATTCTTACCGACAGCTATTTTAGTTTTCTTCTTTTTGTCTTTAGCTGGACAAATTTTGGCTATCTCTTGTACCAGTATCCCTTGCACAGGACCAATAGTAGATTGTAGTCAAATTGATTGTAATTCGCTTAGCGGTATTCCCGATGTTATGGGCCGTCTCATCGGTTTTGGTTTATCGTGTATTGCTGTGCCTTTAGGAACTTTAATACTCATCATTGGTGGAATTTGGTTTTTGTTAGCCGGAGGAGATCCCGGAAAAATAGAAAAAGGAAGGAATGCTATTATAGCAGCAATAATCGCTCTTTTGATTATTTTTTTAGCTAAAGTACTTTTAAATGCCTTTTTACAATCAATTGGCCGATCTCCGGTGTGTTAATTAGAAATCAAATTTGCCCTCATAGCTCAATTGGTAGAGCAGATCCCTCTTAAGGATAAGGTTTCCAGGTTCAAATCCTGGTGGGGGCACACGGTGGCTATAGTGTAATGGTTAGCACTAGAACCTGTGGAGTTCTCGGTAGCGGTTCAAATCCGCTTAGCCACCCAATAAAAAACAGCCCTCCGGCTGTTTTAATTTTCATTCGCAGGTGCGTGTTCGCCTAGAGCGAGGCTTTAGCCGAGCTTACGCTTTTCGCATACTACTTTTTCTCTTCCAATTTCAGTTTGACATTCATTTCCTTTCCCTCTCTTAAAATTTTCAAAAAAATAATATCGGCGATTTTATATTTCTGTAAAATGTCAGTCAAAGGATTTTCTTCGCTAATTTTTTCTCCGTTTAATTCCAAAATTATGTCATATTCTTTTAGACCGGCTTGGTCAGCAGCTGAATTTTTGACTACCGCCTTTTCCCCTAAATTTTCTCTGACAATCAAAGCCCCATAATCAACCGGCAGTTTATTTACCTGGCTAATTTCTTTATTTAAGATGAAATACCTTATTCCCAAAAATGGCCTTTGAATTTTCCCATATTTTATCACTTCTTCTAAGGTGCTTCGGGCATAATTGATTGGAATGGCAAAGCCAATGTTTTGGGCTCCCATGACCATGGCTGTATTAATTCCAATGGCTTTGGCTTCCATCGAGATTAAAGGTCCCCCAGAATTCCCGGGATTAATTGCCGCATCAGTTTGAATCAACCCTCTTAAACTGGTGGATTTAAAAGGAAGGCCACCATAGGCAGTAATTTTTCGAGAAAGCCCGGAAACAATTCCCGCCGATAAAGTATCCTCAAACTCTCCCAACGGGTTTCCAATAGCGACGACCGTTTCTCCTAATTCAATTTGAGTTGAATCGCCCAATTCCAAAAAAGGAAGATTTTTCCCATCGATTTTTAAAATAGCAATATCAATTAATCGGTCTTTGGCTAAAATTTTGGCTGGATATTTATGTTTTGGGTCTAAAATGACGGTATAATCTGCTTCGGGATCGGAAACGACATGATTACAAGTTATGATATAACCATTTGACGAAACTATAAAACCTGAACCCCCGCCAATTTTTGTTTTTTCTTTTTTACCACTTTCAATCTGAGGGATAATAAATTGATGTTCGCCGAAAGGAAAAGAATAAAACCCCTCGATTTTCGGAAGGTCTTTAGAAATGACAATCGTTATTACGGCCGGGCAAACCTTTTTTGCTATCTCAACAATTGGCGATTTTTGCATAATAATTTATTTTAACATTGAACTATATTGTCAACAAGGAGAAAAAATGATAAATTGAAAATTGCCACCCAATATAATTGGGCGAGCCTCGCCCCTTCGGGGCGGGATAATTGGAAATTTTTGATATCGCCCCTGTAGCTCAATGGATAGAGCACCACACTCCTAACGTGGAAATATAGGTTCAATTCCTATCAGGGGCACAAAAAACTTTTTGCACATTGATAATCTCTATGGTACAATAATCTAATGGTTAAAACGGAGTTAAAAGAAAAAGTAATAAAACTTAGAAAACAAGGCAAAACTTATTTAGAAATTCAAAAAATATTGAAAACGTCCATACCTAAAAGTACACTTTCTTATTGGTGTAAAGATGCTAAATTACCAAAAGAATATCAAGAAAAGATTCGCCATATAGTGTTAAAAAATGCAGAAAAAGGACGGGCAATTGCGTTAATTGTAAATCGGATAAAAAGGGAAAAATATATTAAAGAAGTGAAAGATCGTGTAAAACATCTACCGGATAAGTTGAAAGAAAAAGATACGGCAAAAATTGCACTGGCGATGCTTTATCTTGGAGAGGGGTCAAAAAGACAAAGAGGATCAATAATGTTTGGGAATTCAGATCCTTTTATTATAAGTTTATTTTTGCGTCTGTTAAGATATTGTTACCGTATTGATGAAAGTAAATTTCGATGTACGCTTCAGTGCAGAGCCGATCAGAACATCGAAAAATTGGAAAATTTTTGGTCTCAAATTACAAAAATTCCTTTATCTCAATTTTATAAAGCAAAGATTGATCCTCGGACTATAGGTAAACCTTCTAAAAAGTTAAATTATAAAGGAGTTTGCCGAATAGATTATTTTTCTGGAGATGTGTTTATGGAACTAAAACAAATTATAGCGGTAATTTTTGAGAGTCTATAGCGTAAAATTGGTAGGTTCCTCCCTTCGTAAAGGGCCCGTGGTATAGAGGTAACACGCGACTATGGCATAGTCGAGTCCGGGGTTCAATTCCCCGCGGGTCCACCAGCCGCGGTAGCTCAGGTAGTAGATGCGCAGCTCTGAAAAAGCTGAGGTCGCCGGCGCACGTCCGGCCCGCGGCACAAGTTACGGACGCCGACAGAGATATTCTATAAATTGGACTCTTGTGTTATAATAAATTAATAACACAAGCAGTTCGATTTATGAGAAACGATAAACATCTCGCAATTAAACTACGGAGGAAAGGAAAGAGTTATAATAAAATAAGTAAAGAACTTGATATCCCTAAAAGTACGCTTTCAGATTGGTTCTCAAATTTTCGATGGTCACAGAAAATTAAAAAAGAGCTTGAAAGAAAAGCAAACTATATCGCCAGAAAACGGCTTCGTCTTATCTGTAAGGCTCGTCGAGAATATTGGGAAAAATGGCGAGAAGAATTTAGAAAAGAGGCATGCAAAGAATTTCCTCTTTTGCTTAAGGATCCGTTATTTATCACCGGAATAAACCTATATTGGGCTGAGGGAGATAGTAAATTAAAAAATGGAAGAGTGGAATTGGTAAATACAGATCCTAGAATGATCGCACTGTTCGTTAAATTCCTTCGCAAGATTGTCAGAGTGCCTGATGACAAAATTTTTGCCTGGCTGACTATTTATCCTGACCTTTCGGAAAACAGATGTAGGTCATTTTGGAGTAGAAACATTGGGCTTGCGCCTAAATCTTTTCATAAAACGCAGGTTATTTACGGTAGACATCCAACTAAAAAAGTTGAATACGGAATGTGCTCAGTACAAGTAAATAGTAGAGGACTAAAAGAAAAAATTTTTACATGGATAGACTTGTTTTGTCATAAATTGCTTTAATAATTGCGGGTGTAGTATAATGGTTATTATATGACATTGCCAATGTCAAGAAGAGGGTTCGATTCCCTTCACCCGCTCCAGAATTTGACTTTCGGATTTTTGGCTTGCCGTTTCGGCGGCGCTTCGCGCCGCCCATTGATTTTTGGGGATACCGCGAGCGAAGCGAGCGACAATCCTTCTCTTTTTCAGGAATTTTTGATAAAGTAGGTTCGAGCGAAATCGTAAATATACTCTCTTGACATCTCCTTTAGGATAAGCTATTCTAATAAAACCCTTTTTAAAAAAGGGTTTTAAGATGAAAATTCCGCTTAAAAACCCGAGATTTTGGGCATTAAATCTCTTAATTTTCCTCATATTTTCGGGTATTTTCTTTGAATCTTCGGTTTTCTCTTCTTTAGAAGCTCAGGAAGTTGAGATAAATTTAGCTTTGGGGGAAATTCCTGAGATGGTTATTTTCCAGCAAAACACCTTAGTTCCTTTTTCCAACCCAGCTAATCCTCCTTCACCAGTTATTAGAAAATTACCGGTAATAATCACCGGCTATTCAAGTACTGAAGACCAAACTGATTCAGACCCTTTTATTACTGCTGCCGGGACCGGGGTGAGAGAAGGAATCGTTGCCAACAATTTTTTTCCTCTGGGAACAAAAATTAAGATTCCGGAATTATTTGGAGATCAAATTTTTATCGTTGAGGATAGAATGAGCTGGGAAAAAGGAAAATACCAGATTGATATTTGGTTCCCCGATTATTGGCAGGCCTTAAATTTTGGCGCCAAAAGAACCTACATTGAAGTTTTATAAGGATAAAAGCAATCATGAACTTATAAAAACAGCCTTATGAGTCAGGCTGTTTTTTTGATTAGTTCAAGTTTTTCCTATGCCCCGTAGTGAAGCGTAACTTCTACTACTGGGGTTTGGCGGCAAATTATTTTATTCTTTGAGGAAAATGGTTATATCATATGGATCTAATCCCCCCGCTCCTTCTCCCCAACAAGTACAACAAGCCGGTCGTTCATTAGTTGGACAATTGGGAGTCTCGCAAGCAGCATAAAGAATAGCATATGTTTCGCTACAACCACAACAAGGGTCAGTATACTTTCCATACCGATATATGCATTGAGACCCCCAACCATCTAGAATGCCGGTAGTTTCTTGCGGAGTCTTAATTAAACCTTCATCCTCTAAGGGTTGAATAAATGGGTCACCGGGGCCATTTACTATATTCCCTGCTTCCCAATTTCCCCAACATCCTACATCTCCCGGGTCAGTATTATCAGGATATCTCTCATATTTGTCATAATATAACTGAAGGGCAGTAGTTAATTGTCTCATATCACTCTGCCGCTTCGCGTCTCGTGCTTTTGCTCTTACTCCTTTCATACTCACCAAAACAATGCTGGATAAGAGACCAATAATGGCAATGACTACCAAAAGTTCAATGAGAGTAAATCCTTTATTTTTGAAATTTGTCATTTTAAAAATTTAAGTAAAAACTTTTTGATTTAAATGCCAGCCGATTTTTGAAGGATAATTTTGTTTTATATAATCACGTCTTTTTATTGATTTCCATTTCTCAAAAATTTTACGTTTACGAAGAAGATATAAAATTGGATTATTTCTGTATAAAAAATTAGCGAGTTTTTCGCAATCGTCGATATAGAAACAAATAGTGTATAGACGAAGATTTTTATTTTTTGAATGAAATTTATGAACAGCTTTGCACTGGATATCTATGGCCTTGCAGAGTTGTTTATTAAATTCCGTAATGAAAAATAAACTAGGACTTACAAATCCTCCCTTAATTTGTGGTGTGCCGTTGACTTTGTAAATATAAACTGTTCCATCTCCGTCAAAGAATCCTCGAACAAAATCAGAAAAATATTCTTCAGGAACCTTAATAAAATTCAAATTATACGTTTTCCTAGGTAATATTCCTAAGCTTATTAAATCTCCACAAATTTCCCTGTTTGAAATTTGAATCTGGGAATAGGGCAACCTTTGAGAATTGTATTTTATACTTATAGAACAATCTGGACTTAAATTTTTTCCCATCTTTAATAAATTATCTTTATCTTTAGAAGTTATATTTAGAGTATAACTATTTTTTCGGTTTTTCCTCTTATAAATACAACCGTCGGCGGCAATATAACCTAAAATATAACTCATTTGAGGAGACCAAATTTTAAAGAAGTCTTGGTTTATCTTTTTTCTTGAAATTCTACCCATATGAGATGGAATTTAGAAAGTAATGGGCGAGGAGGGAGTCGAACCCTCACGGGTAAAATACCCAGTTGATTTTAAGTCAACTTTGTCTGCCATTCCAACACTCGCCCAATTTTGAAGGCCAGGGCGAGATTTGCACTCGCGTATACTTCTTTTGCAGAGAAGCGCCTTAGCTTCTTGGCTACCTGGCCAGATTTATTCTATCTCATTTTTCCTCTTTTATCAAACGTGAGTGAAGATGAAGAGTCGAAGAAGGTATTTTCCTTCTTCTTTATCTGCGTCCCGCAAAACGTGACTTGATAAGAAATTTATTTCTTCGACTTCAATTTCTCTAAAATTTCTTCAATTTTCCCGGCTTCTTTGGTTTCTTTTTCCTCAACAAATTTTATTCGGGGAATCGGCCTCATTCGCAAACGATGGTTCAATTCTTGTTGTAATTCATAAATTCGTCGATTCAAAATCTGAAAAACCACTGAAGTTTTTTCTTCCGGCAGGCAGCTTATATAAACCTTAGCCTGATTTAGGTCGAGGGAGCTTTCTACTCTGGTCACTGTTATCAAAACTCCCGCGGGAAACTCTACTTCTCGCAAAAGAATTTGAGATAACTCTTTTTTTATTAGTTGATTAACCCGCTGAATGCGTTTAGACATTCCCTACGAATATACGAATTTAAAGCTCCGTTTTTCTTTTTTCTTCGATATAAATAACTAAAGTGTCTCCTTCTTCAACCCTGACATTACCTTCGTATAGCATTCCGCATTCTTCGCCCTTGGAAACTCGATCGATGTCTTTTTTGTTCCTTTGAAGATTAATCAGTCTTCCTTTGCCGACTAATTCTTCATTCCCTCTAAAAATTTCAATTTGGACTCCTTTCCTTACTTCTCCCTCAGTTACTTTTCCTCCGATGATCTGGCGATTTTTTTCGGCCAGAAAAATTGCTAAGACTTTAACCTTCCCCAGTTCCATTCGAACCAATTCCGGTTCAACAATTCTTTCCATAAATTTTCTTACCCACTCTACCAAATCATAAATTATCTCAAAAGTCATTATTTTAATTTTGTCTCTTTCGGCCAGTATTTTAGCAGCTGGACTGATTTTCACCCTAAAGCCCAAAATTACTGCCCTTCCTCCTTTGGCTAACTTAATATCTCTCTCACTTATCTCCCCTACTTCCGATTTTAAAATTCTCAAAATTACTTTTTCTTGAGGAAGCCCCCTTAAGACTTCTTCAATCGCTTCAATCGAGCCCAAGACGTCGCTTTTTAAAATCAGATTCAAAACTTTTTGCTCGGCTGAAATCTCCAAAACTTCGGGAGCTTTTTTCTCTAAAAATTTAAGATAACTTTTGGCTTCTTCTATTCCAGGGAAAACTTTGAAATTCTCCCCAACTTTTGGAACATTTTCAAACCCAACAACAATAACCGGGTCGGAAGGCAAAACTTTTTCGAGCGGAACACCTCGAAAACTTTCTAAACTTTTGATTTTCCCAAAGGTAGAGAGAGTTCCCAAGATATCGCCTTTTTTTAAAATCCCCTCAGTTAAAAGCAAGGTGGCTGTTGGCCCACGCTGGCTATCCAAATAAGATTCGATTACTGCTCCCTCGGCTGATTTTGAGACATCTGTTTTTAAATCTTCCATCTCTGCCACCAATAATATCAACTCCAAAAGGTCTTCGACCCCCTGGCCAGTTTTGGCTGAAACCAACACCTGAGGCACTTTTCCTCCCAAGGACTCAACCAAAACGCCTTCTTTTGAAAGCTCTCCCTTTGTTTTTTCTGGGTTAGCCTCTGGCTTATCAATTTTGTTTAAAACTACAATAATTTGGATTCCAGCTTTCTTTATCGATAAAATCGCTTCTTTAGTTTGAGCCTGAACCCCTTCGCAACAATCTACCACTAAGATGGCAATATCAGCCACCCGAGCTCCCCGGGATCTCATTTGAGAAAAAGCTTCGTGACCGGGGGTATCGAGAAAAGTAATTTTTTTTCCACCTTTTTCCTGCCTGCCGGCAGGCAAGACAATTTGATAAGCTCCGATATGTTGGGTAATACCGCCGGATTCTTTTTCTGCGACATGGGTTTTTCTAATCTGGTCAAGGAGAGTGGTCTTTCCATGATCAATATGTCCCAGAACCACCGCTACCGGTGGCCGACTGATTAAGTTTTGATTTAATATTTTCTGCATTTTTTTTGGCTATTTCAAGAACCTGTTTTTCTTCCTCCGATAATAAATAGTTTGAAACACCTTTTTCGATTGGCTTTCCATAGACCCGGTTCCCCTCCCGACTATATAAACTGGTAACAACGATGCCAGAATCGTTGCCGTCTAATAAAGCAACTGAAAAACTCTGATTCCCGCCAATTTCTTTGAATGGGTTAAATCTGACCAAGCCAATTTTCTGAATGGAAAATTTATTTTCTTTTTTCAAATTTTCTAACTCTTCAGAAAGGTTCTCAGAGTTTTTTTCCAAATTCTTCAATTGCGACAAAACTTCCTGAAAATTTTCTGGTTCTTTTTCTCTTTTTTTGAAAAAATTGAACATAGTGGTATTAGCGGAGGCGGAAGGATTCGAACCTTCGATGGTCTTTCAACCATAGTAGTTTTCGAAACTACCCGATTCAGCCCCTCTCGCACGCCTCCCGATTTTAAATCATTTTTAAAGATACCATTTTTTCAATTAAAAATCAATCCTTCAATGAATTCAGGATTGATACTGAACCCGTTGAAGTATCAATTAAAAAAGCCCGGGAGGGACTTTTTATCTGGTCAAGGGGGGCTAACTTAATTTTACTTAATAAGGTCTGTTAAATTTTTTACTACCCTTTTGGAGGAAGTTTTTTTGTAGATTACCTTGTA